>Ga0209167_10000343_pt1 | contig 37961 bp, 33 predicted proteins | sample Coa_R1_9_FD_187154 | JGI IMG/M metagenome (GOLD analysis project Ga0209167, IMG submission 187154) | Surface soil microbial communities from Centralia Pennsylvania, which are recovering from an underground coalmine fire - Coalmine... | ecosystem: Environmental > Terrestrial > Soil >...
CTGGCCCGCCTGCGCGAATTCTCGCCCGCATTCGGCGAGGATTTCCAAGCCACGTTGAATGTGGATGCCTCACTGAAATCCCATGCCGTCCTCGGCGGCACCGCTCCCGATTCCGTCCGTGCGGCGCTGGGCGAATGGCGCAAACGGCTTGCGGCGCTTGAACCATCGCGATGAATCTGAAGGAATGACTTCCGCCTATGACTCCGAAACACAGTGCGCCTGAGCCGAAGGCGATGTCCGGCACGGAACAAGCCCTGGCTGGTGCGTCGGCATCCTCTCCCATGAATGTGCCCGACGCGATTCCCGCCCGCGCATTGCCCAAGGGATTCCGTTATGCCGCAGCGGCTTGTGGCCTGCGGCGGAAAAACCGGCTGGATCTCGGAGTAATCATTGCCGACCAGCCCGCCGCGGCCGCCGGAGTTTTCACAAAAAATCTTGTGAGGGCCGCGCCGGTGCTCCTGTGTCAGCAACATCTGAAGTCCTCGGCCTCACGCATTCGCGCGATTGTTGTTAATTCCGGAAATGCAAATTGCGCGAATGGCCCGGTGGGAATGCGCGCCTCCCGCGCCACGGCGCAAACCGCCGCCCAAGCGTTGCGCTGCGGCGCCGAGCAAGTGCTCGTATGCTCCACCGGAGTTATCGGGTTGCCGCTCCCGGTCGAAAAAATACTGGCCGCGCTGCCCGACCTCTCCCGCGACGCGGCGGATGCCTCCTCAAAATTCGACGCCTTTATGCACGCCATCCTCACCACGGACACGCGGCCCAAGTGGGCGGCGGCCAGTTGCCGCATCGGCGGCAAAACCGTGCGCCTGCTCGGTTGCGCCAAGGGCGCGGGCATGATCCATCCCAATATGGCAACCATGCTCGCCTTCATCGTGACGGATGCCGCTGCTCCGGCGCGAGTCTTGCGCAAAGCATTGGTGGATGTCGCGGGAAGAACCTTCAACTCCGTCACCGTGGACGGAGATACTTCCACGAACGACACGGCGCTGCTGCTTGCCAGCGGAGCCTCGCGCTCCTGGGGCGCGCCAACAATCGGCCCACACGGGCGCGACTACAATTCATTTGCCGTGGCCCTGGAAAAAGTCTGCCGGAAGCTTGCGCTGGCCATCGTCTCCGATGGAGAAGGAGCCTCGCGCGTCGTGGAAATTGAAATCCGCGGCGCTCCCGATGATGGCGGCGCGGGACAGGTGGCTCGCACCATCGCCACCTCGCCCTTGGTAAAAACGGCGCTGGCCGGGGGCGATCCCAACTGGGGCCGCATCCTTGCCGCTGCGGGACGCGCGGGCGTCACGTTTCGTCCTGAGCGAGCCGCGATTCGCATGGCCGGAATCCGCGTTTACGATAACGGTCGCGCCTTGCCCTTCGACGAAGGCGCCGCGCACGAAAAATTGCTCGGCCCTACGGTTTCCATTGTGATGGATTTGCGCGCCGGGCGCGGACGCGCGCGCGTCTGGACTTGCGACTTCACCGCCGAATACGTTCACATCAACGCCAGCTACCGCACCTAAGTTACCTGGTATTCGCGCTTCAGGGCGGGATCATTCCCACTTCCAGCCGGCATACTGCTCGCGTAACTTGCTCTTCATGAATTTCCCGACCGAGGTGCGCGGAATTGCCTTCTCATAAACGAACGCATCCGGCAGTTGCCACTTGGCGAAGCGCGCCGCCAGGAATTCGCGCAGCTCATCGGGGGTTGCGGTGGCGCCCTCCTTCAAAACTATCACAGCCAGCGGCCGCTCTGCCCACTTCGGATGCGACACGCCAATGACCGCGGCTTCTTTCACCGCTGGATGTCCCATCAACACGTTCTCCAAATCCACGGAGCTGATCCATTCGCCGCCGGACTTGATCAAGTCCTTGCTGCGGTCCACCAGGCGAATGAAACCGTCATCATCCATGGTCGCCACGTCACCGGTGCGGAACCATCCGTCGGGCGTCCAGCGATGCTGCTCTTCCGGCGCATTCAAATAGCTGGCCGCGACCCACGGTCCGCGCACCTCCAGGTCGCCGGGCGTGGTCGCATCGCGCGGCGCTTCCTTGCCGTCCCGCGTCACGCGCAGCTCGATAAACGGCGCGGCCCATCCCTGCCGTGAGCGCACCGAATATTTTTTTTCCTCCGGCCAATCCTGCATATGCGCGCGCACTCCCCCTGTGGTCGCCAGCGGAGAAGTCTCCGTCATCCCCCACAGGTGAACCAAATGAATCCGGTGACGATCCAGACCGCGGATCAGTGATTCCGGCGGCGCCGACCCTCCGCAGGGAGCGGTCACCATGCGTGGCAATTTCCATTTGCCCGGATTTCGCTCCAGCTCATCGTACACACCAAGCCAGACGGTCGGCACTCCGCACGCGATGGTCACTCCCTCTTCCATCATCAGCTGGAGCAAGCTGGCCGCGTCCATATGCGGACCCGGAAACACAAGCTTGGCCCCCGACATAACTGCCGCATAGGGCAATCCCCAGGCATTCGCATGAAACATGGGAGCGACGGCCAGCACCGTATCCTGATGTCCAATTCCGAAAGTATCTTTCAGCGCCGTTGCAAACGTGTGCAGCACGTTGGAGCGATGCGAGTACACCACTCCCTTAGGTCGCCCCGTGGTGCCGGAGGTGAAGCAGATCGCCGCGGCGTCGTTCTCATCTATCGGTGGATAAGTGAATTTCCCCGTCGCCGTGGCCAGCAAATCCTCGTAGTTCTCGTAACCCGCGGGAACCGGGTTTCCGCAGTAAGGCACAACAAAAACGCGCTCGAAATTCACCTCCCGCCGAAAACTTTCCAAACACGCCAGCAGAACGTCGTCGACAATCAGGAAGCGATCTTCCGCATGATTGGCAATGAAGGCCAGTTCCGAAGGATGCAGCCGAAGATTCAACGGATGGAGCACTCCGCCCGCCACCGGCACTCCGAAATACGCTTCCATGTGCGCTTCGTGGTTCCACATCAGCGTGGCCACGCGATCGCTCTTCTTCATTCCCGCGAGCGTAAGCGCTTCAGCCAGCGCCCGGGCACGCCGGTAAAAATCGCCAAATTTGTACCGGCTGACAGACTTGTCCGGCAGCCGCCACACCATTTCAACGCGGCTGTATTCGCTTCTGGCGCGCTCCAGAATCGTGGGGAGCGTCAGCGGAAAATCCATCATCAATCCGCGCATGAAACCTCGCCGAGCCCGGAACACAATTCCGGGCGAGAATCTGCGAATCCTATCATTGAACCTGAAGACCGCAGGGAGGATCTGAATTTTCTCGCGGCAATCAACGCAGGGCTAATTTCTTTGGCCTTCCACCGAGCCGCCCATTGGATCTGGAGGCAGCTCTTTTGGCCCCGCTCCTGGATTGCCCCCCGGCGCGGCCAAGCCTGGACGCCATCCATTTTCTTGAGCCAAGAAAGCCCTCCAGCAAGGCCGGCACGTATAGGTCGGCGTCCAATTTCGGAAAATGAATTCCGAACCCTGACGGACTTATTTGTATCTCCTTCAGTTGCGAAGGTCTGGCATGTTCCAAGCCTTGCGCGTCTCTTGGCGCGAAACTGACAATCAGTTTTGAGCTGAGATGGATCACCACTCGCCCGCTCTTGCGGTCGTAATTTGCGGAAACGGCTCTGGGGATCTCCGATTGCAAACTCTTTCCCCGCCGATTCGCTGCTGAAAAACTATTACGCAATCCCATGGATTTCCTCCCATACATGACACAAATGGTCTCTATGTTCCATTAGAACGGCAACCATGCGAACCAATTCCCTCCCAGAGAACCCATAATTCTCCCTGAGAATTACCGGGCCTCTAAGGCAGTTCAAATTGAAAACCGCTTCCCGGCCTCGCCCAATGACGTGAACGTGCGCCGGTCGATGATCATTCGGATAGATGACGACCCGCAGCCCGTCAAATCGGAGCACTGTCGGCACTGAAGGATTGTACCATGAAACCTAAGCGCTTGGATTACCGGCGTTTCAGAATGAAGGATTACTCGCCTTCGCCATCTGTAGGCAATTGTAGAGCTAGGCTGTGGTTGAGCGGACGGACTCAACCAGTTCGACGCGGCCGGAAGCGAATCGAAAGCGCTCGAGCGCGGCGGAGTCAACGCCGCGGTGCACCATCTCTTCCATGTTCATCGCCGCTTCACATTCATCCAGCTCGGCGGCCGTGGCGTGCAGCGCGGGATTGCGCGGAAGAAACATCGGGCAGCAATCGTGGAACGGCTCGGCGGAAATATCGTGCGTGCCGATTTTCCGCGCCAGCTCGATGATTTCCTGTTTGTCGTCGCCGGCCAGCGGCCGATAGACTTCCATCCGCGCCGCGGCGCCCACCGCCGCCATGTTGTGCAGCGTTTGTGACGCCACCTGTCCCACGCTGTCGCCGGTAACCAGGCCCAGGGAGTGGGTTCGCAACGCAAGCTGTTCGGCAATGCGCAGCATCAATCGCCGGTAGAGCAAAATGCGGAAGCTCGCGGGACCCTTGTCCACAATTTCGCGCTGCAGTGGCTCAAACGGCACCAGGTAAAGTTTCGCGGTGAATTGGTAGGGCACCAGTTTTCGCACCAGTTCGCGCGCCACATGAACCGACGATTCCCCCGGATCGGCGCCGCCTCCCCAGAAATGCACGAAGGAAACGTGCGCGCCTCTGCGCATCATTTTGTAAGCCGCGACGGCCGAATCGAATCCGCCGGAGAGCAGGCACATCAGCCGCCCGGCGGTGTTGGCGGGCATTCCTCCCGCGCCGGAAATCTTGCGCGCATAAACCAGGGCGGAATCTTTCATCATTTCCACGCGGCAGGTCAGGTCCGGTGCGTTCAGGTCCACACGGATTTCGCGTCCCGCTTCGCGCAGTTTGTTCAATAGATGGCGCCCGACAATCGTCTCAATTTGCGCGCTGGACAACGGAAACGATTTGTCGCTCCGCTTGGCCCGCACCGCGAATGTGCGGAACGTTTCCGGCGCGACCTCTTCCCACGCCGCGTCGCAAATCGCTTTCAGTTCGCGGTCGTTGTCGTCGCGATCCATTTCATGCGCCAGCGCAAAGTGAGCCACGCCCAGCACACGCGAAAGCCGCGCCATCGCCGGCTCAACCGGCGCGCCGGGCGCCAGCTCCACCAGGATTCGGTCACCGGGACAATGCAGCCGCGCCAGTCCCACGTCTTCCAGCGACTGGCGCAGAGCCGTGATCAGCCGGCCCAGGAAGAAGCGGCGGTTGCCGCCCTTCAGCCACAGCTCGTGAAAGTGAACCACAATGTGCTGCTTCGCCACCGGTAGAAGACCCTCTCTGAATTTCCCTGGAAGCCCAAGTATAGCAGTGAGGCGGAGTTGAGGATTGAGAATTCCCTCATCCTAAGGCCACCCGACAATTCCAGCGTTACGCCAAGAAAGATCGTCGCGTAGGATTCTTAAACGTCCCCAGCCGTCATCAAAGGAGCTGTTATCCCTGCATTCGAATCCCTTTCCACAGCTTTTCCACCAACTATTTTGTATCTGTACCTATCTAATAGTTGACTAACATATACTAACAGCGCTACTCTGACCGGCAGAATTGAACGACCAATTCATTTCCTCCTCGTAAGAGTGGATGTTGCCCTCCATGTCGGCCTCGGGAATTGAGGGCCTCGGAAGTAGCCCGTAAGAATATCAGTACACAGGGTTTATAAGTCCTTTAGAATGACATTCATTGGACGATTGATGCCCGTAAGCCCTTTAGATTGATATTCTTAACGAATCGATGGGGGAGGGGGGTACCCCGTCAGTGCAAAGAACGGATGCCCGGCAGATCATGCCGAATCAGCGGTCGCGGCACTGCCAACGTCATCATTTCGAGGAGTCTGCGACGAGAAATCTCGAAGTTGCTTGTGACTGCTTGAAGGCTGGAAGAAACGAAATGCGGTCCTAAAGTCTACTTCGAGATTCCTCCTCGCCCAGCTCGTTCGGAATGACGACCAAGAGAAGGAGCGCGGCCGACTTAAGATGTGGCCGCTACAAAATACACTTCTGGGTTCTGCAAACTGACCGCTGCAGGATTGCATCCCCCCAGTAACATCTTTGAAATACGGGCCACGGATAGTGTTGGACGCCCTCGGGCTTCTCACGTATACGTGTACTCCTGAGGCTGTGCGCAAGCCGCCCGGGCGAGGCTGCCCGGAAGGGCCAAGCGACCGAAACGGTACTGGCCGCATCAGAGTAATTGAACGACCTCCCGGTAAAGAGGCGGGAGAAAACCTATGTGGGGCAAACGAGACTGGCAACAGTTCTTTGAGATTTCCCGGCGCCCGTGGAATCGCCGTCGGCCGCCCCGGCCTGTCTATGCGGCTGATAGCAACCGCATCACGCCCGCCGTGGGCTTCAGCCTCTCCGAACTCGATGACGCCGGCATCAACATTGACCAGGCCGAGCAATTCGGCCTGCCCGTGGACGCCGCCCGCATTGGCGCCTACGGCCCAAACGTTTCCGCTCTTCGCGCGTTTGTACGAACGGCGCGCAACCCCGCTTGAGGTATCTGCTTCAAACCCCAGTACCATTGTTCCTATTGACGGGTTCAAAGTTTGGAGTAAACTGCTTTTTCTCTGTCCATGAACATTGCCATGCAGACGATCGAAACCAAACCGAGCGAAGTGGTCGTGCAGACCAATCAGGAAAGCGCGCGCGATTTCGAGTATCCGCAACGCGAAGCGGCGTTTTTCTATGGGCTATTTATGCGCGGTCACGATCCGGAAAAGCTTCGCCGCGATATTGCCGTCCCACCCGAAGTCCTGGTCAAGTGGCACCGCGAAGCGGAGCGCGAGCCGCAGTTGCGCGACGTTCTTGCGAAGGTCGTCGAATACAGGCGCCACGTCCTGGCCATCTTCGACTCGCTGATTGGCACCGAGGCCGGGCTTCAGCGAGTGCAGTAAGGTCTGTCTGAAATATCCCAATATTCTGCGATATTTGGTCCGCTAATTTTACTTATGCTTCACAGGTGGTACCACGTCGATTAGCTTTCCAGGAGTGATTTCACCGCAGGCAATCCGGTCGCCGGCGTTTCCAGTCGGATCGGTCTTCATGTCGTCGGCCTTCGCGTGGATCACGATCGCGGTGCCGCCGTTGCTGAAGATGGAATGGTTGTCAGATCCCATCGTCACCATGGAATCCGTCAGAGAAACTTTCGCCGTGCCGTCGGCGCCCACGGTAAAGTTCGCGACGTCACCTGCATGCGGGCCAGCCGGATTCTGCGAGCCATGTTGCTTGCCATCGGGATTGAAGTGCCCACCGGCGGACTTGAAATCGGGGGCCGTGCACACCGCAGTTTGGTGGATGTGGAGCGCATGTTCGCCCGGGGGCAGATTCTTAACGTCCAATTTGATTTGCACGCCGGTATCGGCCGCCGAAATAGTTGCGGTTCCAACGCTTTGGCCCTGAGCATTCTGAAGATTGACGGTCACGGATTTGGGCGCAGGAGCCGGCTGTCCGGGCAGCGCCGCGGCTACTCCACAGGTCAGAAAAGTAACGCCAATTAGAGTGAGAATTCTTCGCATCGGTCCGGCCCTCCCCGGCCGTGGCCCTATGGGGGCATCTAACAGAGATTGAATCCTTTTTAGATTTGGCTGTCAAACGGCTTTGTGGGCGGCGGGCTGCGGATGAATCGGCGCGAATCATCCAGGTAACGAAGTCAAAACCGTGCGAGCGGCGGTTGCGTTGACACCCCCCGGCGGCTCCGATAAACTGACCGAGCTTCAATTGGCCGGATGTTTTTTCTTCATTCCACTGCTCCCTGGTAGCTCAACGGTAGAGCATTCGGCTGTTAACCGAAGGGTTGCTAGTTCGAATCTAGCCCAGGGAGCCATTTTTCATTCACCATTGGATTCATTCCATGGCGCCAATTTCGATCGGATCAACTGTAAATAGTTTCGGATGAAGAGACAGGCATTTCGATCAAGTGGTGAGGCCCCGCGCGAAATGCCTGTCCGACGCTCAGCATTTTGCTACTTCTTTTCCTTGCCACCCTCTGGCGGGTTGCCGACCTGAATGGAGTACCCGCCGCCTTCCTTTACACCTTGCGGGGAGCAATTGGACCCCACGGCGCAACAGCAGTAATCGATATTGAAATCATCCCCGTTGGGCGTGAAGGGACCGTTATTACCATGCACGAGAGTGAGGTAGCCGTTGGTTTCGCCGTCGAAGGCGCTTGTGGGAGAAGTGTAAATCAGAGCGCCTCCAGTGGCAGCGCAATTGAAATAGACTTCGCCGCCATTGTCGACGTCACCGTGGCTGACGTTGGGATCGTAATTGGCATTGATGTTGACGTTCAGTCGAGGTGAGTCAGTGACGCGTGCTTTTCCTGGTTCTGCCATTGGTGTTTCTCCTTTTTTTGAGTTTGACTATTTTCCACTGGGCCGAAATTTCGGGTCCTGCAAAAGAGCTTGTTGGTCGGGATCCGATTTCAAATCTTCGAGTGGATATCCCTTCTGGAGGGCTTTTTCAACGTTGCGCAGCGCACTCTGACGGTCGCCGAGGACTTCGTAGGCGTCGGCTACGTTCATCAGGACTCTTGGATCGTCGGGCGAAATCGCCAGTGCCGTTTGAATTCGGATCAGCGCCTTCTCGCGCATTTTTTGCTTCGCATACAAGCCCGCCAATTCCGACTGGGCCGTAGCGTCTTGCGGCTGGTCCTTGACAGCGTCCTCAACGAGCTTCTGCTCGCGCTCGAGGGCCACAGCGGCTTTGTCGTCTTTCTTCAACCACTCGTAAGTCGCCAGCAGATTTGACCAAACGTGAAAATCCTTGTCGTTAAAGGTCAGGGCTTTTTCCGTCGCGGCAGCTGAATCCTCAAAACGTTTTTCGTTGTAATAGAGAAGGCCGAGGTTCGCATACGCCGGATAGCTGGGGCTCAGTTCGATAGATTTCTTCAGGGCCTGTTCCGCCGAGGAAATCTCTTTGGGGTCGCCCATGTCAAGATACACCGCTGCCAGATTGAGGTAGGCCGGGGAATTGTCAGGCGTCAGTTCGATGACACGCTGGAATTGCGCTATGGCATCCGCATATTTTCCGCGACGGGTGTAAAAACGGCCCAGCGAGTTGTATCCACCCCAAAAATCGGGGCGCAGGTTTACGGATTTCTTGAACGTAGATTCCGCCTCGGCGAACCGGCCCATTCGCTCGTACGTCCCGGCCAACCCTTCAAGAGCATCGGCGCTGTGCGGGTCGAGCTGAAGAGCCTGCTGAAACTCCTGGAGCGCAAGATCATATTTAGACTGCAAGGCGTGAGTGCGCGCCAGAGTGACATAAACCGCAGGGATGTGGCTGTCAATTTCAGCCGCCCGGCTGGCGTTGGCGACGGCTTCTTCGACCCACTTGGGACTCGGATCCAAGCCATACCTCATGCGGTAGGCGTCGGCGAGCTCGGCATAGGCCACTGCGAATTGTGGGTCGGCCTTCACGGCGTCGTTGAGCGCAGCGATCGCCAAGTCGAGATTGCCGGGCTTGTCGTAGCGCTGCAGGTAGCCGAGGGCCTTCAGGTATGACTCGTAGGCAGCTGGATTGACGTTGCCTCCGGTGGCCTTGAGCATTTCCGGCGTGACGGTGATGCCCATCAGGTGCGCCAGCTTCGAAACTGCTTCGTCTTGCAAGGAGGCAAAATCGCCGGCGCGGTCTTCTAACTCCGCTGAACCAATCTGGCGGAGTGTCTTTGTGTTGATGAGATTGACGGTCAGACGGACATTCTGACCATCCCTCTCGATGCTGCCTTTGACAACAAGCGTTGCATCCAGCTCGCGTAGGGCCGCCGACGGATCATCCACTTTCCTGCCCCGAACGACGCTTGCGGGAACAACCCATAACGATTGCTTGCCTACTTCGAGGTTCGATAAACGACTGGTCAAACTATCCATCAGACCCTGTGCGAGGATCTCATTGGCTGGGTTGTTTCCGATGTTGTCGAAAGGGAGGACGGCGATGTGTCTCTCATTGCTGGAAAGGAGCGCCCCTGTGATCCTGTCGCGGATGGAGGAATTCAAAAACAGGCTACCGACAAGAAGAACGAAAACCGCGCCGACAGCCAACCGCCAACGCTTGACCGGCTTTCGGGACGCGTCAGTGCCCCAACTGGGAGTCGAAGCTTGCTTGACATACTTTTCAAGGTCCTTTGTCAGGGTGGAAACCGTGGGCGCGGCGCCGTCCACAGCAAGTCCCGCGAAACTGGGCAGGGCTTGCAAGTCTGAGAGCAATTCTTTGCACGAAGGATACCGGGTGTCGGGATCCTTGGAAAGAGCGCGGTAGATGATGGATTGCACTTCTGCAGGAATCGCGCCCGCCAAAACCGGTGGTTGATTCAAAATGGCGAAAATCACGGATGACGGAGTGTCTCGCGCAAATGGGTTCTGACCTGCGAGCATTTCCGCCATGACTATGCCCAAGGCCCACACGTCGGTCCGCTGATCCACCGGTTTGCCGAGGGTCTGTTCCGGAGACATATAGGTAACGGTTCCGGAGATTTCACCGCTTTGGGTCATACTCGGCGAGGCAATGACGCGGGCGAGGCCGAAATCAACTATCTTCGCCACATTGTCGGCGGTGAGAATGATGTTCGATGGTTTGATGTCGCGGTGAATGATGTTGCGGGCGTGTGCGGCGGAAAGTCCGCGAGCAATCTGTACGGCCAGGTCGAGCGATTCATGGACCGAAATCCGGCCGCGGGCCAGCCTCCGCGCCAGGGTTTCTCCCTCGTAATAGCCCATCACAATATAGAGCTGGCGATCGTCACTCTCTTCGAGTCCGTAAATGACGCCGATATTGGGGTGGTCGAGGGCCGAGGCGGCGCGTGCCTCGCGGAGCAGTCTTTCCTTGTCACGGTCGCTGACAGCGGTGTCCGTGTGCAGGAATTTCAAGGCGACGGTGCGCTCCAACTTCAGGTCGAGCGCCTTGTACACCACGCCCATGCCACCGGCACCGAGCTTGTCGATGATTTTGTAATGCGAGATGGTTTGACCGACCATTCGGCTGGGGGAGCAGTCGGCGGGATTCTAGCACGTTGCCGGGCGGTAAAATACAAATCGGGCACTGGAGACAAGGGATAAGACCCCGCCCATCGGACCCGACACGAAACGGTCAAGCATTCGACTGTTAATTCGTCACGGCGAATTGCTAGTTTGCATCAAGCCCGGGGAGCCAACTCTTCATTCTGCGCGGCGTTGATTCAAGTGATGCAATCCACTTTTCAACTTACCTCTTGAATGATATTGGGATGGCAGTTGGCTCGGTCGTTGTATTTCCCGGGCGCATCCGGATGCAATCGGAGATTCATCGATAGTTCGATTTGAAACGGTCTCAGCCTTTATTCCCCCTTTGGGTTTACATCGAGAATATTCGAGTCGTGCTCCCGTCCGGAACTTCCTGCCAACACGGTAGTTACACGATTTATCAATCAATTTGTTGGACTCAAACGTGCTACTAAAGGGATGGTCGCCTGATTTTTTTCGGACAGTGTCATGGACTGGTTTTCGACTTCGACTCCGACAGTTCAGATGATCAGTAGTCCCGCAAGGAGAATAAATGAATGTCAGACACAAACTCATCACATTGGCTTTGCTTGCCATTGCCGTCAGTTTTGGAGTACAGCCGGCCCACGCAACAGTAGCAACAGGAACTGTTGCCGTCAGCGCCACTGTTTCTGCCTCGGTCAGCCTAACTTTCGTGACTGACGGTTCCGGAATACTCCTGGGCGGCACAGGAACATCCGCCGCAACAATTTCATTTGGCGCTGTGCAGGCTTATGGCGGAGTGGTTCCGGCAAATGTGACCAAGACGCTGAACGGAACCACCAATTGGTCCTTGACGACGCCATTTGATGTGGTCGTGCAAGTCGCCAACCAAACCAGCAGCAACTACACACTGACGGCGACGCTGCAATCCACGGACGCCACCAATTCCTGGGACATTGGAGCAACAGCTATAACCACGACGCCGGCTACGCTGACTTCGGTAGGCACTTACGGAAGCACGTCTTACACATTCAAGCTCACGATCCCATTTTCGGCTGCTGCCAGCACCATCAGCAATACCATCACTTTCACCGCTACCGCCAATTAGTCGGAGACATCGGAAGGGACGACCACTGTCCATTCACGTTCTGGGGAGGAAGAAACAATGCGTGGTGCAAGGCTGTTCTTGATTGTTTTGCTCTTATCAGGGGGAGGGAAGTGCGCCGCCCAAGGCATCGGGATCATAGGAATCAACCTAGTCACCGATCCGAGCGGAATCGCACTGACGGGAAGCGGGACAACCGCGGCAGTAATGAGTTTAGGTACGGTTCAGGCATATGGCGGCACGGTTCCCACCGGTGTCACAAAAAACTTGAATGCCACAAGCTTTACGTTGAACACGATTGTTGATCTTCAAGTGACATTCCTCGGCATTCTGAGCCCGAGTTACACGCTTACGGCCCAGTTGCTGACGACGGACGTAATAAATACCTGGAAGATCAATTCAAAAACGCTTTCAACCACTGCGACTACCATAACAAGTTCGGGAGCCTATGGCACTACACCGGTCAATTTCGCATTGACCGTGCCTTTTTCCGAGGCAGCCGGGACTTTCGCTAACACTATTGAATTCATAGTAACTTCCAATTGACGGACTTCCATGCAATTAAAGGCGCCGGCCATATCAATCATTCTCCTGGCATGCGTTTTTTGCTGCGCAGCAAGAACTTCCAGGAATTTGGAAGTCCAGTCCCCATCGCAAATACGACCGATTGCCGCGTCTCTGGCGCTCTCTCCCGGGGTGGTCCAGGTCAAAGCACAGCCCGGCGCAAGCAGCACGCACATCCTAACCATGACCAATCTGACAGGCACGAGATTTGGATTTGTTTTGGAGGCGCTCGACGTTGTCACGAGAGACGGCAAGAGAGTCTTCGTCCCTGCCGGCGAGACGGAAGGCGGAATCGCCCGTTCCGCTGTGTTCGTTCCGCGGGCCATCGTACTGAATCCCGGCGAGGCCGGCAAAGTGGAGGTCACCTTCACAATTCCTGCGGAGCCCAAAGTTCGGGCGGTGGTCGCAATATTTCATGGGCGGACCGCGCTCCCGGGTACGGGATCGTTCATGATCACCGGGTCATTAGGAACGCTGATCACCTACAACTTATCCACAAAAACTGAAATTCGTGCCGGCGCTCCGACCATCAGCCCACAGACCGATTACGCCAATCTCCAGGTCTCCGAGCGACTCGAAAATGTGGGGCAGGAGCCGGTGGTGCCCAAAGGTACGCTGGCCATTTTGAGAAGTTCCGGAGAGCTAATCGGCCGCGTAGCAATCCAACCCAATCGCCTGCTTCCGGGAGAAAGTTTCGACTGCAAAGTGGAGTATCCACACACTCTCCGGGCGGGGAAATATCGAGCCATGCTGTCCATCCAATACGAAGGCGGAGTCCAAACCAACAGTGTGGAATTTCAAGTTGAGTGAAAGTATTCTTCCAATTTGTCTTATGTGCATTGGCGTTCGCCCTGGTGCCGTCCCTGCGCGCGCAATCGGAATCCCTAACAATTGAGCGCGGCCAGAAGAAAACCCTCACTTTTTCCGGCGCGTTTTCGGGTTTCTCAAGGGATCCATCCATTGTCCGTGTATCCGTTACCGAGGATACCGCGACAATAACCGGAGTTGGTGTTGGAGAAACTGAGGTTGTTATCCTGGAAAAAGGCTGGGGGAAACAGACAATCCTGGTGAAATGCGTCTTAAAGAGTCTCGAGACGGCCAACAAGCAAGCACAAAAGGAGGTGACCGCCGAAGAGCCAGTGAAATCTGCACCAGCAATTGGCGCAACCGCAAAAGGAATATCATCGCAGCCAAACGATGCGGGCCCGGCTCCGCAGTCGAAAACTCCCAAGGAGAGTTCCTCCGTTGCCGATTCGCCTTTCTCTCACGGCGGTGAAAAATCCAGCTCAGGATTCAGCACGCGCGATGGAGAATCCGCCCAAGCCATCGGCGCTTCTGTTGTGACCCCTCCCGGAGAAACGGTGAGAATCCGCGAATTGACCCAGGTCCTGGTCGCTGTCCATCAAGTGAGCGCGGCATATTCACTGGATCCACTTATTGCGGAGGCGCAAGTAACCGAGGATGCCCTGCGCATTTGGGGACGAGCGCCGGGTCACGCTGTGGTGGTCCTGGTGCACACCGACTTCAGTACCAGCAGCATTCAAGTGTCAGTAAGTCAAGCGCCGCCGATTTTGCCCGAGGGAATGTGGAACGGTCTGAATTCCAATGCGGAGTCCAAAGGGTATTACGAGACCAGAGTTTCTTCCAATCCGCTGGAGATCAGTGACGTCTTTGACTATCGCACCAGCAGAATGCAATTGCATTTTTCAAACGCGACCTTGCCGTCCGGAAATTTGCCGGGTGTCAGCTCAACGTGGTTCCCATTCAGTTATCTGAGGATCGTGGGCGATCGTTGGAAACTTACGCTGTTGGACGAGAATGTGGATAGCTCCCCAATTTCTGTCAGCGCGACCATGGTTCGCGGGATACACCTTAGCGCCGGAGGTATCACCATCCATGCCGGCTACACATCGGTCGCCGGATTTCAATCATTGTTCCTGCCCGCCCATAAACAGTTGATTTCCGGAGCAACATATACACACTCCCTGGGCGGGGATTTTCAGATGGGCGCGACGGGCTACTATATTCAACGCGATTCCTTCGCCATGGACAGTCACGCGGCCCAGGGTGTCGGGACGATTTTTTTCAGAAAGCGTTCGCCGCACGGGACTGCGTTTTCGGCAGAAGCGGGGCTGAGCAATGGAATCGGCGGGGCGGGGAGCTTTGAGCACAACACTGATACCGACCAGTTTCAAGTTGTTGCGCGTTACAGGCCAAGACACTATGCGGCCTCAGACATAGATGGCTTGAATGGTCTTCAGAGCGAAGCCCACTGGGACCACACCTGGGGAACCCATTTTATTTCTGATTTCTATGGTTCCGCCACCCACACTTTCAGTCATCCCGGCTCCCAGACTATCGAAGTCGGGGCCGGGAGCCTCCTGTATAAGCTTTTCAAGGGGATTTCATTTTCTACAGGCATCTCGGCATCCAATTTTGCCGACCAGCACGCTCTGTTTCCTGACATTCACCGAATCGCCCTCCCATTCACTATTTCATATGACCGGCCGCGATTCGGGATAAGCGCGAAGTACGAAAGCTCGCGGACAACGAAGGCTTTCTCACCCGGGCAGGCATTCGGCGGATCCCTGCATTGGAGTGGAGGGCATTTGCAAGCGTTTGCCAATGTTGGCTTGGACACTCAGGCCCTGGGTATCGACTCCGTGTTCTCGGCATTTCCAAACTTGAATGTGGAGTTAGCGCGCCTGGGGCTTGGCACAACAACAAGCGTCGAGCAACTTGCAGCGCTTCTCAACGACCGGGCATTCCTGAACAGCCTGGGTATCGCTCCCGGCGCGACCCTGCAACTCGTCCCGCGCAACTGGCACGGCGGATTAAACCTGAGTTGGCGGTCGGGACGCCAGGCGCTGGAAGCGGAGACCAGTTATAATCTGAACCAGTTCCTCACGCAGAAGAATTCAGTTTTCTTGCAGACGGTCCGCTACAGACGTGGCATCACCAGCTCCACGGAATTGGTTACCTCGTTTACCATATTCGAGGCCGCCTCGCCGGCCCGCAAAGTGACTCCCCTCTGGGAAATCGGGCTGCGCCATCAGATGGGGGACAGTCCGTTTCTCCGCCTTCACGCAACCACCGGAAACATCTCCGGAACCGTGCGGCTCCAGGAAGGGCCGCGAACTACGCCGGTGCGCGGCGTGGAAATAATGCTGGATGGGGACCGCAAAACAACGTCCGACACCCTCGGCCACTATCAATTTCTAAAGGTGCGGCGGGGGGTCCACAATGTCGAGATCGCACTCAACTGTTCGCGAAGTTTTTATTACTCGTCACCTTCAAAGGTGAGCACAGAGGTAGATTCGATTGTGAACTTCGGCATAATTTATCCCGCGGCGGAAATGGTTGGATATGCCCTGAGTGATGCCGAAGTCGGTCTTCCGGAAATTGGAATTCTGGTTAAAGGACCTCAGGGCGAATTGAATCTCGTTACCGACCAAGCCGGAAAACTTTTTGTCCCGGTGGCACAGCCGGGCATTTACACGATCAGTGTGAACGCAGAAACGGTGCCCGATGGCTATGCGCTTGAAGATCTCCATCCTGTGACCGTTGTGGTGGGGGAGGGTGATTTAAAGAAGTTTACGTTCAAGTTGCCGGCGATCAGGGCTTTGTCTGGTTCCGTCCAGGTCTACGACCCCGTGAGAGGGGAATATGTAGTCCTCGCCGGCGCGATAGTCGAGATCGCCGAACTGAACTTGCGAACCATCAGCGATGCAAACGGCCGCTACGCATTCCGAAATATTCCGTTTGGGATCTTCACCATGCGCGTCAACCAACAGCAGTACTGCAAGGTCGCAATCGGGGTTGGACCGCAACTCTTGCACCAGGATATCAAGCTAGCTCCCAGTGCTGTGGCTGTAGCAATCACCCAACACTGACTCTCGGTTCGCGCAGCTCCGTTAATTAAATGCTAGACCAATCCCGTGTTAACCAAGGGATGCTAGTTCGCACCTAGCCCGGGGAGTCAACTCAATTGATCTTCTTTACCTTGGCCGCCTTCTGACCGTCTGTTGATTAGCCGCAGCGAACCGCAGGTTCAAATCTGGCCAGGGCACCGAGTCGGCTCAACCATTGTTCGCCGAGTGTGAAGACTCATCGCGGCGGGGTGTTCAATCCTGACCAATCCACTCGGATTGGATCCTCGGCGGTCGCATTAAGGTTTGCATCACGACGCAATACTGTTCTGTTTTCTCTCGCAATCCGCGCAGTTGCTCCGGCGTGGCCTTAGGTGCAGCAACGTCAAAATGGAGGCGAAGACTTTCAAAGCCCACGGGCACATCTCTTGATATGCCAAGGGTTCCTCGAAGATCCAAGTCTCCCTCCACGGTGGCCTCAATACGTTCGGTTGGTATGCCCATAGCCTCAGCGACCATCTGACAGGTGATCTGCGCGCAAGCTGCCAGCGCTCCAAGCAAGAGGTCACCGGAACAGGCGCCGGTACCACCGCCTCCTACTCCTTTGTGGGCCTCGGCATTGTAGACGGCGCGTCCGATATCGACCGAACACGTAATCGGAATACCCGTCTGTCCACCCTTTGCCCGCAGAGTGATCTGAGAAGCATTTGGGTCATTGCGGTATTGCTCTTTCAGCGGCTTCTGAAGCGATCGAAGATCCATAGCGACCTCATTCTTTCATTATCGGCCATTTCCCGCTGACCGGCGAAGCATCAACGAAGCGGTCTTGAAGCCAATCTATTTGCTTGTTAGCATATAAGCGCAACGGGGGTCTGCCTATGCCCAAATTCGTCATCGAACGCGAAATAGAGGGAGCCGGGAAACTATCCGACGCCCAATTGCGGGAAATCTCCCAAAAGTCGATGGGCGTTCTGAAGGCAATGGGTCCCGAGATCCAATGGCTCCACAGCTACGTTACCGGCGACAAGGTTTACTGCGTCTACCTCGCCCCGGACGAGGCGACGGTCAGGGAGCACGCCCGAAGGGGAGGCTTCCCCGCGAATCGCGTCTCCGCAGTCCGCAGAATGATTGACCCGACAACTGCGGAATGATCGTTAGTCGGATTCGCAGGGCGCCGGCAGCCTAAGCCGTCGGACACCGATCATGAGGCCGGTTCCTCTGGGCCCGTGGCCGCAACCGAGCGAGCCTCAGAATGTGGCATCAGCACCTCCTCAACAGCTTTCTCGACCGGCATAGCCCACCCTTCTAACCAAGCCGTCGCCCCCGCTGTGTTGGTCAGCGTCTGCCGTGACGGGTCCAAAGCGGATTCCAGCTTGGCCTGTTCTGCGGGCGTGAGCGGAGCGCCAATGCGTTGGCGCAGCGCCGCCGCTGCGCCTGCCAGCCGCAACGAACGCTCTGCTTCGAGTTGTGCCGCCGCGGAGCACGCGAAACATTCCAGCAGGCGGGCAATTCCGCGTTTATGTTCCAGTTCCTGAAAAATTTTTATGCTTTCGCGATACAGAGAGTGCGCGCCTGCATAATTCCTCTCTTGTCTCGCCAAGCTTCCCAGATCAGCCAGTGTGCCGGCAATGCCCCAGCGATCTTCAAGTTCCCGGAAAATTGTCAGGCCTTGTTCGTACAGTGTTCGCGCGGCTGCGGAGTCACCCTGATCTCGGGCGACGTCCCCCTGATAGTTTAATGACCAGGCGACGCCTGCCCGATCTCCCAGATCTCGGAAGATTGAATGACACTCCGCGTATAGAGCGCGCGCGCGGTCACAGTCACCCTGCAATTTCACGACATTCGCCAGGTTACTCAGAGAACGAGCGATAGCCTTCTGGTCGCCCAATTCTCTCCAAAGCACCAGGCTCTCTTCCAACAGGGAGTGGGCAACCGCGACGTCACCGCGGTCGCGCGCATGGACCCCCCGAGCGTTTAAGCAAATTGCAACGCTTCGTTGGTCCCCCAATTTTCGAGCGATCTGCAAACTTTCCCCGATGAGCGTCTCCGCAGAAGTGTAGTCACCCTGCTCACCTGCTAAAACGCTGGCCGCAAAAAGAGCTCGCGCTCGCGCTTCGGTCGGTGCTGCGGCCCCTCGGAGGTTCAAAATTTTGCCCAGACGATTCCTTCCTTCGCTGAGATATTCGTGCATCTCCCAAAAGCGGAAAAGTGATATCCCCAGGCGCAGTGCCCATTTGGCATCGTCGGTCTCCGTCAGCCAGTCGAGGGCCGCGCGGAGATTATCGTGTTCAATTTCAAGTTGATTTTGCCAATCCGCACTGTCCGTCCCACTCTCTTCGGAAGCTCCCTCTTCCGCCAGGATAAGGTAGTACGCTGCATGAGCGCGTCTGGTCACCGCCGCCTCCTCGCTTGCCGCTAATTTCTCCTGCGCATACTCGCGAATCGTTTCGAGCATCAAAAAGCGTAATTCCCCTTGGGGCCGATCAACCTGTTGCACCAGGCTCTTATCCACGATCGAGGTCATCCCATCGAGCAGATCCGATCCCAGGTCGATTTTCGCGTTGCATACAGCTTCTATGGCCTCGAGAGTGCACCCGCCAGCGAAAACGGAGAGCCGTCTGAACAGCTTCTGTTCGGCCGGGTTCAACAGGTCGTAGCTCCAGTCGATTGCGCCGCGGAGAGTCTGTTGTCTTGTCGGCAAGTCTCGCGCGCCGCCCGTCAAGAGCTGCAGGCGGCTCGCCAATCTGGTCAGCATAGCCGAGGGCGACAGTAGCTTGACTCGCGCAGCGGCGAGCTCGATGGCCAGAGGCAGTCCATCCAGCCGTGCACAGATATCGGCGACACTTGCTGCGTTTTGTTCCGTGAGTTCGAAATCAGGCTTTACCGCTGAGGCGCGCTGGACGAAAAGTGCGATGGCCGAATACTGGGATAGCACCTCGAGAGACGGCAAGGACCGGGCGTCTGGTAAGGCCAGCGCCGGAATGGGAAACTCGTGTTCTCCGTACACGTGCAACGGTGCCCGGCTGGTCACAAGAAGCTTCAGGTTATTCCCACCAACGGCGAAGAGCTCCGCCAGCATCGGTGCAGTAGAAATCAAGTGCTCGAAGTTGTCGAGCACCAGCAGCATTGGTGCGCGCAATGAATCCTGTAGATTCTGTTTGAGAATTTCGAGCGCTGATTGGCCTCCCGTACCCCGTATTCCTAGCGTCTGAACGATCACCGCAGCGATCAAGCTTGGGTCGCTTAAGGGAGAGAGCGGGACAAAATGGATCCCGCCCGGAAAACGCTCAACAAGGCCGCTCGCTACTTCCACTGCCAGACGTGTTTTGCCGATCCCTCCCGGACCAGTGACCGTGACCAGGCGCACATCCTGACGCAGCAGCAGTTCTTTGGCGGCGCCTATTTCCTTTTCTCGCCCAACAAACCCGGTCCGCTGCACAGGAATATTTGTTGGGCGAGGCTCCATCTGCTCAAATGTTCTCTCCGAGAAGCGGTCGCGAATGGCTGCAAGTTCGCGTGCGAGATCTCGGGTAGAGGCGTAACGCTTATCGGGCTCTTTTGCCAGACACCTCTCGATTGCCCAACACAGCGGGGCGGGAGCATCGGGATTTTTCACTCCGATCGGTTCGGCTTGTTCCTGGAGAATGGCCACCAGTGTCTTCGCTGCTGTGCTTTTCTGAAAGGCGCGCTTTCCGGTCACCATCTCGTAGAGCACCGAGCCGAACGAGAACTGGTCAGACCGGAAATCCAGCCGATCACCGCTGGCCTGCTCCGGTGACATGTATCCCAGCGTTCCTAGAACTAGGCCCGATTGAGTCTGTGACGTGGACGGTGTGCGCGTATCCGAAAGCTCTTCGCTAGTCGACATGAGCTTCGCCAGACCAAAGTCGAGGATTTTGACGAATCCATCTTGCGAGACCATCAGGTTCTCGGGCTTCAAGTCCCTGTGAGCGATGCCCGCTTCATGCGCCTTGGCCAGCCCCTCCGCAACCTGTGTCGCGATTTCAATTGTTTTTCGCATGGGCGGCAAGCCGGAGACAAGCAGATTGCGCAGCGTCTCGCCCTCCACCAACTCCATCGCAATGTAGTGAGTGGAACCCTCCTGTCCGATTTCGTAGATCGTTACGATATTGGGGTGGTTCAAGGCAGATGCGGCTTCGGCCTCGCGGCGAAATCGTGCCAAGGCCGCGGAATCCTCTCCAACCCGTTCCGCAAGAAACTTCAATGCCACGAAGCGATGCAGACGCGTATCCTCGGCCTTGTAAACAACGCCCATTCCGCCGTCGCCAATCTTTTCAACGATACGGTAATGCGAAATCATTCGGCCGGGAATTAGGTTGGAATCGGGCATTTAGCGCGCATCTTACGACAGAGCCCGTGGACAGGCAATCGCCCCCGGCTCGATAGATTACATCCTGGGACTGGATGATCGAGTGGTGAGCCAGTTCAGGATCAGGATACGATGGTGTGCTGCCTCCCTCCAGCCATCTCGTACGCTCGGGTGCACGGCATGTTCAAGAGGCGCCCCCGCAGTACGTATCGCCGGTGGTCTTTTCGGTTACGCCAGCCTCTCAAGCGAAGAGTAGCCTCCCAGGTTCTGGTTTCCATGGTAATCAACCGTAGATCTGACCCGTCTGGTCGGTGGATACCTTCAACAACCATCCAATGAGTCAGCCACAGGTCAGCTCACCGAACTGCGGACCAAAATTCGAGTTTGCTTACACGACATGAATTCCGATAACACTATGTTGAAAAAGAATTCTTCTGTTAGCTCTCTCTCCTTATTTAAGGTCGTAAGCCATTGATAATGAATACCCTTTGGAATGACCGTTGGAAGATGGATTGCTACGGCCTAGGTAAGGCTTTTCTTGTCTAATTGTCGAGTCCGGGGGACAGGTCTTGATACGATTTCGCCGCACCAGGATAAGACTGAAAATTTTGACTGCGAAGGTCACGTTCCGACCACGCTCAACCATACTTCGGCATGAATTCAATCTGTGGGCGGAAAATGATCGCGGCGAAACATTGGAAGCGCCGCACAGGATGCTGTTTGAGAAATCGCTGGAGAAGATGAATCTCGCCACACATGACAGGATTTTGGAGGTGGGTTGCGGCGGCGGATGGGCTAGTCAGGCGATGGCCGAGCGTGTTGCCCCAGAATCCACGGTTGTAGGCGTCGACATCTCGGATGGAATGATCCGCCGTGCCAGCGCCCGATTTGCAAATGTTTCCAACCTGAAATTCATTTGCGCTGGGGCAGAGCACATGCCTCTTTCCGACGGCGCCTTTACCAAGATTTTCTGCCTGGAGGCTTTCTTCTTCTTTGAAGATCAGGAAAAAGTTCTGCGGGAAATGCTGCGCGTGGCGGCTCCCGGAGGCGAAGTTTTCCTTGTTTTCGGCCTGCACAAGGATTATCCCGAAGGATTGAGCGCTGTGAAAGAGATTCGACTGCCGGTGCATATAAGAAGCTCCGCTGAATATCAGGACATGCTGCGGAGAATTGGATGGACCGATGTGCGGGCGGAGACGTTTGTTCGACGGCGTGAACCGGGTGAGAAGACAGATGTTCACGACCGAGCTTTGTTTCTTTCCGGTCGAAAGCCGAATTTCGCCAGGTGATCAACTACATGCTGAGTTCTATTCTCAGCCTTCCATGCGACCTGGGCAAGCTTGACTCGAGCCCATGGCAGCCCAGTTTCCCGATTTCGGCTTCCAAGCCTTCCCGAATTGGTACTCGCAAGCGCGAGCGAGTGCCTTCAACCGGTCCGAACTGGGTCAGGACGCAACACTAATCTATTGTCTCTATGAGGAAACACTTTTCCTTGATGTGAAAGACTATTCCCTCATTGGCGACCCCGAAGCTGTGCCTGGTAATGTCTCAAAGCAGGCTATCGTACTCAAAATAAATAACATAACCAAATCCCAGCGGCCCAATTTGATGCCTCCGGCGGTGGCCGCTGGTGTGCATCTTTCATGCAAGACGGATGACTCAATGGTCTTCCCCCCACGAAGTCCTGTCAGGGGGAGGAGTCGCCCAGCGCCCGAAATCCTGTATATGGCAAAAGACGCAAAAATCGCGTTCGACTCACCCTCCAAGGCAGGGGCCCTCCCCGAAAGCCTGATCTTTGGCAATTCCGCCCCGATGCAACTAGTTCGCCGAATTGTCGAGCGTGCGGCCTCTTCCTTTTTGCCGGTGCTGCTATGCGGCGAAAGTGGAGTGGGCAAAGAAATTATGGCTCGCGAGATCCACAAGCGCTCGCCGTGGTCCAAGGGGCCTTTTGTAAAAGTAAGCTGCCCGGCAATTCCGGGGACATTAATCGAGAGCGAACTTTTTGGTTATGAGAAGGGCTCATTCACGGGTGCGTGGAACACAAAACCAGGACGCGTGGAGCAAGCGGCCCGCGGAACTCTGTTCATGGATGAGATTGGAGAAATCGAACCCTCTCTCCAGGCGAAATTACTGCAAGTGCTGCAAGACGGACAATTTACGCGAATCGGAGCGCAGCAGGACACGCAGGCCGATGCGCGAATCATTTGCGCCACAAACAGAAGCCTGGAAGTTGAAATCCAGGCCGGCCGATTCCGGCAAGACCTCTATTACAGGATCAATGTAATTCAGATCCAGTTGCCCCCGTTGCGCGAACGGACTGAGGACATTCCTAACTTTCTGGACTACTACATTCAGGAATTCAGCCGCCGTTACAACGTTCCGCAGCGTCCGATTTCCCGAGAGTTGCTGCAGATGCTTTGCAAGCATGAATGGCCCGGAAACATCCGGCAACTTGAGAACTGCATTTCGCGATTCGTCATTCTGGGATCCGAGGAATCGCTTTTCAACGAGATGGTGACGCGCAAACCGCGCGTCAGCTTAAACGGGAAGATTTCGGATGATGGAACGATTCCGCTGAAACGAATCGCCAAACAGGCTGTCCGGGAAATGGAGCGAACTGTAATTTTTCAGGCTCTGCAGGCAAATCACTGGAACCGCAAGAAGACGGCGCAGGCTTTGAAGATCAGCTATCGCTCTCTGCTGTCCAAGATTCAAGGAGCCGGAGGGTCGGCATGGTGAATTTGTTGAACGCGAACCGAAGGACTTGGGATTTGATCCGGAGTGACAGGGACTTACGATGATAAAAATTGGCGGCCAAAGAATAGCTGGACAAACCATGCTGCTCCTTTGTCTGGATGCCGGGCTGATATTGGGCGGATTGCTGGTGGCCGCCGTAGTCCGAGACCTGCAAGACACAGGCTGGGTGGGTTTCGATGGCTATCGCACTTTTTTGCGGTTCATGGTCGTCGTGGTAATTTGTCTGCTCTCCTTGTACTACAACGAATTGTATGACCCGCAAGTCCTGCGGCAGCACACCGAGCTTTTCGTTCACTTGCTGCAGGCTTTTGGAATCGCCTGCGCTTCTCTAGCGCTGGCTTATTATCTCTTTCCGCTTTTCAGCCTTGGGCGCGGAGTAGCGGCATTGGCGGCGCCAATTCTGTTGAGCCTCACCCTCGGCGTGCGGTTGCTGCTGGAAAACTCAAATGGGCTCGTGCAGCGGCCTACTCGAGTTCTGATTATTGGCACGGGGCAAGCGGGAATCATGCTCACAAGAGAGATTATTTCGCGGCCCGAGCTGAATCTGAAAGTAATCGGTTTCCTGGATGAGAAGGGCGAGAACCTGGGAATGTCCCTGGTGAATCCCGGGATTATCGGTGGCGTGAATGAAGTAACGGAGATTGTTTCCAGCCACAAAGTAGATCGCCTGGTTTTGTCATTGGCCGAACGCCGCGGCACAACTCCGGTTGACCAGTTGTTGAAAATTAAATTTGCCGGAGTTCCCATCGAAGACGCACATTCAGCTTATGAGACTGTGAGCGGCCGCATCCTGCTGGAGCGCCTGACGCCAAGTTGGCTGATCCTTTCTGAAGGGTTCCGCAAGAATCCCTTCTTGATGGCGACCAAGAGGACATTGGATGTGTTTGTCGCCCTGATCGGCATCCTGCTAACACTCCCGCTCATGGGCATCGTCGCTGTTGCCATCTGGATTGAATCCGGAAAACCAATACTGTTTCGGCAGAAGCGCATCGGACTCCATGGCAAGGAATTCGAGATGATGAAGTTCAGGTCAATGCGCAAGGACGCGGAGGCCGCCGGTCCAGCTTGGGCGACCACCAACGACTCCCGAATCACCAAACTCGGCGCTTTTCTTAGAAAGTACCGGCTTGATGAACTGCCGCAGCTGATTAACGTACTGCGCGGCGATATGAGCCTGGTAGGACCCCGGCCCGAGCAACCGCATTTCTGCGAACTCCTGCGCCAGAATCTCCGCTATTTCGACCAGAGGCACTCCGTCCGCCCCGGCATCACCGGATGGGCTCAGGTGAAGTACCAATACGGCGCCACGGTGGAGGAATCCAAGATCAAGTTAGAACTCGACCTCTTTTATATCAAGCACCTTTCGACGTTTTTGGATCTGGCCATCATTTTTGAGACGGTAAAAGTAATGCTGATCGGAAGAGGAGCACAGTAATCAACGTGGGCGCCGTCAGACAGTACCGGCATCGGGACAAGATGGAGAGGGTGCCTTCCACAACAACAGGTAGGCCTCGGCGCGACGAGGGAAATCGCCACAGGCTTCATAATTGGAATTAAAGAAATCGGCTAGAGATCATGCCAACTCTTGATCAATCATCGGATGCTTCGGAAGTGCGCGTCGAACTTGGACCTGCGCAAGCGGCAAATGCTGCCGATAAATCTTCTTCGAACGACTTCCTGAGGTTCTCGAAGAGATCATCACATTTCCTGGGCGGCACGATATGCCTTTTCCTGCTGGGCTTTATTTCGTTTCCGATTCTTGCCCGTATTTTTTCGGTGGAAGAGTATGGGCTGATCTCTCTGGTGTCCAACACCATCGCTGTTGCGGTTGTGTTCTCCAAGTTCGGTTTGCAAGCCTCCGTACAGCGCTTTTATAAGGAACAGGCAGTGCACCCGGAACCCGGAGCGCTCCGCCGATACTACTCAACCGTGTATTTGGGCGCGGCGGGGAATGGCTTCGTGGTTACGCTGATTTTCCTTGCAGCCCTTTGGCTGGTTCCGGCTTCCCTCATGGGGACACGAGTCCGAATCGTATTTTCCATAGCTGCCGGCCTGATCTTGTTGCGGTCGATCTCCTCCATGATCACCAACTTGCTTCAGGTCGAAGGGCGAACGTTTGCCTGGAATGTTCTGCAGATTGCCACCAAGGCAGCGACCATCGCCATGACACTCAGCCTGCTGCTTTTTTGGAATCGTACGCCGTCGGCCTTTTTTATTGGAATGGTTTTTGTGGAAGCTACCGCGGTGTTGTTCGTAATTCCTTATCTACGCCGGAGGGATATGCTTTCCCTCAGCGTATTTAACAAGCAAATATTCCGCGAAATCATGATCTACGGTTTGCCCATGATGGCCGCGGAAATCTTCTACTTGATCCTGGATACCGGGGACCGGTTCCTGGTCGAAGGATTCCTGGGCGCAAGGCCGCTTGGTCTGTATGCCGCGGCCTACAACATTTCCGGCTACGTCCGCGATTCACTTTCCAGCCCTCTGCAACTGGCGTTATTTCCGATCGTGATGGAGATATGGGTGCTTAAAGGCTCGGAAAAGACGCGGGAGTTTTTGAGCCGCGCCATGAACTATTTCGTATTGGCGGGCATCGCGGTGGTGGCCCTGGCCAGTGCGTGTTCGAGCGACGTCATTAATCTGATCGCCTCTCCCAAATTTCACGAAGCGCACCACCTGCTCCCTTACATTCTGATCGGGATGCTGGCGAACGCTGTGGCCATGTTCCTCAAGTCCGGCCTTCTGATCCATAAGAAAACCTATCTGATGATGAAGGTCATCATGGCCTCTTGCATCGTGAATATCCTCATGAACGTCATCTTGTTGCCGCGCATCGGGCTGCTCGGCGCTGCGATTGCCACTCTGGGCAGTTATGTTTTCTCAACAAGCATGTTTGCATGGCTCTCTCGAAAGTACCTTCCGCTGCAAACGAATTGGTTTGCCTGGCTTCGCTATGCCGCGGTGGGTTGTTTCACCTGGTATTTGTCGACTCGAATTGAAATCCATTCCTTACTGCTTAGCCTTGTCGTCCGTGGAACGATCTGCTTGTTTATCTATGCCGCCATTCTGTGGCTGATAGACACTGACATTCGAACCATGACCTCCGAGATTATCGGGTTGGTCAAGGATTGGTTTCAGCAGAAGCAGCTTCGGCGCAACGCAGCGGTGGTATAGGGTGAAAGGGAAAATCCGGATCGTCCGGAATTAGACACTTTATGGGCGGACTTCTAGCATTTACTCACGGGCTTTTCACTCTTTCCATCTACATAGGCTGTATTGTGTTTGCGCTCATCTCCGCTTTCTGGCGACCGCAACTCGGGGTCTATTACCTGGCGCTCTTCATGCCTCTGCAGACACTGCGCTACCGGTTGATAGGCTATCCCGCCGGAGAGAAATTCGTGGACATTCTTGTCCTGGGCATATTCCTCGGCATCCTGACGCATCGAAGCGGCGCCGCCTGGGTGCGCACGCGGCTGGGGATGATTCTTGTTGCCTGGGCGCTGTTCCTCTACGTTTCTCTGTGGTTTGGTTCGGCCTATTTGCACGCACCCTGGCCGATTACCTTGGCCAATGTTCGCTTTTCGGATTGGAAGAATTACATCGAGCTCCCCTTCTTCCTCTTCTTGACCGCCGCCGCGATCACCAACAAACGCCAGATCAAAATTCTGCTTGCAGTCATGGCGCTCTCCTTTTTGATCGTTAACAGGGGTTTTTACGACAATATGAACGGCCGCGACATCGCCAGCTTTTCCTATGATGTTCGCGACCCCGGCCCGCTGGGCTACGCCGGCGTGAATGGCCTGGCGGCCTTCGAAGCCACCGGCATGCTCTTTATGGTGGCCATGTTGAGCTTTAAGATTTCGCGCTACGCCAAGTTTGCGATTTATGGTTTGCTGGCCACGGGCATGTATTGCCTGCTATTCGCCTTCTCGCGAGGTGGATATGTTTCATTCCTTGGAGGTTTAGCTTTCCTGGGATTAGTCAGATCCCGAAAACTGCTTGTACTCGTGGCAGTTGTCGTTATTGGCTGGCAAACCCTCTTACCCATATCGGTTCAACAACGCATCACCATGACCGTGGATGACAGCGGAACTCTTGACCCCTCCGTTCAAAGGCGTATTGATCTCTGGACGGACGCGGAACAGATCATCAACGAAAACATGGTTTTTGGGACGGGCTTCGATACCTATGCGTTCATGGACCGGTTTGAAGGGTTCCACGACACGCACAATTACTTCGTCAAAATAACGCTGGAGACAGGGATCATTGGCCTTCTCTTTTTCCTATTCATCCTCTGGCGGATGTTTGCTCTGGGTTGGCGGCTCTTCCGAACCAGCACGGATCCCTTCATGGCCGCATTAGGCCTGGGTTTTGCCACCCTGATGGTAGGCACGGTCTTTGCAAATTTCTTTGGCGACCGCTTTTCTTATTTACAAGTGAACGGCTTCATGTGGATGTTAATGGGTCTGGTCGTCCGCGCCCTGGCCATTAATGAGCAGGAAGCCCTGAACCCCGCGGTCTCTGTCGGGCTTGTTTCGACCAATTCCGCGCAGCGTGGCGTTCCAGAATTCGCCAATCGACCTCTGGTGTCGGTTTGAGACTGGTCACGGAACAATTGCCTTTACCTTCAGAAATCGGCAACGGGGAGCACTCCCCGTTGCCCTCTGGAGATTCGCGCATTCACGTCCTGTTTCTGATGGATGAATTGACAGAAATGGGCGGAGCAGAACGCGTGATGCTGAACATGATTCGCTCCCTTCCGCCTGATCGCTTCGACTGTTCCGTGCTGACTTTCAAGATTGACCCGAGGCTCGAAGTCTTTTCAGATTTTCCTTGCCGCCTGCATGTATTTTCGATGCGCCGTTCCTATGACGCAAACGCTTTGCGGATGGCCAGAAAATTGAATCAAATGATCCGCAAGGAGAACATTCGCATCGTCCACACTTTTTTTGAGACCTCGGATTTGTGGGGCGGGATTGTGGCCCGGTTGAGCGGCGTCCCCGTGATTGTGTCGAGCCGCAGGGATATGGGAATCCTGCGAAGACGAAAACATGCGCTGGTCTACCGCTTTGTGAATCCGCTGTTTAACGTGGTGCTGGCGGTGTCGGATCAAGTGCGCCGATTCTGCATCGAACAGGATGGAATTAAGGCCGACCGGGTAGTCACGTTGTATAACGGGGTCTTCGTAAAACCGTTCTCGATTCAGGGTAGCCTCTCAAACCTGCGCGATTCCCTGGGGTTGGAACGCAACCGCCCCATCGTCATCACCGTAGGCAATATTCGCCCGGTGAAGGGCGTGGACGTCTTCATCCGGGCCGCGGCCGAAGTTCGCCGAACCCATCCCCAGGCACTGTTCCTGGTGGTGGGAGAAAATCACGACCCTGCGCATTTTGAGGAATTGCAAAAGCTTGTCCTGGAGTTGGACCTCTCACACAATGTCCAGTTTTACGGCTCATCAGAAAGGGTTCCGGAGCTCCTGGCCGCAAGCGAAGTTTTCTGCCTACCCTCGCGCAGCGAGGGCTTTTCCAATTCTCTGATTGAGGCTATGGCCGCCAAACTCCCTTGCGTCGCCACTGACGTTGGAGGGAATTCCGAGGCCATCGAAGACGGCGCCAATGGGTATGTGGTTCCCAGTGAGGACCCCACGACCCTTGCGGAGCGAATCTCCAGATTGCTTTCCAATAGGCCGCTTGCCGCCAAGCTCGGAGATAACGCCGCCGAAACTGTACGCACACGATTTAGCCACAAAGCCATGATGGATAATCTGGTAGGTATTTATGACCGTCTTCTCACTGAATCCCATCGATAGTCATTTGCGCGCGGCCGTGTGGTTCTTTTGGACCGCGGCGGCGCTGCTGTTCTATGCCTATGCGGGCTACCCGCTGCTTCTTGCCCTTCTGGCTCCGTTCCGCCGCGACCGCCGATCCAAAGAGGAATACACGCCCACGATTTCGGTATTGATCGCCGCGCGCAACGAGGAAGCCGGCATCCGGAAAAAGATTGAGCAGACGCTGGCTCTGGATTATCCCGCCGACCGCATGGAAATCCTGGTGCTTTCCGACGCTTCCACGGATCAAACCGACGCCATTGTGCAGTCTTTCACCGATCCGCGTGTGAAGCTTGTTCGCGTCGATCCGGGCCGCGGCAAGACCAATGCCCAGAACTTCGGCGTGCGCCAGGCTCGCGGTGAGGTTCTGATATTCTCCGACGCCACCACGGTGTACCACCCGCAAGCGTTGCGCAAGCTCGCAGCCAATTACAAGAATCCTCAAGTGGGCGCTGTGAGCGGCCGGTATCAATATTTTGAAAGCGAAGGCGGCTCCCCCACGGGGATGGGAACCATCGCCTTCTGGAACTACGAAAACCTCATCAAGAAAATGCAGTCACGCATCGGAACCATCAGCGGATGCTGCGGCTGCATCTACTCCGTACGCCGCGACCTTTACACGCCGCTCGATCCAGGAATCATCAGTGACCTCACGCAACCCCTGTGGGTCATCCAGAAGGGAAACCGAGTTGTGTTTGAGGATCGTGCGCTGGCCTACGAGGAAACCACTCAATCTTCCGGCGAAGAATTCTCCATGCGCGTCCGCGTGGTCACACGGGGAATGCGCGGATTGCTGAGCGTTCCGGACCTGTTCAAGCCCTGGAAGCACCCCTGGGTGTGTTTCCAGCTGCTCTCGCACAAGGTCACCCGATGGCTGGTCCCCCTGTTTTTGTTGGTGATTCTGGGGGCCAGTGCGGTTCTAGCATCCGTTCCGTTCTATCGTTACGCCTTGTTGTTACAGCTTGCCTTCTACATGCTGGCGCTGCTTTCCAGTATCGTCCCATTCCATCGTGCCTGGAAGCCATTGGGAATTCCGCTGTATTTCTGCACGCTCAACGCCGCCGCGCTGGTCAGCTTGTTCGAACTGATGCGCGGGCGTAACTACGCCGTTTGGCAACCTGTGAGGACCCGGCAGCCATGAAGATTGAGTTCCTGACTCAAGACGATCCCCTTTATGTCCTACCCTTCTTTGAGGAATTTTTCGCGCAATACGCGAAAGAGTTCGAAATCCTCCACGTTTCCTGCTCGCGCGCGATGGGCAAACGCCCGCGCATGCAGTTGATGCGCGAATTGCTGGGACTCTACGGGCCAGTGGGTTCCGTGCGCATTGCCACGCGCCTGGTGAGGTCACGCTTGCTCGCAGGATTGCCTCGCCGTCCGCAAGCAGGGCGATATGAGACGCTCCAGCAGCTATGCAAAGCCTACGGGGTGCCTTACTCGCACATCGGCTCGCCCAACGCCCCCGAATACATGCAAGAGGTGAAGCAGCGAAGCGCGGACGCCATCGTTTCCGTCGCCTGTCCCTATATTCTAAAAGATGAATTACTCAAGCTTCCTCCGCGGGGGTGCATCAATATTCACCACGCGCCGCTTCCTCGCTACAAGGGCATGATGCCCACTTTCTGGCAGATGTATCACGGCGAGAAAAACGTCGGCGTGACCATCCACTATATGGCCGCCAAAGTGGATGAAGGATCAGCACTGCTTCAGGACTCACTGGCCATCGAGCCCGGTGAAACGCTCGATCACCTTATCCGGCGTTCAAAGCGCCACGGAGCGCAATGCATGGCGCGCGTTCTCCGCGAAGTTGCCAACGGCACACAGAAGCAGTTTTCCCTGAATCAGGCGGAAGGGACTTACTTTACATTTCCGACGCATGCAGAAATACGGGAGTTTCATCGCCGGGGTCTTCGTCCAATTTAATTCGGCAGGGGATGCACTTCGGGATTCTCCCGCTGTGCGGTTTGTTAGGATAAATCCAGAATGACTTCCAGGATTCGAGCCTTTCTTCGCCACGCATGGGTGTACCTGCTTTATTACAGCGGCCGGCTGGCCTGGGCGAAGCGGCAGGTAGTTGCTTCCGGCGGCACGATTGGTTTGACGTTTCACCGCGTACTCTCAGAGGAAGACCGCCGGACTTCAAATTCCCCCGCCGGAATGGTCATCAGTGTAAAAACCTTTGCTGCATTGGCCGATTATATTGCGCGAGAATGCGTCGGCATGGATTTGAAGGATGCGGGCGCATCCCCAGCGGGCGATCGAGAGAAACCCCGCATGGCCATCACCTTCGACGACGGATGGCTTGATAATGCCGTCCACGCTGCCCCTATTCTCCGGAAGAGAAAACTTCCCTGCGCGATTTTTATTTGCTCGGACATGATGGGAAAGACTCTACCTTTTTGGCCCGAGCGGTTAGCCGCCATCCACAAGGCTGCGGACCGGTGTGGGAAGCTTGCGAAGTTTACAGAAATCGTGACCGGAAGGCTCGAAGCTCCATTGACTTCATTGGAGTCACAATCACCCGCGGCATTGATCGAGCGGATAAAGCGGTTGTCGAGTGGGCAAAGGAAACAACTGCTTCAGGAACTGGACACGATTGCGGATTTACCGAAAACAACGGCGGAATCAAATTGTGACGCGACCATGAGCTGGGACCAGGCGCGTCAACTGGCGGCAGAAGGAGTCCGCTTCGGTTCCCACACCGTGCATCATGAAATTCTCACAAACGTGCCCGAGGCAGATGCGCGCCGGGAAATCCAAGAATCAGCGCGCGCCATAGAGGCCAAACTGGGCCAGCCGTGCAAATTATTTGCGTATCCGAACGGGGGTTGGTCGCCGAGTGTTCGGGATTTCGTTGCCCATGCCGGATATGAATTCGCTTTTGCGAACAAGCCTGGTGTTTGGAAGATGGAAACCAACCATTGGAGCATCCCGCGCTGTAATATTTGGGAAGGGGCGGTGGTTGACGCGTCCGGAAAGTTCTCACCTGCCCACTTTGAATATATTGTGTATTGGAGACCCGTGCGTTCTTCCAGGAATGGCTGAAACGCACCGATTACAGCAAATCAGCCCAATGGCCTCTCGAAAAGCCCTCAATCCACCTCTAAAATGAAGAGAATTGGCATCCGGGTTCACGCCTGTACTTTCTGTCCCCAGTGCCAACTTGATGACATGGGCTAATACTGGCCTTCGGGACAGTCGCCCGATTCTTCATGCAAGTCTTAAACTTTGATTACGGGGAAAGTTCGATGGTGGATCGAATCAAAACAGTTGTTATAGATAACCGCAGTGACGCCCAGAACCTAAAGCAAGCCGAGGAAGGTAAATGAAAGAGAAAAGCGTCGCAATCTCCCGCACACGGTTTTCAATCGCTCGTCTTCGAGCCATTTCTGTCGCAACACTAATGCTTGTGTTCCTGGCGGGAGCAGGAGTAGCGAGCGGCCAGACCTCTCCGCATCTTCTCTTCACCGACATAATCACCGGCGCGAATTCGGGCGGCGAAAATGGCAACGGTGTGTACATCACCATTTACGGCAAGAACTTCGGCGCGGCGCAGGGATCGTCAACCGTGACGGTCGGCGGTGCGGCCGTGGTCCAATATAAGATCTGGGGCAGTCACAATGGCATCAACCCGGCTCTGGACAAAGTGGTTGTTCAGATTGGCCCGGGCAACTCGACAGGAAACATCGTTATGACGGTAAACGGGACGCAATCCAATCCGATCCCGTTCACGGTTTGCAGCGGACATATTTACTTTGTCTCGCCGGGCGGCAGTGACTCAAATAACGGCAGCTTTGCTTCGCCCTGGGCTTCTACCCCTCATGCCCGGACCAGCATGGCGGCGGGCGATACCGTATATCTGCGCGCCGGCACCTACACCGCCAGCGATAACGACAGCGCAGCATTTTTTTGCAACAACTCATGCACCGGCACGGCCACGGCCTATCAGAATTTCCTGGGTTACCCGGGTGAAACGGCCTTGATCACGGGGCTGGCCCATGGAGTTTTTCTCTGGGGCGGAAGCTCTTCCAGCTTCACAACTTTTGGTGAATTGACGGTGCGCAGCACGGACTACGGAATCACTTGCGAGGATGGGCCGGGCGGGCCGTGCAACAATTGGCGGATCGTTGGAAATGATGTTCGCACTTCAGGCGCTCAGTCTGTTGGAATCGACTTTGAAACTTCGGTCAATAATCTGATCATCTATGGAAACGAAAGCAGCCTGAATTGTCAGGGTAATTCAAGCTGCACCTTCGATGCACGCGCCTACTCCGTTTATGTCGGCGGATATGGGACCCAGACGAACGTGGACATCGGCTGGAACGCCCTGCACGATAACCCCTTTGGCAAAGGCGTCCAAATCTATGGGCACACGGCCACCGACACGATCCAGGGATTACGCATCCACGACAACGCCATCTACAATAACGCCATGGTCGGAATCAATTTGGGAGGCTGCGACGGCGGATGCGTGGAATTCGTGCGGGATGCGCAGGTCTATAACAATCTATTCTGGAACAATGAGAGCACCGCGAGCACTGGTCATAAGCAATTTGGCGACCTGGAAATATACAGCACAGAAACTGCCATCGGGACGGTCCAAGTCTATAACAATACTTTTTACAAGACCGCTCCTTCCGGCAATGGCTTTCAAGCAGGCGCGCCAATTACCTTTGCCAATACAGGACCACACGCAGCCACGCTCGCCAATAACATCTTTTATGCAGCCGATGGCGCTCCTTGTTATGTTTATTTTGACGATTCGACAGCTCCATTTGCCAAGAACGTAATCTTCTCGAAGAATCTGTATTTTAATGCCGGGCCAGGTCCGACCGGATGCAAGTATGGGAATGGTTCATTTGCGCTAAACGGGGATGCCGGCGGCGTGAATGCTGATCCGAAGCTTCTGAACCCATCAAGTAACGATTTTCATTTGACCACCGGGAGTCCGGCAATCGACGCTGGAGTGACCACAGCCGTCACCATCGACTATGACGGCAATTCCCGGCCCCAGGGTTCGGCATACGATATCGGCGCATACGAGTTTCTCTCCGGGAGCGCCCCCGTCCGGCCTGCGCCGCCCACCAATTTAAGCGGCGTTGTTCACTAATTCAAGCACGCGAAGTGAATGGACCGCGTGCAGGCACAAACTCGCAAATCACGGAAATCGAAGGGCATTGATCCGCTCAGATCTGGGCGGTCCATCCCACATTCATTCTTGCGAAGTGAACTAATAGGTAGGAACCTGTTCGCAGCCGCCGTTTACTATGAAGTTTGTGGCCAGCCAAGGACCGCCAATCGCCGCGCGAGCTGGTGAACCTGCGGTAGCGGGACCGAAAACCGGTCCCACGTAGCCGGATTATTTAACAGATTGCGGACCGGTGAGATGTGGTAATCCTGCGAATATAAGAGCCCGCCTTCGCTAAGTTTGGGCATAATTCCTTCAAGAGCCTCTCTCGTGCCCTTGGCAATGTCGCAGTCGATGTAGGCCACTTTGACTGGCCCTACCGCACCATCCCGCGCAAGCGTGTCGCTGAACCAACCCGGATGGAAAGTGCAAACCTCGGGCCGGCCAAATAACTGGATGTTTTTCCGAACAGTATCTTCCGCGGCCGAATACTGTCCCGAATAATCCCATTCCCCGGGGACAGAACTCACATCCTCCACCCCTTGAAACGAATCGTAGATGTGGAGCTGATAACCCAGCATTGCGCAGATATGGCTGAATTTAGAGGAACTCCCGCCATTCCAGCAACCAGCCTCAACGAATGTGCCGGCTTCCCCGTGCCCGTTGCGAAACGCAGCAACAGCGATCTGAGCGACCTCTGACGGGGAATGGCCATGAAGAACATGCCAATCAACACGCAGAAAGCGCCAAAGGAGCCCCAAACGCTCGGCTAGAGAAACCGTTCCTGCAGGCTTGAATAAATGCCAATAGCCCCACACATACCAGGCTAGCTTGATGCGCTGCCGCCTGAGTGGGTCTCGAACCAGCGGTTCGACGACCGCATGATAAATGGAATTAGCGCCAGCTTCAAAGACACTCATCACGTCTTCCCTTGTATGAACGACACTTCTCAGGGGGCTTTTAATAAGGGGGACGCGGAACAGCAGCTTCATCCCTGTGGATGACAGGGTCCACCAATTCTAATCAAATTCCCGGCCATCATGGAAGCATAGCAGGGATGCACGTCGGCGGAAATACAGGGATCTCTGTATTCCTTGCTGCCCGACTTAGGGGCCCCCTACTCGCAACACAGTAGTGCAATTCGGGGGCTGCCTTTCGTCCAAGTGATGATTGTGGTCCACGTCTTCCTTCCCCCGGAGATGCCTGCGAGCCGCGCGATACCCAGACAATGCCTCGGATGCGGAATACCCTTGAGGAGGCTGAGGAGTCAGCATGGTCTGAAATAGAAAATTATATGCAAAAAATGCCTCCGTATGACTTCCAAAGCCCAGTCGCTGCGCTGCTCAGGGCAATTTGGGTGTTAATAGCGGCGATTTTGTTCGTTAGGAAAGCGGTCTTCCAGTTCAAAATGTCTGTCACAGCGACCTTAGCCATAGGTTTAGTGTCCTCGGCTCAGGATATTCCGGCAGGAATTTCCGATTGGGACCTCTGATTTGCAAATCATGCGCACCTCCTGGCCTCGACAGAACGGACTTGCAATCCTCTTACCTTGTCCTCCACTTCCCTGGGGCCTGTGCTGGTGGCAAATTCATTGTGCCGTGAACATGAGAAGCATACGATGCAAGAGCTAGCCGTCCTGATCGCAAGTTCCGGTTGAATCACCAACTCTTGGCCACAGGAGGCACAGTGAAATACTTTTTCACACATGCCATTGTAGCGCTCGCAGTAATGTTAGGAACGGTTGGTGTGATGCATTCGCAACAAAATGTGTCTCAGACACAAAGCTACATGCAACTTGAAAACGACGACGTAATCGTGTGGAAATCCGTGGTCATACCCAGCGCCCCGCTGACGATGCATCGCCATGACCATCCGCTCGTCATAATTGCGCTGAGTGGCGGCACGATGAATATCGTGGAACAGAACGGGACAACCGAGCAACACGTCTGGGAAACAGGGGAAGCCTACTGGCTGCCAGCGAATCCGCCCAATACGATGCATGCCGACGTGAACGCAGGCAACAAACCGATTGAAGTGATAGTGGTCGAGCTAAAGCACGAGAAGTAGGAGTTGGCGGCGTTACAGTATTGCACCGGATGAGCAGGGCGGCGGCCAAACCAATCGTTGCATGAACTTAAAGGGATTCCGCCGGGAACATAGAAATGGTGAGTCGTGTATTCGTATCAATGATCGCGCACGGCATGAAAGAGCAGACGATTGGATGGGATGGCCGGACTTGAAACGATGAAGGTGGACGATGAAAGTTTTCGGCTTTCGCTGTAAAACGCCGGGATGCCCAGCTTGGCTAAAGGTTGGTGAGTTGGAGGAAGATTCCTCGCGGGCGATTCACTTCCCGATAAACCTTGGTGATGACCCGCGACGGCTTCAATGCCCCGATTGTGGGAAAGCACACGACTACTATTTTTCTGAGAAGGAATTCCGCAGATTGGAACCGCGAAAGTAGTCCGAGACGTATTGTCTTTGAACCACACGTTTCAGGTAAACGAGCACGAAGACGGATTTGAGTTGATGAGGCGCGTAGGGCGTGCCTTTGATGAAGCGTCAATTCACAAGGCCGCTGGCTATTTTGGGGAAAGGGTCAAGACCCGCAACGCTGAAGAAATTATCTCCTTCCAGTTTAAATTGTAAGAGGAAAGACCAGGGGGAACCGCTCAAGGCCAAATCCTCGGCACCAGTCAGCACGCAAGTTTTTCGGTCTACAAAGGCGTTGCACGATTCCCCTCGAAATTCAATTTTATCGTCTGATACTTCAACAATCGTGCCGTCTAGTTCGAAGATTCCTACGTTGGAATGTGACAGGACAAATCTGATTCGCAATCCTAATTTGCTCGCTCTTCTTAAAACAGAGATTGCGCTTTCAAGTGGGGAATCTAGGCTTTTGTTCATCGCGGAAGCTCTCAGTCCAAGGATAGCAATTATTCAAGGGTCCCAAAATCACCGGAAGCCCCGGCTTGCACTAGTGAATTTGCTCTCGTCATGGAACGCACTCAAGGAGGATTGTATCAATGGACGCCGATATCGTCGTTGGTGGCGGACAAGCCAAAGCAGGAAGCCGCCTCATGCGGCCTCTAATAGCTCTTGAATTGACCAGAGATCATGAGTCAATCCCGCTTCCATCGCGGGAGTGAATAGATGCTGAGGCCCCAAAGCCAGACAACAGGGGCGAAGAATTCATTACAGGCTGGGCAGATTCTTGACGAGTTCGATGTCAACGGCCTTGTACCGGGCCAGAGCATCAATTCTGTCCCATGCGAGTGGCAATTTTGACGCCAACCCACACGCGTTTATGTGCCCGCGAATTGTAAGTGACACACTACCCATTTTCTTGTTTCGCCCGTTCCTTGCTGGTCTTTAAAACCTCATTAATCTGTTCCGCCAACACTTCAAGGCGTGCCTGCTCCATTTCGGTGAAATCATGAACA
>Ga0209167_10000344_pt1 | contig 37925 bp, 30 predicted proteins | sample Coa_R1_9_FD_187154 | JGI IMG/M metagenome (GOLD analysis project Ga0209167, IMG submission 187154) | Surface soil microbial communities from Centralia Pennsylvania, which are recovering from an underground coalmine fire - Coalmine... | ecosystem: Environmental > Terrestrial > Soil >...
GCCCACGACCGGGGTATTCCCATCCATGTCTGGGTCGATGAGACCCGTCCGCGCAATCAGGGGGCCGCACTGACCGCCTGGGAGCTCGCCCATCACGGCGTGCCGCATACGGTGATTGCGGACAATACCGGCGGCCATCTGATGCAGCACGGCATGGTCGACCTCGTCGTCGTCGGCACCGACCGGGTGGCGGCCAACGGAGATGTCTGCAACAAGATCGGGACTTATCTGAAGGCGCTCGCCGCCCATGACAACGGAGTGCCGTTCTATGTCGCGCTGCCGTCGCCGACGATCGATTTTTCGATTGGTGACGGCCGGCGGATTCCGATCGAGCAACGTGGCGCCGAGGAAGTCGCCACCATGACCGGGCGCACGGCGGACGGGCGGATCGAGACGGTTCGGGTGGTCTCGGAAGGCTCACCAGTCGCCAATTATGCCTTCGACGTGACGCCCGCACGCCTCGTGAGCGGCCTGATCACCGAACGCGGCGTCTTGCAGCCCGACCGCGAGGCGCTGGCCCGCGCCTTTCCGGAGCGGGCCAGCAACGGCTGAGAGGGCGGCGCGTGGGTAGACCGAGCGCAAGACCCAAAAAGATACCGCTCAGAAACGCGCCGTCATCAAACGGGGAATGCGACGTGGTTTCCCCCGAAGTAACGGCCTGGTGGCATGCAAAATCGACGCAAATGACTGTGCGCCCCGAGGGCGCGAACTATCAGTGAGGGAGGGTCTCAGCCGGATAATTGTCGATTGGTCCGGAAGCTGGCAGGCGGCACAGCCGGGTAACTGGCTGGGTCGGAGCCCTGCGACGAAGGCGGCCTTGGGCCGCTGAGCGATCCGACGGGCCGTAACAAAGTGAAGCCCGAGCAGGCCTCGAAAGTTCTAATGCGGATGCCGACCCTCCGGTCATTTGGGGAAGGCCGCACGTGTGGGGAAGCAATCGACACGCGCACCCACGCGATCCGCCGGGGTAGTGGGTACGGCACGTCGGAAGGGTAGTTCGTAGTTACAGGGGGAGACCCGTTGCGGACGAGGGTAGCGGCCTCAGCATCGCATCAGGCGGTGGTCACGGCGGGAGTCGGACGGGGCAATAAGAGCGTTGATGCCGGGTAATGCCGGTGGAGCAAAGGGCCCCGACTTCTGGTGCGCTTTTGAAGATGGTGAGGTGAAGGTGATTGGTGATGAACCTGACAACGCCTGATAAGATCCGGAACCTTCAGAGAAAGCTCTACTGCAAAGCCAAGGCGGAGCCCACCTTCCGCTTCTATCTGCTCTACGACAAGATCTGTCGCGAGGACATCCTGGTCCACGCCTATCGGCTCGCCCGCGTTAATGCGGGTGCACCGGGTGTGGATGGGATGACGTTTGCTCGCATCGAAGAGCAGGGCCTGGAAGCATGGTTGGCGGACTTGCGCGCGGAACTGGTCTCGAAGACATACCGACCTGATCCGGTACGGCGGGTGATGATCCCCAAAGCGAATGGTGGCGAGCGTCCGCTCGGCATTCCGACCATTCGTGATCGTGTGATTCAGACTGCCGCCAAGATCGTGATCGAACCCATCTTCGAGGCTGACTTCGAGGACAATGCCTACGGCTACCGGCCCGCTCGCGGGGCGGTGGACGCGGTCAAGGAAGTGCATCGGCATTTATGCCGGGGCTATGCCGACGTAGTTGATGCCGATTTGTCCAGGTACTTCGATACGATCCCGCATTCCGAGCTGATAAAGTCAGTAGCCCGGCGTGTCGTGGATCGAAACGTCCTGCGCCTCATCAAGATGTGGCTGAGGGCGCCGATCGAGGAACGGGACGCGGACGGAACCCGGCGCATGAGTGGTGGCAAGCGAAACACGCGCGGCACGCCGCAAGGCGGCGTCGCAAGTCCACTGCTGGCCAACATCTACATGAACCGGTTCCTGAAGCATTGGCGTTTGACTGGCTGCGGCGACACGTTCCAGGCTCACGTCGTCTCCTATGCCGACGACTTCGTTATCCTTAGCCGCGGTCGCGCGGCGGAAGCATTAGCGTGGACGAAGGCGGTGATGACCAAGCTCGGGCTGACGATCAACGAGGCGAAAACTTCATTGAGAAACGCCCGACAGGAACGCTTCGACTTCCTAGGCTACTCGTTCGGCGTACATCGGTTTGAGGCGAACGGGAATTGGTATCTGGGTGCAAGCCCGTCCAAGAAGAGTGTGCAACGGCTCAAGACAAGGATCGGCGATCTTCTGGTGCCGAGCAATATCGATCCATGGCCGGAAGTATGTGACAAGCTGAACAGGTCTCTGCGAGGCTGGTCCAACTACTTTGGCTACGGCTCGCGGAGCAAGGCATACCGTAGCGTCGACCAATACGTCTTTGAACGTCTGCGCAGGTTCCTCGCGCGAAGGCACAAGGTGCAAGGGCGCGGCAATCGCCGATTCACATTTGATGTCATTCATCGAGAACTCGGCGTTCTGTGCCTCCAACGCCTGCCCCGAGCGGTCCTGTCGGTTGCCTTGCGGTGAAGCCGGTCGGAAAGCCGGATGCCGGAAATCGGCTCGTCCGGTTTGATGAGCGGGGATGGGAAACGGGGCGTTGGCCATAGGCCCCAAGCTACCGCACCCATCCTCGACTCTACCGTATCGGAAGTGTTCGCCCAGATACACCCCTTCCGAGTCATGATTTTGGCTACTAGAGTGCTACCGCGCCGGACATCCTAAAGACCGGTAAGAGTGGCCCAACGCAGTGTTTCGGAAATATTTTTGGGGTGTGCGCGATGAGGGAGCTTCGCGAGATATTGCTCGCTACCGTGATCGTTATTGGCATGGTTGCCTTTGGGATGTTTTTTTTATGGTCTCGTGCAAGTTGGGGAGGCGTGTCGGGGCGGGGAAGATGGGACAGCGGTTAGTGTGTCGTGCCGATGATGATCTGCCCGATGTTTTTCAGACGGCCTAGACGGCTACTTTTGTGCGATCGCACGAGGGTCCTGCTAATCGCACGAGGGACTCAGTACCTCGTCGGTCTGCTCGCCGAATTCCGGCGGTCGGGCGCCATTCGTTTTCTCAAGCACCTGCTCGACCTATGGGATACCGCGAGCCGTTCCGATCTTGGAGTACCATCCGCAGAACCCCATCAATCCGTATGGCTTCTCCAAAATGATCGTCGAGCACATGCTCCGTGACGTCGATCTCGCGCACGGCTTACGGTCGGTTTCGCTTCGTTACTTCAATGCCGCAGGTGCTGATCCAGGCGGCGAAATCGGCGAGCCGCACCATCCGGAAACCCATTTGATCCCCGTTGTTCTGGCGGCAGCGCGCGACGGCACTCCCTTACGCGTCTTCGGTTCCGACTACGAGACGCCGGACGGCACTTGCAACCGCGATTACATCCACGTCGTTGATATCGCCGACGCCCATCTTCGCGCGCTTGAATACCTCCTTAACGGCGGAGAAAGTTGCGCGATCAATCTCGCCAACGCGCGTGGCTTTTCCGTCAAGGAAGTGATCGCAACCGCAGAGCGTAGCTCCGGCAAGTCAATTCGAGCAGAGTTGGCGCCTCGAAGGGCCGGCGATCCGCCGATTTTGATCGGCTCCGCCGAACGTGCGAAGGCGATTTTGGGCTGGGAGCCGGCATGCTCCGAGCTGGCGCTGCAGATTGCCGATGCCTGGAATTGGATGAAAAAGTGCGTCGAGTGGCAGCCTTCGAAATAAGCTGTTAGATACGGTCGAGTCATGGCGAGCGGTCAGGGTTCACTGCGGTCAATTAACGCTGTCCTTTTTCCTTAAGTAGGCGCGAAAAATGCATTTGCAGCAACGCATTCTGGTAACAGGCGGGTCGGGTTTCCTAGGCTCTCATCTTTGCGAACGCCTTTTGTCAACAGACGCGAATGTCATCTGCCTGGACAATTTTTTTTCGAGCGCGCATTCGACGATCGAACACCTGCTCGATCACAGGAATTTCGAGCTTATTCGCCGCGACGTGACTTTCCCGCTCTATGTCGAGGTTGATCAGATCTACAATCTTGCCTGTCCAGCCTCACCGGTCCACTATCAGCGTGATCCAGTACAAACGACTAAAACCAGCGTGCACGGCGCGATCAACATGCTTGCCCTTGCCAAGCGAGTGAAAGCGAAAATTCTTCAGGCGTCGACGTCTGAGGTTTACGGGAATCCGAACGTCCATCCGCAAACAGAGGATTATTGGGGCCACGTAAATCCGATTGGCCCACGCTCCTGCTATGATGAAGGAAAGCGCTGTGCTGAGACGCTCTTTTTCGATTATTGGCGTCAGCATAAATTGCGCATCAAGGTTGCGCGCATCTTCAACACTTATGGCCCGCGCATGCATCCGAACGATGGGCGCGTGGTCTCGAATTTCATTGTTCAGGCGCTATTGGGGCGCGACATTACGGTCTACGGCGACGGCTCGCAGACGCGCGCGTTTTGCTATGTCGACGATCTGATCGAGGGGCTTATGCGTCTTATGAATACGGCAGATTCCGTTACAGGGCCCATCAATCTTGGTAATCCAAACGAGTTTTCTATCCGGGAACTTGCAACCACTATCGTGAATCTCACGGGTTCTCGCTCTCGTATTGTTTATCGCCCCTTGCCCCAAGATGATCCGCGTCAGCGCCAGCCGGACATTTCCAAGGCGAAAGCGCTGCTGTCTTGGGCGCCCCGCACTTCCCTGGAAGATGGTCTTAAACCGACAGTCGCCTATTTTGACACATTGCTCTCGAAAAAGGGAGTGCAGGAAATGCTGACGGAATAATCGTTCGGTAAAACGAGCTCCTCGCCACCACGAGCACCCTCAGCTTGAAAACGAACTTGGAATTTTCTGGTATATGAACAAGCGACCAAACGCGCAATATAACCTGGCCAAACCGGATTCCTTGGCAATGCGTGGCTTCGAGAGTCCGATACAGAATGTTTGCTCGTTTTCTGGAAGAATTCCCGCTTACTGAATCCGACGAGATCCTCGATTTGGGTGTTACATCGGATCAAACTTATGAGTCATCAAATTATTTCGTGCAACGATATCCTTTCAAGCATCGAATTACCGCTGTCGGTATTGACGATGCCAAGTTTCTCGAAGATCAATATCCGGGTGTTCGTTTTTCTTATGCCAACGCATTAGCGTTGCCATTTTCGGAGAGGTACTACGTCCATTCTTCTGCGGTGCTGGAGCACGTAGGCAGTTTCGAAAACCAGGCAAAGATGGTGGCCGAATGTCTGCGGGTAGCACGGAAGGGCGTGTGCCTAACGACACCCAATCGTTGGTTTCCTATCGAGTTTCACACCCGACTGCCGGTCGTCCACTGGTTGCCTAAGGCGTCATTCCGTCGAGTATTGGCGAGTCTGAATCAGCGCGAGCTGGCACAAGAGGAAAATCTCAATTTGATGACAGAAAAAGAGCTTCGCCGCATAGCCAGCGCGCCAGGCTATTTTTTGTAGGCAAACGGACTTCGCGTATTCGTGAGCTGAGGCAGGCTCTCGTCCTTTTGCGACAGAAAAGGGCCTTGTTTGATATCCCACGGAAACGCGATCGTAGGGTCGTCCCATCGGATACCCGCTTCACATTGCGGGGCATATATATCGGTCACCTTGTAGAGAACCTCGGTCTCGGGTTCGAGGGTGAGAAACGCATGCGCAAACCCGACCGGAATGAAAAGCTGCCTGCCGTCGAGCGGCGACAGTTCGGCGGACGCATACTTGGCGTAGGTCGGGGAGCCGATTCGCAAATCCACGGCGACGTCGAGGATGCGGCCTCGGATGCAGCGCACGAGTTTGGCCTGCGCATGGGGCGGCCTCTGGAAATGAAAGCCGCGAATCGTTCCCGCCTTGAGCGACAGCGAATGGTTGTCCTGCACGAAGTTCGGTTCTAACCCGCATTTCCTGAATTCATTCAGACTGTAGGTTTCAGAAAACCAGCCCCGGCTGTCGGAGAACCGCTTCGGGGTGATCAAGAGCACACCAGCTATGTTCAACTCATCAATTGTCATTTGATTGTTCGATCCACGTCCCGAGGGATCAGCGGCGAGCTGCCTTTCGAACTACAAATCTTAACAGGACGGGAATCCGGTCCGGATCTGGCGGTCAACCTATCAAGGGTTGATTCAAGTTTCGGATACAGGCTTAGTCGTAGGGGGACAAGGGACGCTGGATGCGTATTTTACATGCATATAAGGTATTTCGGCCTGAAGTCGACGGTGGCGTCGGTTCGGTGATCGCCGCTGTTTGCGGCTCGGACGGCCCAGACATTTCAAGCAGTGTTCTGGTGGCGCGGGGTCGACCTGGCCTTGGACAGACCTACGAATTTGGTCTGGTAAAGGTAAGGGTTCACGCAGTTAGTTCATTAGGCAATCTTTTCGGTATGCCGATTGCGCCGGGGTTTCCGATCGCGCTGGCCCTGGCCTCGCGTGAAGCAGACGTGGTCGTGTTTCACCACCCGTTTCCGCTCAACGATATCGGCACTATCGGAATTCCCGATCGGGTCGGGCTTGTCGCACATTGGCACAGCGAGATCTACGGTCGCCGACTTCTGGCGCGCGGACTAGAACCCTTCATTCGCAGAACGTTGGCGCGGGCTGACAGGGTTATCGTTTCAAACGAAGCAATCATGGAAAATTCGGCGCTGCTGCGTCCGCATCGGGCCAAGTGCGAGATTGTTCCTTTTGGTGTCGATACGAAGAAATGGATCCTGACCGACGAAGTGGAGAGAGCAAGAGCGGCCGCCTTGCAAAAACGTCATCCGCGTCTCATCGCTGCGCTGGGGCGGCTCGTACCCTATAAGGGTTACGATGTATTGATACGCGCACTGACCCGGGTTGATGGGCATCTGATCATCAACGGGACAGGTCCCGAGCAGAGACCGCTGCAAAGGCTTGCAGCCAGACTGGGGGTTTCCGATCGTGTCACGTTTACCGGATATCTTTCGCATGATGATATCAAGATCCACTTGTCGGCTGCGCGGGTATTTGCGCTTCCATCGGTCACGGATGCCGAGACCTTCGGTATCGCTCAGCTCGAGGCGATGGCTGTCGGGTTGCCGATCGTCAATACTGGGCTAAATACAGCCGTTCCGCTTGTGGCACGCGATGGCGTTGAAGCAATTACGGTGTCGCCAGGCGATCCGCTGGCTCTTGCTGCGGCTTTGACGCGGTTACTGGACAATGAAGCATTGGCAATAAGTCTCGGCGCGGCGGCTCGGGTGAGGGTGCGCGATGAATTTGACGAGGCCCGGTTCGTTGCACGTGTCCTCGCGATCTATCGAAAGGCCTATGAAGCGGCGCGGGTAAGGCGGGATTGACGTCCAGGGTAAGGCAAGCGCGTTTCGATATCGCACAGGAGGCCGATCAAGCCGCATCGCATTCAGCTTGCGATATCGCGCGATGGCGCCGCCTCGATGATCGCCATCATCTGATCGAGCCGTGCATCCCAGGAGTTCGCCTGGAGCAGCGGGTGGTTGACATCTGGTATTGCCGGTCCCCGGCCGGCAAGCGCAGAGCTGATCGCGCTGGCAAAGGCGGTGGCGTCGTTAGCCACGGTGTGAAAGGAAGCAAGGTCGCGCAATGCCGGCAGCGGTGTGGATACGACCGGAAGACCTGCCGCCAGGTATTCAAAAAATTTCATCGGAAACATCGAACGGGTGTAATCGTTGATCAACTGCGGCAGCAGCCCGATGTCCAACCCCCGCATATAGTTTGGCAATTCATGGTAGGGCCGCCAGCCGAGAAGATGAACGTTTGATTGCCGGGCCAGCCGTGCGACAGCGTCGCTGTTTTGTCCTTCCGGCGGGTCACCGATAAACACGAAGTGCCAGTCGCGATGCGCGGAAACCAGCGTCTCCAGGAGCGAAAAATCGATCTTGAAGTCCGCAAGCACACCGATATAGCCCAGCCTCGGCTGAGGGATGGCTGCAAGTTCTGGCGGTAAAGCGCCAATCTGCCGGGCTCGAGCGAAATGCGTGATATCGGCAACATTACCGAAATAATGGGCCTTGCTTCCAGCTACCGCGGCGCATCGCTCTTGAAGTTGGTGGCTGGTCGCAAAAGTTAAATCAGTGCGAGCGAGTAAACGCCGCTCCGCGGGCTCAAATGCCGTGCGATCGATGCCCGGAACCGCGCCGAGACTATCGACGCAATGGTATACGACCTTTGATGGAGCTAGGTCCTCCGCCGCTTCCAGCATGAAGGGATGGTAGGTCCATATTAGCGGGCGCACAATTTTCTGCTGTCGCAGCCAGCCGCCAATCCGCTTTCGCAGTTGCCAGCCATTGAACGCCTTGATCGCCGAATGACGCTGCCCCATTGGCACTGTCAGCGGAGAGAGAACCCAGAGATTGTCGCGGACTTGCGCGGGCGGAGCGAGGCCGCGCCTTAACCGCGCCGCGATGCGACGGGCGTCGATTTGGTTCAGGCCTGGCTGTCGCAAGCCGACCGTTTCAACATAGAGCAGGCGATGACCGCGCGCCGCGAGGCGTGCAGCCGTATGCTGCTTGTTGGTCCAGTATTGCGAATCCCAATCTGCAGTGGAGAACATTACGATATCGTCGGCAGGCCATTCGGTCATGGTGCCCGCGCGAGGATGTCGGCGATTTTCTCGGCCGCCCGGCCGTCTCCGTAAGGATTGGCGACCCCGAGCTTACTGCGGACCCCGCTCTGCGCAAGAAGCTCGTCGGCTTGCCTGACGATCAGTTCCTCGTCGGCGCCGACGAGTTGTGCAACGCCGGCAGCGATCCCTTCGGGTCGCTCGGTCTTTCGGCGCAATACCAGAACTGGAACGCCAAGGCTCGGCGCCTCTTCCTGGAGGCCGCCAGAGTCGGATAAGGCCAGCACCGCGCGCGACAGCAGGTAAATGATTTCCGGGTAGCTGATGGGCTCGAGCAGCGAAATGTTTGCGATGCCTCCAAGTAACGGTATCGCGTGTGCGCGGACGTTCGGGTTGAGGTGCATCGGAAAAACGATCCTATGGTGTGGATGGGCAATCGCAACGCGCCTCAAAGCACGGCAGATCGCAGCCATATCCTCGCCAAAGCTCTCTCTCCTATGGCAGGTTACCAGAATGAGCGACTGAGCGGCTTCACCCAAGGCGCGAACAGGTGTGGATACGAGGGCCATCCCAATTGGCGTATCCAGGCGCTTGTTTAACGTCAGCAAGGCATCGACACTCGTATTGCCTGTTACGAACACGGAAGCCGGCAAAACATTCTCGGAAGATAGTGCGGCTGCAGCGCCGGGCGTCGGCGCGAAGTGAATGTCGGCAATTGCACTAATGAGGCGCCGGTTGATTTCTTCCGGAAATGGATTGTTCCGATCATGTGTGCGCAGGCCGGCCTCGACATGCGCGACCGGCACCTGGGCATAATACGCCGCGAGCGCCGCAACGAATGCTGTGGTCGTGTCGCCTTGCACGATGACACGATCCGGGCGTACCACAGCGATGGCTTCACTGATCTTTGTCATCAACGACGCGGTCAGGTCGGGCAGCGACTGGTCCGGGCGCATGATGTCAAGGTCGATCTCCGGCCTTAACCCGAATGTGTCGAGCGCTTGAACAAGCATTTCCCTGTGCTGACCTGTCGAGCAGATAACAGTCTCGAACTTATCGGGACGCGCGCGAAGCGCGGTGATTACCGGCGCAAGCTTGATCGCTTCCGGCCGCGTTCCGAACACAACCATCATCTTCTTAGTCATTGTGTGCCGCGATGCATTGGCCCTGGTAACCGATAGAAAGCGGGAAACCAGCGGCACGAATACGCGTCACTTTATAGGTCCCGCTACTATTGTCATAGTGGATCTCTGCGGAAGATTTATCCCTGATGAAATCCAGGCAGGTATCCTCGTTGACGAAGAGCAGCGGCGCGTTACCCGACTGTTCATTCATAAAGTCCAGCAATTCGGCGTGGACGGCGAGCCGTTCCCCCTCGCTGTGCCAGCCATAGGCATAGCGCGCAGAGAAGGGGTGGTCGAGATAGCCAAAGAAATGACCACCGTCGCGTGCAAGTGCGAACGCTTCCTTGAAGATACGCAACGGATCGCCGGAGCCCTGCAGACAGTCACCATGCAGCATGCAGCCTTGGGTGTGTGACACGATGGCAGGCGGACTAAAGGGGGGAACGCCCGATCGTGCCATCACGTATTCTGGGTCGTTGGCGATAATACCGCCGATGAAACCGTCATACCCCGCGCGCGAAAGCGCGGCCGGCACATAGCTCGGATTTTGGTGAAACGGAGAAACCGCATAGCGTACGTTTAATCCGCTGATGTGTTTCTCAAGCCAGGTCTTGGAGTCGCGCGCCTCGCGCTCGGCAGCCTCCGCCGAGCCACCCCAGTTCGGGGCATGGGTTGCCGAATGCGAGAGGATAGAGCCGCCCGCGGCGCGCAAATCGGCAATCAGTGAGAATCGGCCGTTCCTCTCGGGTTGATCTGTTTTGATTGCGAGAGACAGCGGCAGCCCGCGCGCGCGATAGAGTTCCACCAACGGCCGTGCTGAGACTATGTCTTCATCGCAGTCCAGCCGGGTTGTCACAGCGGAACCGTAACCATGGGGAATATCGCGAAGGTAGGGCCGACACGCCAGTTCTCCGGCCCGGTGAGCGGAAATGAATGTTTCGATGACAGCCCAGTCAGGTCCGTCGATCGGGCCGACCGGGCGCGCAAACCACAGCACGGCACCGGTCGGCAGGTCGCGTAAGGTTACGGCTGCTCCGGGCGAAGGCGCGCCCTCCAGGGTCACGGCGGCGACGGTTTCGAGGCACGAGCGCGCAAGCTGTCCGATCGCCCAACGGTCCCGGCCTATGCCGGTCCGTCCATAACCGAGATTATTCCATTCGTTGCTGAAATCGAACCGACAGAAGCGGCGATCTGCAAGAGGCGACGCCGCTCCTAATCGGGAGCGCACGTAGCTCAGCGCCGCGCGGCTTTCGGACGTGGCATGAATCGGCGCGGGGGCACAGTCGGCGAAGGAGGCGAGAGCGGGATCGATCTCGACCGGCTCGATGCCTGCAAGTGCGGCGACGCGTGGTCCCATCGCTCCAAGCAGGATAACTTTTCCGCCGTTCGCGATAACACGCTCGATATCGGGTACGATGGCGTCATCGGGTGTAAGTGCGACGACAATAGCGTTTCGTTCCGAAATCCACGCCGCGGCCTCAACCACCCCTACCTGACCTCGCGTAAAGCAGCGGTCGAATGCGCGCGCAACCAGCTCGGTCGTAATTTTATCGCGGCCATCGGCAAGTATATGGATCATTTCCGGTTGCGCTATCAGTTGTCGGCTGCCGGCGATACGAGATGGCGGAACTTGGAGCGCCAACCCTGCAGGCTAAGCGCGGTCGACTCGATAAACTCGATATCGACGGCGTCGCCCCACCAGCTTCCAAGGCGGTCGCGAAAAGCTTGGTGATCAGCGCCGGGCTCGGCGACGATCCGGAATGTCGGGCGTCCGTGGCGGACCTCGATCTGGAATTCCTTCACCGCACCAATTCGGTCCAGGACATCCTGAACGTAATGCGTTGGCAGACGTCGTCCTGCGATCTCGACAACGTCGTGCACGCGGCCGACCAGTTCCTCGATCACGAACCCCGCGGAGGTCTCTCGCAATGTCGTCAAGTCCCCTGTTCGATATCGAATGAGTGGCATCATCCGGTTCTTTAGACCTGTAAGGATGAGTTCTCCGCGATGGGAATCCTCGACGCCAAGAAGAGCTGCGCCGCTTGCGGTGGGTATGATCTCCGGCCAGGCGAGGGCGTCGAACACCAGTAGCCCCGGCCGCTGCGGATCAGTCTCGTAGGCTATCACCCCGATCTCCGCGAGGCCGTATCGATCGATGACCCTGCAGTCGAAGGCGCGGGAAATGGTCTCACGCTGCTTTTTTCCAAGGAGTTCGCCGGACGATTCGAAAACGTTGAACGCCCGCACCGTGCCCCACTTTGCCTCAACGTGAAGTGCCAATTGATACAGCGTTGATGGATGACCGTGAACGAGGTGCGGTCTGATCGAACAGATCCGCCGCCATATCTGTTCAAGTTCGTCCGGCTCGAATGACGAGAAGAAGATATTGTATCGATTGTTTGCGAGACACTTCACATGTTCGCGCATCCGCGCTTTCCACGGAAATTCTGCCGGAAATTTGCTGGCGAAATGCAATTCCGATCGCATCGGACCTGCGCCGACAAGCCTTCGCGCGTACCGCGTAACGGCGGAGGACCAGTCGGCGGCTTCCTGGTCGTAAAATATATGGGCCGAGGGCCCGGTCGAACCGCCCGTTTTAGTCGTGTGCCGCCGGTAGGCTGCGTGGTCGTCGCGAAGCAACTGTTCACCCTCGGCCCGGATGATGTCCTTGGTCAGGAGGGGGATATCGTTCAGGAATTTCGGATCACGGGTCAGTGAGTCTGGGTCGAACCTGATTCTTGCAAAAAGTTCACGGTAATAAGGTACGGATTTCGCGGCAAACCGGACGGTTTCGATAGTCGCCGCCCAAGAGGCGGCACGGCGATCTTGGAATGGCCGAGCCATCTCGGCGGCGAACAGCCGCTGCTTGTCGCGCATTTCCCGGCCCTCCAGTCGCTCGGCGAGGGGGAAAAAAATCAGCGAGCCTGTGAAGCCCCGGACGCCGTTTATGATGGCTTGGTGAAGCATGCGAGCCTTCGGTAGGGGCGAATTTCGAGCCGATTAATATCCGCTGCCACCAGCGGGCGCAATCAAGCGAGCGGGACGCGCCAGCCATCGCGCCGCCTGACGTTGGAGGGCGGCCGCATAGACCTCTAAAAGCCTCTCCGTGACGGTCGGCCAGCGGAAACGGGACGCGACGTGTGCCTTGAGGTCGGGTTTGCGGCCTTGAGCCAAGGCTTTCTCTATGCCGCGGCGAATATCCAGCGGATCCCGGTGGTCGACATAAAGGGCATGGCTGCTGAAATATTCGCGGGTTGAGCCTTCCGAGGTGATGGCGACGGGGGCGCCCGCCGCCGCGGCCTCCAGCGCGGCCAACCCCGGTGTTTCGAGCGTCGACGGCAGCACAAATACCGAGCAGGCTCCAAACGCGGAGGCGAGGAGGGGATCAGCGTGATCCAGCGCCCCAATGTATCGAACCCTCGATCCGCCTTCCGCCAGCACCTGGGAGGCGTAGAGGCTATCGCGCTTGTGTCCCAACAGCACCAGCGGCAAAGCATACCCCGCCAGAGCGCGCACGAGGCCCAGCTGGTTTTTGCGCGGCTCGATGTTGCCGACGTTGAGGATGAACGGTCCTTCAATCCCAAAAGCAGCGCGGAATAGGTCGGGGTCCTGCGGTTGCAGGAAACGCGGCTCAAATCCGTTCATCACCGCCATAAAGCGGTCGCGCGGCAGCGTGAGCACATGCGACAACATATCGGATTCGGTGTCCGAATTTGTGACGATGACGTCAGCCAGCGAGAGCTGCGCGCGGATTTCATCGACCGGGTAGTGATCGGTTGTCTCCGGCGTAATCCAGAGCGAGGACGAAATCACAAGCGGCAGGCCGCGCTGTCGCACATAGTTACAAAAGTGAACCGAACCGCCGACGCAGGAAAAGAAATGCACAGCGGCAACGTCAGCGAAATTGGCCAGCCAAAGGTCATGCCGCTGCACTTCGATACCGTGCGCGGGCAGGTGTTCGGCATATTTCTCCAGCTGGACCTCGCCACCGCCCGGCGTTTCGAACGCCCATGGATAGGTACTAAATAATACGCGCACGGTGCAGCGTCCTGGCTTGGTTCACGGCATTCAGAATCAGATGCCCATCGGCGAGATGGCGAAGTGTATCGAGGCGCGCGCCCCGCGCAGACGCAAGTCGCGCTCGCGTGGCATTGTCGTTAAGTGCCGCGCCAAGTGCGGTCGCGACGGCTTGGGGATTCGATGCGTCGACAACGATAGCGGCCTCACCCGCAGTTTCCATCATGCCGGCTTCCGCATTGATAACAAGTGGCTTGTCGAACACAAGCGCGTCGACCAGCGGCACGCCGAACCCCTCGTGCCGGCTCATCGATGCGCAGGCGCCCGCACGCTTGTAGATCGATTTCAGCGCCGCGTCCGAGACGCCATGCACGAGCTGGATCCTTTGCGCTGTGGCTGGCTCCAGCTGCGCAATGCATGCAATCAACGCGGACGTTTCGGGAGCGCCGGGCGATCCGCCGACACAGACCAGGCGGGCGCTATTATCCTTCGCGGCCAGCAGCGCGAAGCCTTCAATCAACTGCTTGACGCCCTTGTGCGGTGCCAGCCGGCCGACAAACAGCACAGTTCTGGCGTCGACTTCGGTCGCCGCGGAATCCTCAACGATGGTCGTCCAGCGGTCGACGCCGATCAGGGGCGGGCAATCGACAATCCCGCTTTCTAGGATGTGCTTGCGGTCGGCTGCCGCCAGACCCTCGTGAAGGACGCGCGCCGTCGCGTGCGAATTCGCCATCAACACGTCGAACCTCGCGGCCACCGGCCGCTGTTCGAGCCCAAGTCTCACGAGGTCAGCGGTGCGCTCATCAGAGCCCCTGAAAAAGCGCTCGGGCGTGATGTTGTGGAAATAGAGGATTTTTGCGTTATCGAGGGCCGCGACCACGGGAAATGCGGGATCTTCGGTCGAGAAATGAAAGATGACGACGTCGTCGGCGGCGATCTTCCGAATAACATCGGAAAGAAGACTGATCGACGATCGATCGTCCGGATGGCTGTTCTCGGCGGCGAGCGAGACATTATGGCCGTGCGCACTCAAGAACGCATGAATCTGACGGCAGAAATTGCCGACAGCGTCGTGTCGCTGGATGTCGCGTGCGATCACATGGATGCGCATTGACTGAACGCTTGCCATTCCGACATACGGGGTCTTCCCATACGATTCATCAATGCTGTACCGTCGATTTCCTGACAGGATTTGGATAAACAAATGTGCATCGCATACGCAATCCTTCGAAGTCAGATTTCAATGGTTATCAATTGCATTGTGGGAACGAAAGATGTTTCACTCAGCCCGTTCAGAGGCAAGAGCAAGTTCTTTTCAATTCCGAATTTATTTCCCACGATCGATCATCCTTGCCTGCGCGGTCTTTATCTTTGCTGAGCCGTTACAGTCGGTCCGGGCTTTAGATGTTCAGTCAATTGTGATTTATGCTTCCCTAGGAAAGGCGAGTTGGGGCATGGGATGGCTGCTAGATTAGAGGATTTTTTTGATGAGGACTATTATGCCTTTTCCCGCGAAGCGCGCAAAAAGGGAATGCGGCCGATTGATCATTACCTAGAGATTGGCGAAGCGCTTGGCTTTGCGCCCTCACTGCGGTTCGACCCGAAATACTATGCTCGCAAATATCCGGATTTAGTTTCACATAAGGGAACGTTGCTCTCGCACTATGCAAGGTTTGGAATTGCCGAAGGACGATCACCCTGTGCCGCGCCAAAAGAGTTGTTCCTGAACAGCAGATTAAGGCGGAATCGGCCAGCCATTATAATGGTGGTCCACGAAGCGACACGGACGGGGTCGCCGATTTTGGCGTGGAACCTGATATCGCGACTGAATGCGAGGTTTAACGTCGTCACGCTTCTGATGAAGGATGGTCCGATCGAGGCGGAGCTCGATGAAGTATCGGCTGCATTGGTAAAACTTCCGAGCGATCTCGCCTACGATGATAATGCTCTGCAGTTGCTACGCAACATAGTCTCAGTCTTTTCACCCAAATACGCGATCGCAAACAGTGTAGCCACCCGGGACGTTGCGGTGATGTTGGACGAGCTTGACGTTCCGGTCATCGCGCTGGTGCATGAATTCTCCAGCGACTTTCATCCGCCGGGACCCCTGCACGGCGTGTATTCGAGGGCTTCCAAGCTGGTGTTTCCGGCGCGCATTGTGGCAGCTGCATCGGAAAGAGATTATTTTATCCTTAGGGCGCGTGAATATGTCATTTCTCCGCAGGGTTCGTCCAAGCTTCCAAAATTGAAGAAGAGACAGGATGTCATTGAGTCTCGTTCGGGGACTGAAGTTCTTCGGCGGCTAGATCCAGATTTGTTCGTTGTCGTGGGAATGGGGACAATCACCTACCGCAAGGGCGTCGATACCTTCATTTCGGTCGCCGCCGAAATGCAGCGCAAGCGTCCCTCGCAAAAATTCAAATTCATTTGGGTGGGGCATGTGTACCCCTTCGACGCCCTGTACAAGACATATCTGCAGCAGCAGATCCTTAGAAGCGGTCTGGAAGACCGGGTCATTCTGATGGACGAAGTTACCGATCTCAATCCGCTTCACAGGCGGGCCGATGCTTTTCTTCTTGCTTCTCGCCTCGACCCTCTGCCGAACGTTGCAATTGATGCAGCCCTCAAGGGCGTACCGATTGTCTGTTTCGAGAACGCCAGCGGGATGGCGGAGATCCTCGCAGATAGCAAGGTCACCCGTGACCTCGTTGTGCCGTATCTCAGCACAGGAGCCGCGGCGCGCGTTATCCTGCGAATGTTGGAGGATAAGAAATACCTCAACGCAAGGTCGCGGTCCATCAAAGCCAAGGCCAGGACAATATTCCGGATGTCCCGATACGTGGATACGCTGCGTGGTTTGGGACAAAGCTGTATTGATGAGAAGGCACAACGCATCCGCGATGGGCGGATCATTTTGAAGGCCGGCGTCTTTGATCCAGGTTTGTGTTTTGGCCCGGATGAAATGGAGCGCTCGCTTCCTTTGTTGGTTTCACGATATCTGAAACAATCGCGTCTGGCACGACCTCTTGAGCGGGCACGTACCGGATTATTCTTTCGGCGCCCCATGGTTGGGTTCAATCCGCTTATCTACGCATCCGATAATTCGGAATTCAGATCAGCCGACGAGGATCCGTTGGCGCATTTCCTGAGATCGGGGCGGCTGGCCGGCCGCTGGACCCATCAGGTTATTGTTCCAACCAAGAACACCCGCGTAGGAAAGGCAAGCGCGCTGCGGGTGGCAATGCATGGCCATTATTACTATCCAGAACTGATTGACGAGTTTCTTGAGCGTCTGTTGCAAAACAAAACGACGATAGATCTTTTTCTTACAACGACCGGTCCAGAACGGGTTCAAGCGATCAAAAAATCTCTAAGGAAGTTCGGTATCAAAAATGCCGAGATTCGAGTGGTCTCGAATCGAGGTCGCGATATTGGACCGTTTCTCAAGATGTTCCGTAATCACGAGGGTATCTACGACGTCATTGGTCACCTTCACGGCAAGAAGAGCGCGCATGTCGCAAGCGCGGTCGGGGATCGCTGGCGGGAATTTACCTTACAGCATCTGCTAGGCGGCTCGTATCCGATGGCCGATATGATCCTTAATCAGTTTGCGAATAGTTCGACGCTCGGCCTGGTATTTCCAGAGGATCCCCACCTGAATGATTGGGATGAGAATCGGGACATCGCCGATCGCCTGGCCAAACGTATGAAGATGCGCCGGCCTCTTCCGACGCATTTCGATTTTCCCGTGGGAACGATGTTCTGGACGCGTCCAGAGGCCTTGAGGCCGATGTTTGATCTAAATCTCACCGCAAGGGACTACCCGGAGGAGCCGTTGCCAATCGACGGAACGATCCTACATGCTCTCGAACGGCTATTGCCATTTGTGGCTGAAAAGTCTGGTTACCGCTACGCGACAACTCATATTCCAGGTTGCCTGAGATGAAATCGCATGTTGTGATCGGGGGTAGCGGATTTCTGGGACGGCATGTGGTCAGATCGCTTATGCAGCGAAGTGACGACGTGCGTGTCGTCGACCTTACCGCTTTTCGCCCCGACAGAGATGGTTGGTCTCCGAAATTCACTGTCGCTGACCTGTCGTCGGCAACGCCATCTGACTTTGACAAGATTTTGGGAGGCGCGGAGATCGTACATCACTTTGCATGGTCGACGATACCGCAGACTGCGAACGCGGATCCGGCAGCCGACCTTGAGGTGAATTTAGGCATAACGTTGCGGCTGCTGGAGGCAATGCGTCGACGGGGAGGAGGGACGATAATATTTCCTTCATCTGGAGGCGCGGTCTACGGCCGTCTCCAGACGATTCCTGTTCCTGAAACTCACCCTCTGGTGCCGATTTCAGCGTATGGCGCTTCCAAGGCTGCAGCTGAAATGTATCTAAATATCTTTCGCGATCTTTACGGCATTGATGCCCGGGTCGCGCGCATTGCAAATCCGTTCGGTGCAGGCCAAAATCCAGCGAAGCCGCTGGGGGTAGCTTCGACTATCGCGTTTCGAGCGTTGGCAAGCCAGAGCGTAGAGGTATGGGGAAGCGGAAATGTGATCCGCGACTTTATCCACGTTCAGGACGCTGTGGCGGGACTGCTCACGTTGGCGGACGCGTCAAATTTGGACAGAAACGTATTGCCCATTTACAATATCGGCAGCGGCATAGGCGCGAGCATCAACGAGATCATTGCGACAGTCGAACGGCACATCGGCCGTCCGATACCGGTCTTATGCAAGCCCGAACGGGCATTTGATGTTCCCATCAGTGTCCTGGATATCAGCAGAGCGAAGAACGATCTCGACTGGAGTCCGGTGCTGAATATTGACAGCGGCATCGAGCAAATGATCGTCGATCTCAGGGCAGATCCAACACGGCTGTTTTCATCGTTTCAGGTGCCATAGCCTGATCTTGTGTAGATGCCTGCGTTCAATTTTTAGTCGGCCAACTTCATCTGATCTTTGTGGGCTCGCCCTTCCGGAACTTGCTCGACCGCCCAAATTCGGCGGAATATCTTGCTCACGGCCGAGGTCGTGCGACAGCAGCGGCGAAATCCGATTCTAAAGCTCCAGCGTTTTCAAGTTCTTCTTCGAGCAAGGCAATCATATTGAGCAGGGCTAAATCGCATGGATCGTCCGGCTGGAAATTACCCGTCAGGCCAGACAGCAACATGTGCATAATGGCGCCGCCATACGGCCGAATCTCAAGAACTTCAAAATGTAGTTTCAATACAGCTAAAATCTCTGCCGCCCGAACCGCTTCAGAAGGATCTGTCGCTTCGAATGATTCGATAGTGGGATTCTCAAACGAAGCTCTGACGTTGCCGGCTGTCAGAAGGTCGTGACGGTACTTTTGTGGAAGAATAGCCAATATTTTGTTGATCATGCGAAGGGCAAGCGGTGAGCATTGGAATCGGCTTGGACCGACATACTCGTCGATAAACAACAGGCCGCCGGGTACTAATGCCTGCCTGCATTGTTTGAAGAAGCTTTCCAGATCAAAAATATGATGTGCCGCGCTAATTACGAAAATGGCATCGTATGTGGCGGCGGGCAGCATAAAATTGTTCAAATCTGTCACGAAGTACTCGATCTGGTCTTCAAGACCGTCCGCAGCTGCTCCTGCCTTTGCGATGGCACCATCGGAAATATCGTGAGCGTGAAATTTTTTGACCGCGCCTATTTTTATCATGTCGCGCTCAAACCGGCCCACGCCACAGCCTAAAGAAAGGCACAAGGCAGCCGCTTCCGGGAGAAATCTATTTTTCCAATACTGGTAAGTTCCGAGAAGGGGATCACCAGTAACGCGTTGATGAATGTGTTGAAGCAGGGCCGGATGTTCCAACCAGCTTATGGGTATCGGCCGTTTTCTATCGGTGGCCCAGTAGTCGGCGACTTGTCCAGATACACTCGCTGCTTTCTCAGGCATGGGCCCTCCTAATCCAAACTTCGAACCTGAACCGGTGCGGCAGTCAAAAGAGCAGCAATTGTGCAGTTAGTCGGCATTCGCCAGACAGTCCCCGATTTTACAATAATGCTGTGCCGATCCAGCCGTCTTTGCAATCCCGAACTCTAGCGCGTGAATCCACGTTATCAGGCTGAACCGGTTTGTTTGATCGCGCCGCGATCGAGAAGTTTCAAATAGGTGCTACCGCAAGTCCCGAGGCTGTATTTCTCCATCACCGTTTGCATTCCCAATGCCGCACGTCGCTGGCGATCGGGCAGGTTTGTCGCACATTCCCGCAGGGCCTGTGCTGCCTCCGCGATATCTGGTTCCAGCCAATGTTGTTGCTGATGGAACGCATAATCACCAGGGAACAGTGGGATGAGTTCTCCGTCGATAAGCCAGCTATTTTCATCGGTCATATAGTCAAGGTTGCCGGAATAGCGTGACGCGATGACCGGAATGCCGAGTGCCATCGCCTCGGCCATCAATCGACCGAATCCTTCGGCTCGATGCAGCGAAAGCACCGCATCACAGTTTTGCAGCAGTTCAAAATAGGTGCTCCGATCCATGACATCATCAATAATCACAATGCGTTCATCAATTGATGCCACGCGCAGACACTCGCGCCAGAGCGAATCGTTCTGTGTATTCATGGCTTTTACGATCAGGCGCGCGTCGCGTTCGCCTTTGGGAAAAGCCAGTTGGAACGACAAGATGGCCGCGAGTGGATTTTTGCGGGCAATTGACGACGCGCCGTCAAAACTGGTGAATACCAGGAACGCGTCAGTCGGCAGATCAAAAAACGAGCGCGGTACAAGCTTCGTTTCCGGAACAAACACGGGGAGAGGCACTTTAATAACCGGTATATCAGTGGCAGCCCTGAAAGCCTTCGCCGCGTGTTCGGAATGGCACCAGATCTCGTCAACAAGGTGCATCGCTAGTTTTGCCGGAATTGGAAAACGATCGAGCTCCCATTGCCAGAAGCCAATCTTGCGTCGCGCCGAAAATGCACTCACCCCCACCTTTGTCAAAAGCGTTACCGTATCAAATGGCGGCATCACGTAGAACATGACGTCGCAATCGAAATTAGCGGCCGATGCGTTGACCGACGTCTCGTCGATCATTTGACGGGCTGAAATCGGCCATGGAGCATCTATGGTGATGCTGCTGATTTTGGCGGCATCCAATGCTGCTCGCAGCAATCGGACATCCTCGCCCAGCCCAAATTCTCCCTTCGGATAGCCGACCAGACAGACCCTTGGACCATTTGAACTATATTGTGACGTAACTGAGTGAATTTCGGCGGGCTCCACAGTACCCTGTCCAAGAGCATGCATTTCGAGCTGATGCAGAGATTGCAACTCCGGATCGCTGCGCCAGTCGAGTTGCCCGAATAATTCCGCGCGACCGTTATCAAACCACCAGCGCCAAAGCTTCGATACCCCATTGTCATTGCCATCCATTAATTGCTGCAGGTCGGACCTGCGGTTCAAAATGCCGGTCAACAGTGGAGTGAGTGCAAGCTTGCGCGTTGTGCTTTCTCGTGACAAGTAATCCAAATGCAGTGACCGCAATAAGCCTCGGTCGATGCTCTCCCGCAAATCACTGTGATCGCTGCGGCCTGTGGTGAGCCACCAATAGATGAGGTCGACAGGCCCTTCCTTGTTGCGCCCAAAAGCCGCCTGTAAGTCGGGACGCGCCCGAACGATGGAAGCCAGGCCTGGCGGCAGTTCGTCATCGAAGCGCTTTAGTTCCAATGCCGATGCATTTGCACCGAAAAGCTCCTCTCGGCCGGCCGAGAGCCACCAAAGCCACATCTCCTCCCTGCCTTCAATCGTTGCGTCATCGAACAATCGCTGCAAGTCCGGCCTGCGATCTCGAATGATCGTCAACAGTGGAGTAAGCGCAGCCTCGCCCCTTATTTCCTCCCGCTGCAAATAGTTGACATGCAGTGCGAGCAACAAATCCCGGTCAATCTCCTCCCGCAGATCAGGGAAATCTCTACAACCCGCGGTGAGCCACCAATAGACGAGATCGGAAGCTCTGTCCTTGCCCTGCCCAAATGCCGCCTCTAAGTCAGAACGACCCATCGCGACAATAGCCAGGCTTGGAGGCAATGGAATTTGCGTGGAATTTTCCATCGGCGATTCTAAAATCGGGATGGATGGCAGGCCTCGCTTCGGTAAACCAAACATTTTTGCTTCTGAAGATAGGAAACTCGCCCAAAGCGAAGCGATTTCTGTGTTCGTTCCTGTAAGAGGCGGAGCCTGCAAGGAATGGCTGTTAGCAGCGGCAAGCATGACCAACGCGGTAGGTTTGGCGATACTGGTTTTTCTAAGTCGGAAACCATCCAGGCGATGGACTGCCTCAATCTCCGCAGTCATCAACCAGTTTTCGGTATCAAAAAACGCGCTGCGACCGGAAGACAACCACCAGCGCCATAGTTGGTCGATGCCTCCTGCGACATTGATATCGATCAGCTGTTGCAAGTCTTTCCGATGTCGATAGATCAGAGATAGGAGCGGTGTGAGCGGAAGGGTCTTTGACAGAGTAAGTGTCTGCAGATGATTCAGGTGCAGTGCTTGTAATATATTTCGATCAACGCCGTTGCTTATTCCCGGATAGTTTTGCCTCCCCCCGCTGATCCACCAGAACGTCCAATCGTCTGCCCCCTTATCCGTATTCAGGTCGTATTCGAGCTGAACCTTAGGGCCGCTTGAAAGCCATGCAAAAAGCAGTCCGTTAGAAAAATCATAGCCGAACTCCGATAGGCAGCGATAGGGCTCCGCAATCGTAGCGGTCAGTTGTTCAGGATTCATGATGTTCACGTGCGCATTGCGTAATTCATTGGCACAAAACCCAGAGCCAAAGGGAGAGAGGTTTTCTCACGCCTCTCTTCTAGCTGGTACCGACACCAAACAAAACCAACCTCTAGAAAGACCGAAAATTAAGCTGCGAGATGCAACTCAATAATTAACCGTCCTAGGCAACTTTGTCAGCGCAATTGCCTCTCTAAGGTAAGAAACCTGATCGGTTTTGGAGAAGATTCCGTAGCCCTGCCGCGAAAGAGTTCTTCGCGCGCTTTCATCGTGCACCAGATCCAGACAGGCTTGAACCAGATCGTCATAGGGCACGGCCATCACGCATTGCCGCAATTGCTCGTCCATATCAGTCGTCTCACCGTATTCCGAAACGATGGCCTTCTCGTTTGAGAGCAGGTAAGACATGCGCACAATCTCCGCGACGCCGCCAAAATCGTAATAGTGCATGTTTAGTACGATCTTCGCCCTGGCAATCCATGCGTCGCGTTCCGGACCGTAGACATTTTCGAGCGACACAACGTTTAAGCCACGGTTCTTCATCGTGCCCAAAATGTGTTGACGACGGGCACTACGTTTTCCGTAAAACAGCACATCAACATCCTGGACGGCCGCGGGTACGATCTGCTTCATTGAGGGATGATATCCGATCCGAACCGGAGACGCGGTATTCACACCAAAGTCGGATTTTAGGCGGTCAATATTCCTGAGGTTATAATCCCATACCGGAAATGACCGAAGGAGCCTTGTATAAGAGGGCGTCATCCAGGGGCTGGTCAGATGAACCTGCTCCAAATTTAGAATGATTGAATTTGGTGGCAAAATCGGCTGCCTGTCGCGCGCAATGAGATCAATCACGACGGCACCTATTACAAGGTTGATCCCTTGATTCGAAAATTCGTTTACCGTGATTTTGGCCTCGCTCCCAAGACTAGTGAACGCGGCCAGAAATAATGCCGAGATATCGTCGAACGCCGGCGTCTCGAGATATCCTTCAGCTTCAATCCGGGCAATTGTTATTTTCCGAAACAGATTGTCCACGACCCTACTGATGCCCTTAGTTCTCTCGCTTGCTCTTAGGGACGACACCAGGGGCTGTCCAGCTAGCTGGCGACTTGTGAAGCTGTCATCCCCTCACCGACTTAATCAGGGGTTTCCCCGAGTGCGGATGCGGATTCCCTTCATAATATGCATGATTATAGCTTTGCCAAAGTCTGCATATCAAAGCCATATTGCTCTTCAGCGCGTCGGAAAAGACGCCAGTACGGTCAGCGTTGTCGATTTCACTCCTTCGAAAATGCACGATGTCGCGCTCGAACTCATTGAGGCATGATTGCATCGGGTCGATAAGGAATCCGCGGGATTTGATCTGATTTCCTGGCCGGGAGAGATAGCTGCTGAACAGCCGCTCGATGATAAAGGGCAGGAACGGAGCAGGATCCGTGTGCGTGGTCTGATCGAGCACGGCACGGCTGGTTGCGTCGTCGGGATTGTTCTCAAGATATTCCGCAATCGGAACCAGCACGCCACCAACATAATCATCCCAGAATTGCTCAGTTCCGACCCAGAAATTGCAGTAGCAGAGTAGATCAGGCCCGTGGCGTGGTACGTCGTTAATCCGCAATTTGACGCCGGTTACGTCCAAAAGCGCCTGCGCGCGTGAAATCAGGCCCGGATGAGATTCTTCGCCCTGCATCCAGACGTTAAATGATATATATGCCAACTGCGGAAACGGGTTGATGAAACATACATCGGCATCAGTATTGGCCCTGACGAAGTCGATAAATTGCGCGCCCTCGGTTCCGGTCTTTAATTTGAATTTCGGAGAAAACAATCCCGTAAGGCGTTGCTGGCGGTGCAGGTCGCGTCGATACATCTCGACAAGTATAGAAAATTCACGCCAGTCCGCATGCGTGTTGCTTTCCATTCGGAACGGGAGAAAGGCCGGTTCGACGAGCTCCTGGCCAGATAAATAAAGTGGCTCGTAGATCGCGATCATATCATTCTATCTTCACGCCGTTCGCGCTCTGCCGTTTCGAAATAAGTTCTCGCCGGCGCAGGTTTAGTTCAGTCACGTCGGTAAACTGCTGGGATGTTCATAGCGGTCCATCACCTCACGCGGATCACCCCACGCAGCGATACGGTGGTTTTCGATCAGAAATGCCTGATCGCAGAGCTGGATTATATCGGCCGCGGAATGAGATACCAGCACGATGGTGCCGCCCGATGCGCGGAATTGTTGGATAACTTCGTTGCACTTTGCCTGAAAGGCAAAATCGCCAACCGCCAAAACTTCGTCGATAAGCAGGATTTCCGGATCAAGCTGCGACACAACAGCAAAACCTAGGCGCGCCAGCATACCGCTTGAGTAGAAGCGAATCGGCGTTTCGATATGTTCCCGAAGTTCTGAGAACGAAATTATGCTGTCGATCCGTCGCCGAACCTCCGCGCGTGAAAAGCCGAGGACCACGCCGTAGAGCTCGATATTTTCGCGCCCTGAAAGGTCGGGATGAAACCCTGCACCCAGTTCCAGCAAGGACGAGACACGCCCTTCAACCGTGATTTCCCCACTATCTGGACGCATGATGCCGGCAATGAGCCCAAGCAATGTACTCTTTCCGACGCCGTTGCGTCCGACAAACCCGACAGTTGTACCGCGGCGAATTTCAAAAGAGATATTGCTCAGCACCAGGTGGCTTTTCTTGTATTTTCCAGCTTTAAAGCCATTCAGAGCATAGTTCTTAAGCCCGCCAGTCAGAAACCGGCGGTCAGAATAGCTCTTCGAGACATCTTCGAATTTGATCGTAATTGGCGCGGTGTCCACCTTTTGCTTCCCCCTAGCTCGCAGTGCTGAAGCTGCGATCCGCGACCTGCATTATGTCGCGGGGTTCAAGCATACTTCCCTGCACCTAGAGGACCTCTGCAAAGCCGTTAACAAGTCTGCGGTACACCAATGTGCCGAGGGCGAGCGCGATCGCTGCGTAGAGATACGCCAAACCAACGTTTCCCCACTGCAATTCATTGTCCAGAAAAACTCCGCGCCAGGCCTCAATTAGCGGCGTCATTGGGTTGAGCTTCATCCATTCGCCATATGGATCAGGAACGCGGTCGATCGGAAACAGTATTGGCGAAAGGTACATCATCATATTGAGCGTGATGGCCATAATTCGTTCCAGGTCACGAAAGAACAGGTTAATGGACGATATTGCGAGTCCGATACCCAGCAGCAGAAAGAATTGAGCCGGGATAAGAAACAGCAGCCCGACAAGGATACTCGAGCCAAGCGGAACATCGAAAAAAAACATGAAGCATATGGTGATCGGGATCGACATCACAAAGTGAAACGTATCCTGGATATTGAGCGCGATTGGCAGAACCGACCGCGGGAAGACAGACTTTTTGATCAGACTAGCATTGGCGACAAAGATGTCGCAGGCCCCGATAAGATAGTTGCTGAACCATTGCCACGAAAAGAGCCCGATTATCAGAAACAACGGATAGTTAGGAATGCTCGATTTAAAGATCACCTGCAGCGCAAAATAAAAAACGAGCGCCGATGCAAGCGGATTTGCCAGCGACCAGATGTAGCCCAAAACGTTATTCTTATAACGAACCTTGACCTCTTTGTGAGCAAGGGTCAGGATCAGATCGAAGTAATGCGACACTGAAAACTTAGGCTGCCGCCTTCTAGCGCCGACATTTATTTCAGCTGTGCTCATCGCGTTCTCATCCAACATATCTCTCTTCGGGTGATAGGCTTTTCGAACCCAATCAGGTCGTTTGCCGACAGATGTCGCTTGGCGGCCGCCAAAGTCAAGCAAATGCGACCGGGAGCAAGCCATGGACGGTCTAAGCCAATAGCCGCTCCAGGCATTTCTTTAGGCCTAGCTGCCAAGGCTGCGTGGCGATGCCGAACGTGGCTTCGGTAAGTGCGCAATTGAGACGTGAATTGGCAGGACGCCGGGCTGGCAAGGGATATTGGTCCGTGGTGATGGCAAGCAAAGCCGCGGGCGTGCGACACCCATAACGCCGTGCCTCGTCGAAGATTGCGCCGGCGAAACCAAACCAGGTCACGTCTCCGCTTCCGGCGAAGTGATAGATTCCTCCTGCCGATCCTGCGCGCAATTTTTCATGCGATGCGAGTCGCAGACATGCGTCCGCGATGTCGTCGGCGAACGTGGGATTACCGAGCTGATCATCCACGATCTGCAGCTTGTCGCGTTCTGCGGCCAATTCTAGCATTCGTTTGACGAAATTTGAACCGGTGCTGCTGTAGACCCATGCAGTCCGCAGAATTACGGCAGCCGGATTCCCGGAAAGGACGGCAATCTCTCCCGCTGCCTTGGAAGCGCCATATATGCTGATCGGCCCGATTGGGTCGCTTGGTTGGTAAGGTGCTTGCTTGGTTCCATCAAAGACGTAGTCCGTGGAGAGGTGGATGAATGGAACACGATGAGCTGCCGAGACCTCGGCCAGAAGGCGCGGGGTGCGTTCGTTCAGCGCGTAGGCGGCAACCCGATCGTTTTCGGCCTTGTCAACCGCGGTGTAGCCGGCAGCGTTGATCAAGGCATTGGGTTGAAATCGCGATACGGTTTTTTCGATCGCACTCTTGGAAAAGACATCGATATCATCACGGCCGGCACATTGCATCTCATGTCCACGCGCAGCCCCAAGCCGCGCAAGCGAGCTTGCAATCTGCCCGTTTCGTCCAATAGCCAAAATTCGCATCGCTCGAACAACTTACGCGCCCGCTCGGCGCAGCGGTTGCCACCACCAAGCATTGTCGAGATACCATTGCACTGTTTTACGCAGGCCATCCTCGAAGGAATGCAGGGGCTTCCAGCCGAGATCGCGTTCTATCTTCGAGCAGTCCACTGAGTACCGAAAATCATGGCCCGCACGGTCGTCGACGAAGCTGATCAACTCTCGGTGATTGGTGCCGTCGGAGCGGGGCCGAAGCTCTGTCATCAGATCGCAGATTCCTTCTACGACGTCAATGTTGCGGCGCTCGCTATTACCGCCGATCATATATTTCTCGCCCACCGCAGCCCGGTCGAACACGGTCCAGAGCGCCTGGGCATGGTCCTCGACGAACAGCCAGTCGCGCACATTTTCACCTCGCCCATAAACCGGCAGCGGTTTGCCTTCTAAAGCGTTGAGTATCATTACTGGCAACAGCTTCTCAGGAAACTGATATTGGCCGTAATTGTTCGAACAGTTGGAAGTGACTGCGGGAAGGCCGTACGTATGATGCCATGCGTTGACCAGATGATCCGAAGCGGCTTTTGAGGCGGAATAGGGTGAGTTGGGGAAGTAGAGGCTGTCTTCCCTGAACTTTCCCGTCGCTCCAAGGGCCCCATATACTTCGTCCGTTGACACATGGTGAAATCTGAAGTGATCGCGGTCTGCTCCTGGAAGACTTGCGTGATAATGCCGGGCAGCCTCCAGCAACGTAAAGGTGCCATTGATATTGGTTGTAATGAAGGGTGCGGCGAAGGCAATCGACCGGTCGACGTGAGATTCGGCAGCGAGATGAATTAATCCGCGGGGGCGGTAGGTTGAAAAAATCATCGTCATGGCTGAAGCGTCGGCGATGTCGTATTGCTCAAATGAAAAGCGCGAGCTGGCCTCCACATCCCTCAAAGAGTCGCGCGTACCTGCATAGGTCAGCTTGTCCACGCAAACAACGTTGACGTGAGTTTGCGCTATAACATGCCGGCAGAGGGCTGATCCTATGAAACCGGCCCCGCCAGTAATGATAACCGTATTCTGCATTGCCCACCGTGAAGGAGATGCGAACGAGACTAATGTTTTAGGAGGCTGAGAATATATTTGCCATAGCCACTGGCGATCAAAGGATGCGCGAGCTGTTCCAGCTGTTCATCATCAATGAAGCCCATCCGCCAGGCGATCTCTTCAATGCACGCTATTTTTTGCCCCTGGCGCTTTTCAATCGTTTGAACAAAATGGCTGGCTTCCAGTAAGGTATCGTGAGTACCAGTATCAAGCCACGCATCCCCCCTTCCGAGCCTTTCGACTGACAAGGTTCCGTTGGCAAGATAGATATTGTTCACGGCGGTGATCTCGAGCTCCCCGCGAGCGGAGGGTTTCAGCGATTTGGCAATTTCGACGACCTCATTATCGTAGAAGTACAGACCGGTGACGGCGTAATGGCTTTTTGGATTACTCGGCTTTTCTTCGATCGAAAGCGGCTTGCCGCTTTCGCTGAATTCGACGACGCCGTATTGCTTGGGGTCACTTACCCAGTAGGCAAATATGGACGCGCCTACGTCGAGCGCCGCGGCATGACGAACGCGACCACTGACGCCAGATCCATAAAAAACATTATCTCCCAATGCCAGGGCCGCGTGGGATCGACCTAGAAACGTCTCTCCAATAATAAACGCTTCAGCCAGGCCTCTCGCTTCCGCTTGAACCGCGTATTCGAATTCCATGCCGATCTGACGGCCTGTACCTAACAACTCTTGATACAACGGCAGCGCGCGGGGGGTCGAAATAATCATCACTTCACGAATGCCAGCCAGCATCAGCGTGCTGAGCGGATAATAAATCATCGGTTTGTCGTAGAGTGGGATCAACTGCTTGCTTATGGAGAGTGTTGCCGGGAACAATCGGGTGCCTTGTCCCCCGGCCAGAATGACCCCCTTGAATTTCGGCTTTGTCATTTCGCGATCGGCTCCAGGCTCTCAAGGCCGCGTACAAAACCGGTCTTTTCCAACGACATGAAAGGTGAGCAAGATCGTATCAAGTAGGAGCCGGTTGAGATCGCCGACGATCGGAAGCACGAGGTTAACTCATCAGGGCGGGACATAAATTGCAATAAACTCAATCTCTTACGGTTTCTTTTTCCGATAGCTGCTTGGCAGCAGGGAAGGAAAAAGTTAAGTCCAATGGTGTTCAGCATCAATGAGATTGTACAAATGCGGTTACTACTGACAACCTATCATCAGGCTTTTCTAGCGCCTGGCGGTGGCGAAACCGAATTTGTCCAGCTTGCCGATTACCTAAATGAGAATGGTGTTCGCGCGGATTTTTATGGGTATACCTCGCGCGCCCTTCGTCAATATGACGCTGTCGTCCATTTCTCCGCTTTTGGTGGAGGAGAGAGGCTACTACATAGCATTCGAGAGGCGGGAAAGCCCATCGTTTTGTTGCCAAACTACAATTTCTTCAACGCAGCGCCAATCTCATCGCAGGTCGTTCAGGAGCACCTTGATCTTGCTGATCTGGTCGTCATTAGGACACATGTTGAAAGCGTGCTTTGCAAAGCCGCGTTCGACGTCGATGATCGCAAACTTGCAATCGTGCCCCCGGGGGTGAACCCTTCCTTTAGTAAATTGGTCCCTGACGATTTGTTCCGCTCCGCCTACGGGCTTGAGCGCTTTGTCTTGTGGGTTGGCGCGCTCGAGGAAGCAAAGCAGCAGATCGAGGCGATTGAAGCGTTAAATGATCTTGAAATGCCTTTGATCTTCGTCGGGGGTTACCGGGACAGATCCTATTTCGAAAAGTGCAAGGCCGTCGCATCCAATCACGTACGGTTCTTGCCTTACTTGCAGCCGGGATCCGATATTATCCGTTCCGCCATGCAGAGCTGCGATGTCTATCTCGAACTCGGCATTGATTTTCCCGGTCATTCAGCCATTGAAGCCGGCCTCGCTGGGGCTCCCTTGGTACTCCATGAGCATCCCTGGTCTCGTGAAGTTCTGGGCGACGAGGTCACTTATATCGCCGCTGACAATTCAGCTATTCGCGACGGCGTATCTCGCGCACTCCATGACAATAGGCGGGGACTGCTGGTGAATCGGATCAAACGGGAGTTTGTTCAGCCCGAAAGCACGGCGCGATTGATAGAGCAGATCGAACTGCTGCTCGAAAGATGGCCGGGTCGCTCAATAGCCGCGGATTGAGCATGCAAACGGATCGCTGCGCGTCTGGTTTTGCCGCAATGGAAATTTTATCGTTTGATCCAGCGGACTTCGATCTGCCGCGTACGTGTCTCGGTAATAGTATCTCAGTGAGGACTGAGAACGCTATTCTCTCATGAGAAAGTTCTTGTAACGTCGTGCTACCGCCAATGTCAGATGTAGAGCGAACCGAAATGTGGGCTAAAACCAAGCCTGATCGAATAGTAATCATCTTTCTCGTTTATGCTAACCGCGACGTCGGTCGCAATGTCTCGCTGCTACGATCCATCATCGAACGAATGTTTGGTTATTGCAGCGCTTCCGCTGTTATTGTTGACAACGCTTCGTCCGCCTGCAACGCCTGTCGCAGCTGGACCGATGGCGATCTTTTTGTCAGTGGTGATAATCGGCTGCATGAATTTTCCGGCTGGGAGCGGGGCTACAGCATTGCCAACGACGAGTTCAAACTCAAAGACGATGACCTTATCCTGTTCGCCAACGACACGTTTGTTCGTCAGGCTCACCTCGGCTATCTGGATGCGCTCGATCGCAAACTGATCCAGAACCGGGACGTTGCCATTTCATCGATCGGATATTGCGATGACCTTCCCCGCAAGGCTCGGCTTCTCGACCTGGTTCACCGCTGGTGGTTTCGCAGCAACATCTTCATTCATCCGAAGGCGACGGTTGATCGTCTGCTGCCGCTGCGCTTTCCCTTGGACGGTAAGGAGCTATTCAGCGACGATCCTAGGACGCTCTGGAACGACTCAAATCTGATTTCGGAAAATTGGAAAGCTTATATTAGCTGCTGGTTGTTCGGTGCTTATGATCGCCGGTTTCCGGAATATAAGCTGGTTTGGCATAAGGCTGAGCCGCTAACTGCCGCCAACCGGTCCGCTTTTCAGATCAAAGCTCTCTGCATTCTGTCCGAGCATTATATGGGTGCGCGGCTCGCGAACTGGCGCATTCCGATAATTGATTTCAACCTGCACGAACGAACCGTCGATCGTCATCTTGGAAATTATGATCGGCAATTTCTTGCGACCGGTGCGGTTGCGCGACTTAAGGGGTCATAAAGCCTGAACTGAGCGATTTTTCATTCAGGTTGGCGATTGCACCCACGGCTCGGCGGCTGGCTCCTCCCGAAGCAGTTTCATTCTATAGCCAGTATGAGGATGTGGAACCGCAACTATAGTACGCCTGATAGTACCTGTTATAGAGTCTACAAGTATGGTCGAGCATCTAGCTAATTCCGGCGGAAAACTCTTTTGGCGATCCGCTTCCCTGACCGTTTTTTCAAAATAGCGTACGGCTTCTCTCTCGAAGTCGTTCAGGCACGCTCCCATTGGATTCATGGGATAAGATCTTACAATCAGCTTGTTTTTGCTGGAAAGGAAAGTGCTGAAAAGCCTTTCGATGATGAACGGTAGAAACGGCGCGGGAACTGTATGCTGTGTATCGACCATGACTGATTTTGCAACTGCATGGTTTGGCTCTCTCTCGAGAAATTCTGCTATCGGCAGCAGAATGCCGCCAACATACTCGTTCCAGAATTGCTCAGTTCCGACCCAGAAATTGCAGTAACAAATCGTATCGGGGCCCTGCCGGCCTATGTTGGCGATATTGACGTCGACTCCGCTCTCGTCGAATAGTTTTTGAGCTCGTTCAATGAGTCCGGGATGGAAGGTGTCGCCATGCGTCCACATATTGAACGAAAAATAAGCCATCTGTGGAAAGGGATTGATCATGCAAGCGTCGGCGTCCATGTTTGCCTGGACAAAATCAATAAACGCCCGTCCGGTCGTGCCCGTTTTCAATCTAAACTTTGGTGAGAATAATCCGGTAAAGTTGCTTTTGCGATGGATTCCGCGCCGAAACATATCGACAAGTATCCAGAATTCTCGCCAAGCGGAGTGCGCGTTTTTGGCAATTCGTAGCGGAAGAATACCGGCTCGGTAAGCTGCTGCCCTGGTGCGTAAATCGGCTCGTGGATTGCAATCATGGCTTCTCGATCAACTATTGATCCGGATGAAACAACTCAAACCTACGCGTTTCGCGCGGTTGATTGAAGCTCATGGTTCATTTTTCTGTGAGTAGCTCTTCCAAGATCCTCCTACAGAACACCTTCGGTAGAAAGTAATTCTCGTATATTTGACGGCATTTAGTCTGGACCATCCCAAGGTCTTTGGTCCGCCAAAAATCAACCAACTTTTCTATGACATCTTCATTCGATTCGCCTCGCACCAGATGGCTGTCCCAGTCGATTTCATCTTCGTATGGAAACTCCATATCATGATGGACAACCACTGGAACCCGGCCCGCCGCCAGAACTTGGTAAAACCGCATCGAAAAATTGCCTGCTCCTGGGCTGCAAACGGTGAAGTGCGTGTTCCGTATATTGTCGTTGAATTCCCTGATAAATTGGGGATCGTGCGGCTTACCACCCCAGAATTTCTCGCGAATAATGAAGCTTGTTTGGATTCGGTCGACAGCTTGCAGCTTCCGGATTAGCGAGGCGCGGTCTCCGCTTAACATTCCGCAAAATCCGACGGTGGGTTTTCCAGTTGTTGTTCGTAATGGCTCAAAGGCAGCTGGCGCACCTTCCCAGATATACGGCAGCAGGCGCTCGTTGGGATGTTTCTTTGATCTGTACAAGCTGGTACGAAATAACAAGATATTTGGCGGTATCTGAAATTCGTGGCTGCTATCCGACACGAGGAAAAAGAGTGTCGTTTTTGAATAAGATGGCGGTTCGCTCAACGCAGCCTGAATTGTGTGCTCGTCGGCAGTACCCCATTTGAGACGCGAAGTCAGGATAAAGTCGCAGTCCCGCAATGAGGCTGGTTCGTAATCCATATATTTCGATATGAATTGTGAAACAGTCGAATCGGGTTCGATGAAAATCTTGGGCAATTGCATTGCTGAAGCTGCCTCGGAAAAACCCAACAGGGGCAATAAGCAAACGTATCATGGCAAGGATTATGTGCGCGACGCCTTCTATTTGAATTTCGATCTTCCCCCACGATGGAAGATATCTTGGTTACCCTTCGCGGGGTTCAGAAATTCTTGTGAGTTGAGGTGGGGAGGGTCCTTCCAACGCTGCAAGCTTTTTCTCTCGAAGACTCATCCCGCCAGCAATTCCGACGCCTAGCACATACATCCATCCTTCGTGGAAATCGAAAAGGTGTGAATTGAGGAGCGAGCTTACGAGGTTTTGGACGACGACCAGAAGTCCAATCCAATTGGCCAGCCCGTAGCCACGAAATAGCCAGAGATGCGTCAGCCACATTGAATAGAGCACCACGATTCCCAGCAAACCCCACTGGACGGCGACGATGAGCGTTTGATTGTGGGGGTTTCCGATGACCTCAGCGGAAAGACCGGTCTGTCCGATCGCATCGCGCTCGAAGAGTTGCTTAGTTGAGCCGGTCCCATTACCGAAAATCGGTGCCGCAGCAAAAAACTTCAACGACTTTTGCCAATATTCGAGCCGCAGACCCGTCGAGCGCGGGATGTTCTGCCGATAGTATTGATATTCTATCGCAATGTCGCTGATCCTGCCGCGCAGATGCGAGGAAGTGAACCAGACGATCGTGGCGGCAACTATGGTTCCAACCAAAAGCAGCGCCGATGCCCTACGACTGAGGTACATAAACGCGAATAAGAATAGGAGAACTGGAATATAAACGATCGCCGATCGAGCCGAGACAACATATGCCATATTGGCAAGAAAGCCGAGCATTAGCAGCGCGCAGGCCGCAGATAGAGCGAAGGCGTTTTGGCGATACAGACTCATTACAAACGGCGCCAGAGCCATCATGCACAGCGCGAATTCTTGGCTCTGGTCAATGTAGTTTTTTACCGGCACGCCGTCGCTGGCGGTGGGCCTCAATTTCAGCTCCGGCATAAACAATACGATCCATGATAGCATCATAAGTAGTGCGCAGGAGACGAGAAAGGCAACGAACACCCATGCACCTCTCTCGGAGCGTTCGAAATGGTAGAGCAAAGCTGGAATCACAAGTAGTTTGACGACCGGACTGATGCCATGAAAGCGCGCAGGCCAAGGAACATCGGCCCAAACCGTTCCGACTACTGCAAGCGCGAAAAATAACAGAGGCAACGAACAGGCAGGACGGCAGAGAGAGCTAAGGTATGCGCGTGCGTTGAGGGTCGGGACGAGCGCGAGAAGCCAGAGTGATATCAAAATGGCAACCGCGGTCGTGGACCAGGGTAACAAAGCGGCCGTTAGAATTGCAATTATGTCGACATTGAGAATGTGCCGAGCTGGATCTTGCCAAGCGGTGACCATCACCCAGCGTCTTAATGCGCTCGGTACACCATTCGCAACCTTGGCCATATCTAAATCCGGCAACCGCATCGGGCCGCACTCGGAACGTTAGCCGAACGCCCCGATGATCTCGATCGATCGGTTTGGGTGATCAGCGTGCAGTCTCGCAAGAAGGTCGGTTCGATCTCCATATACTCCGACTTGAAACGGTCGAATTGCGTTCGATGTAAATCGTAGCTGAAACTATATATAGCCGATGACTTGATTTTGTTGTAGATCCACAATGCGAGGCGTCAAGCATCGGCAGTGCGGAGATCGTTGGCGATGATGGCATTCGCTTCGAACACGGGCCATTTTCAAGTTTTGGGCAAGAGTAAATATCCTGTCCAAGTCCCGCCGCGTCTCGAAGCCGGGGAAAAGAGCGCGAGTTGAGCAAGGCATGTTGGAACGCCTTACCCACATCTCTTTTGCTACTTGGCAGATGTCCAATGCGGTTGAGGGTTTGGTTGCGTCCGCCTATGCTCATGGTGTCGAGAAAGTGTGGGTATATAGTCCCGCCCATCCAGCGTTCTTGCAGGCAATAGCAGAAAATCCTGAAATCACCAATCAGGCAAAAGGCGCGGGTTACTGGATATGGAAGGCCTACATTCTAAGCGACGCAATGGATCAACTGGGCGACGGTGAGCTACTATTCTACACCGATGTTGGCATTTCATATATCGGTGACCCGAGCCCGATTTTTGCTCTCGCTCAAGCGAGAGACATCGTGCTTTTTAACTTTACTGAGCTGCCGGGTACTCACCGCTACTGGACCAAGCGCGACACTCTGGTGTTACTCGGAGCAGACAACCCACAGAACTGGGATGAGCGGTTGGTGCAGGGTGGGTTGGCGCTCTATCGCGTGAACAAAGAGACGCGAGCTTTTGCCCGCGAGTGGCGGGAGGCGATGCGTGACCCTCGGGTGCTGACCGATATGCCCAATTGCTGCGGGTTAGAAAACTTTCCCGAATTTCGGGCTCATTTTTACGATATGTCAGTAATGACGGTGCTTGCGACACGAGGTGGAATCCCGCGTACGCGGTTTCCTGGGATCCCACCTCGGGCTGAAGATGAAGGTGACTACTCGCAGATCCTCTATCGGCACGCCCTCAGAAACCAGGGAGCGCCGCGTTACGTTTCGGCGGTTGACGCAGCTGAGGTAGCGCAGCGGGAGGGCACCCCTGCATTCCTTTTCGGTGGACCCGGCGTTAGTCGCGATCTAATGCGGGCGAAAGCCCGTGAGACATTTGAGCGCTGGAGAGACCGCGAGCGGGTACTGCCCGACGATTTCGACCCGAAGGCATATCTTGCCCTTCATCCCGACGTGGCATTGTTCGATATCGACCCGGCCCACCACTATCTGGAATGGGGGGTGGGAAGTCGTCTGCATCGATTGCCGCCGGACTTTGATGAGGCCGTGTACTTGCAGCTGAACCCGGATGTCGCAGGTACGGGGATGAACGCTGGATTTCATTATGCGACTATCGGACACCTCGAGGGCCGTAGATATCGGAACGACGAAGGAAACCGCCTGCCACCGGACTTTGATGACGCCGTGTACTTACGGCTGAACCCGGATGTTGCAGATGCCGGGATGGGCGCTCGATTTCACTACACGACGTTCGGTTACCTCGAGGGCCGCAAGTATCTGAATAACGAACCTGACGACCACCGACCAGTATGAACAGGAGCTTACTGATCCAGCCCGCTTCAACTCAATCTGGATTCTTCTGCAAGCGTCAGATATGACGACTTCATTGCGGGCGCGGCCTACAATCATAATTTCTATTATCTTGGTAACGGCCTCGCATTAGGTGCCGAGATCGGTCTAGCCGACCGGTTCGGTCACCACTCGTTGTGCTGTGACACGGTCATCAAGTCCCCGGGTGTACTTAACTCAGGAAACTATAGATCGGACCGCGCATCAGTCGATGGCCCATCCGGTCTCGCCGCTCTTGCGGCTGCATCTGGCGGCGGCCGAGGCCGAGGGCATCCCGTTCGCGCGCGGCGGCACTTATGTGTGCATCGAGGGCCCGCAATTCTCGACACTCGCCGAGAGCACGACTTACAAATCACTGGGCTATTCGGTGATCGGCATGACCAACATGCCGGAAGCCAAACTCGCCCGCGAGGCCGAGATTTGTTACGCCAGCGTAGCGATGGTGACCGACTTCGACTGCTGGCATCCGGATCACGACGCGGTCACGGTGCAGGACATCATCCGCGTCTTGAATGCGAATGCCGAGAAGGCGAGCGCGCTTGTCGCGCGTCTTGCACGGGATTTTCCGCAGGTGCACGAGCCATGCCCGATCGGTTCGGACCGCGCGCTCGACACCGCGCTGATCACGGCGCCCGATGCGCGCGATCCGGAGCTCCTGAAGAAGCTCGACGCGGTGGCGGGGCGGGTATTGCGGACATGAAGGTCGACGGACGACTGTTCCGAAGCCTGTGGGTCGAGCCGGACGGCTGGTCGGTCGGCGCGATCGATCAGAGACGGCTGCCGCATGAATTCGTGATCGCGCGGCTGACGAATTGCCAGGAGGCCGCGGAAGCGATCCGCTCGATGCTGGTGCGCGGCGCGCCCCTGATCGGCGCCACCGCCGCTTATGGCGTGGCGCTGGCGATGCGTAGCGAGGCTTCCGATGCGGCGCTGGACCGCGCCTATAGGACCCTGATCGCGACCCGGCCGACGGCCGTCAACCTGAAATGGGCGCTGGAGGAGATGCGGAAATTCCTTGCCCCGCTGCCGCCTCCGGCACGCCTGGCTGCCGCCTACGCCCGCGCCGGCGAAATCGCCGAGCAGGACATCGCGATCAACAAGGGCATCGGCGAGAACGGCCTTGCGGTGATCGAGGCGATCAGGGCCAGGAAGAAGCCGGGCGAGCGCGTCAATGTGCTGACCCATTGCAATGCCGGGTGGCTCGCAACGGTGGATTGGGGGACGGCGACGGCGCCGATCTACTTGGCCCACGACCGGGGCATTCCCATCCATGTCTGGGTCGACGAGACCCGTCCGCGCAATCAGGGGGCGGCACTGACCGCCTGGGAACTCGCCCATCACGGCGTGCCGCATACGGTGATTGCGGACAATACCGGCGGCTATCTGATGCAGCACGGCATGGTCGACCTCGTCGTCGTCGGCACCGACCGGGTGGCGGCCAACGGAGATGTCTGCAACAAGATCGGGACTTATCTGAAGGCGCTCGCCGCCCATGACAATGGCGTGCCG
>Ga0209167_10000345_pt1 | contig 37791 bp, 39 predicted proteins | sample Coa_R1_9_FD_187154 | JGI IMG/M metagenome (GOLD analysis project Ga0209167, IMG submission 187154) | Surface soil microbial communities from Centralia Pennsylvania, which are recovering from an underground coalmine fire - Coalmine... | ecosystem: Environmental > Terrestrial > Soil >...
CCCGCGCCAATTTTTCTTTGCGCGGCCCTTACAACCTAAAGAGGAGGGCCGTGCGCAGATTTCTAGATGCGCGAGAGGAGCGGGCGGCAGGACGTGCCAGAGCGTTAGCGGCCCGGAGGGCTGGCACGGCGTGCTAGCGCAGAGAACGCCACCAACGAGAGCGGCGGCGAAGCGGAGATCGCAGGCGGAGTTGGGGTGCGGCGTGGGGCCGCGACGCGGAGTTTACGGAGCGGTCGCGGGCCGGCTCACAGCGGAGCGTCGCGTCGGGTGTTATTGACCGACTAATCGGACTTTGGGCGGAGTCGGTGATAGTCCGTGTTATGGAGGAGACGGAGGGCCCAGTTCCGTATTCCGCTGGATGGCAAGTTATCGTTGGGATCGGATGCAACTTTCCGCGGGCGCTTTATTGTTCGCTGTAGCAACCCAACAATCGGGGTTTGACATTGGTTGTGGGTAGGGATAGATATGCTGGTCGAAAAATCTGTTGGTCGCTTCGGGTGCCCATCGGGGCATAAAAGGGAAGCCGGTGAGAAGCCGGCGCGGTCCCGCCACTGTATGTGGGAAGCTGCCTTTCGTTAGAGCCACTCAGGGTCTGTTGAGGCTGGGGAAGGCTGGAAGGCGGCGATGAGGGTTCCAAGACCCTCGGAAACCACGAGCCAGGAGACCTACCCGAAGTGATCGGACGTAAAACTCCGCGTGGAAACGGAGAGTCCGGCGCCTTCCTATCGCGCGCATTGTGACCCTCATTTCCATCCGGAAAGAGGGTTTTTTGATGCCTTCATTTTCAATTGATGGCGTCGAGGTTGAGTCGCGGAACGCAACCTCACTCAGACGGGCCCGAGCGTAGCGCGATGCCGCGCACGGGGATCCTCATCGTCGGCCACGGGAGTCGTGAACAGGCCTCGAATCTGGAATTCGAGGGGCTGGTCGAGCGCCTCCGTGCGCATCGGCCTGAGTTCGACGTCCGGCATGCATATGTCGAGCTTGCCGAACCGTCGCTCGCCGATGGGCTCGACGCGATCGCACGCTGCAACGATCGGGTGGTTGTAGTTCCGTGCTTTCTGTTCACCGCCGGCCATGTGAAGAACGACATTCCTCTGGCGCTCGCCGCTGTGCGGCCAAAATTTCCCAAAGTTCGCTTCGAAGCCGGTCGTGTCTTGGGTGTCCATCCTGCGATGGCGGAACTGGCTTTCCAGAGGGCATCCGAGGCTAGCAGTGCCGAGGATGATGCGAAGCGGACGGCGGTTGTGGTTGTCGGGCGCGGCGCCAGCGACCCTGACGCGAACGGTGATTTCTGCAAACTGGTGAGGCTGGTCGGAGAAGGGCGCGGTTTCGGCTGGGTAATGGCCAGCTTCATCGGGATTACCACGCCGCTTTTCGGAGAAGCGATCGAACTGATCGCCCGCGCCCGTCCGGAACGCATTCTGGTCGTTCCGTACCTTCTATTTGGCGGACGGTTGGTTGCGCGGCTCAAGGAGCAAATCCGCGAGTTTGGAAATCGCTATCCGTGGATCAAAACAAGGCTGGCCGCGCACCTTGGCGTCCATCCAAAGCTGCTCGAGGTAATCGATGACCGGATTCGCGAAGCGCTGAGCGGGCAGGCCCCGCTCCCTTGCGACAACTGCCAGTATCGTGTCGCGGTAGGCGCGATCGTCGAAAACGTCGGCGGGTTTCGATCATTGTTGTGGAGCGCGCGTCACATGGAGACGCATGCGCAGGCGATGCCGCATGTGCATGCGCATCCGGGAATGCGCAAGCACGTGCTGGTCTGCGGAAACGTTGATTGCGCCTCGCGGGGCAGTATCGCGTTGATCGCCGGTCTGCGCCGAGCGCTCAGGCGAATCGGGCGGGAACGCGAAATCAAAATAACGAAAACCTCCTGCATGGGGCGTTGTGGCGAGGGACCGACGGTTGCCGTGTATCCGGACGGTGTCTGGTACAGAGGCGTGAGCCCGGCTGACGCGAAGGAACTGGTCGATCAGCATCTGGTGCGCGATCGGCTGGTGGCTCGGCTGATCGACGGGATTATGCAGTGAGAGCGAGGATCGAATGGCTTGTCATGAAATAGCGGCGCTGCGACTAGGACTGATGCGAGTGCTCGGCCTGAAGGATGAAGCGATGAGGCAGCATGAGCTTGCGGAGTTAGGCGATGGAGCCAGCCAACCGGGGCCGATTCGGTCGATGTGCGATCCCGGGGACCTGGAAAGCCTCAGGCGCTTTTATGAAGCCGCCGTTTCGATGCTGGAGGAACGCGTGGCTACGACACGGCCTGAGGAGATGAAGCTGCCGTACTTGAGAAGCCTGGTAATCCTGACGAAGAAGGTCGAGTTGGACCTTGCGAACCAGATCGACAATCTGACCCGCCTCTACAGCGATCTCGAACAGATGCATGACTTCGTACACGAGATTTATCCGGCGGATTGAACGATGGCGCAGCCTAGAGTCGCACGATTAGTAAAGGCGGAACTTCTCGGGCCCGAGGCGAGACTGCTGAGGTTTGCGCTCGCGGAGGGCGAGATCGGTTTCGCGGGCGGCCAATACATCATCGTCAATACAGGAATTGAGCTTGCCGGCGGCAAGCTCGCCAAGCGCGCGTATTCGATTCTCTCCAGCGATGACGACCAGCGCGAGTTTCAGATTGCAGTGCGGCGAATCGGCGAAGGTCCGGGCTCGAACTTCATGCATCGGATCGAAGTCGGCGCCGAACTGACGTTCAGCGGGCCGTGGGGCAAGTTCGTTACCAACGGCGAATCGCGGGGGCCACGGCTGGTGTTCGCAACTGACACCGGCATCACGGCGGCGCTCGGTCTCCTTCAGGGCCTCGGCTCACGCGCGCTGGCAGATGACACAACTGCAGTCTGGTTCGTCGAGTCAGAAGATTATTTCCTGTCGTCTTCGTTCGTACAGAGCTTGCTCAGGAGGAGCCGTCAAAACTTCGGAGTTGCCGCGGCTCGGGAGGTGGGTGATGCAACCCGGGTCAGCAGAGCGCTGACGGAATTGGATCGTTCGCTCGAATCGCGTCTACCTGCCAACGCGTTTCTCGCGGGCGACGGCGCCGTGATCTATCCGATGCGCGAGAGACTCGTCGCGGCGGGCATGCAAAAGGAGAACATCCACCTGGAGGCGTTCTTCAACAATCCGGAGCGCAAGGCGCCGTCCTCAGATGGCGGCTGAACAATGGCAGAGAGCAGTGTACCGCCGCGAAATCGCAAGGGCCTGCGCACCGGCTTCACGACCGGCGCGTGCGCCGCGGCGGCAGCCAAGGCAGCTGCGCGTTACCTCGTAAGGAATACGGTGCCCACGGAAATCGAAACGACGCTGCCGAATCGCATGACGGTCACGTTTCCTCTCAAGCGTTGCGAGCGTACGTCAGCCGGCGCGATCTGCAGTGTGATCAAGGATGCGGGCGATGATCCGGATTGCACTCATGGCGCGGAGCTGGTGGCCGAGGTGGCGCTCCGTTCCGAGCCCGGCGTCGAAATCCGCGGCGGGCCTGGCGTCGCGATCGTGACCAAGCCCGGCCTTGGCCTCGAAGTTGGCACTGCTTCGATCACTTCGCCACCGCGCCGCAACATTACGGAAATGGTCGAGCAGGAGATCGTCGCGAGTCCATATGGCGGTGCGATCGTGACGATCAGCGTGCCGGGCGGCGAGGAGATGGCGAAGCAGACGATCAACGCGCGGCTCGGTCTGATCGGCGGTATCTCGATTCTTGGCACCACTGGAATTGTGCGGCCTTACTCGACCGCCGCGTTCAAGGCGAGCGTGATTCAGGGGATCGATGTCGCCCGCGAGCGCGGTCTTAGCGAGCTGGTTCTGACGACGGGAGGAAAGTCTGAGGCCTTCGCGATGAAGCTTTTGCCTCATCTGCCCGAAGACGCCTTCATCCAGATGGGCGATTTTGTCGGAACCGCGCTGAAGCATTGCGCGCGTCGGAATATTCGGCGCGCTGTCATCGTGGGAATGATCGGAAAACTTTCGAAGATGGCGGACGGACGGATGCAGACTCACGCCGCCGGCTCGGAAGTAAACATGGAACTGCTTGCGGCCTTGGCCCGAGAGTCAGGCGGGAGCAAACGCCTGTGCGCAGAGATTCGTCAGGCGAACACGGCACGCCATGTTCTGGAGCTGTGTACGGCGGAGAATATCGCGCTCGCATCGCTGGTCTGCGGAAGGGTGGTACAGCACGGGAAGCGATACGCGGGCGGACCTCTGGAAGTGCATGCCTACCTGGTGGATTTCAGCGGCAATCTGCTCGGCGAATATCCAGCGGACGCGATTCAGACGGAGCAACGCCGATGAACGATATGCGCCAGATGACCCCGAAAGGCCGCAGTATCGAGGACGCAAGCTTCGCGATTATCGATAGTGAGGCAGGGCCGCATCAGTATAGCCGCGCTGAATGGCAGGTAGTTCGCCGCGTCATTCATGCGACGGCGGATTTCGAATTCAAGGATCTGATGCGGTTCCATCGGGACGCCGTCCAAACCGGCATGGACGTGTTGCGGCAGGGATGCCCGATCGTCGTCGACGTCAAGATGATCACCGCCGGACTGAACGAGGATCGACTCAAGGCTTATGGCTGCTCGACGCATTGCTTCATCTCCGATGACGATGTGATCGCTGCCGCCAAAGCCACGAACAGCACGCGCGCGATTGAAGCGATGCGAAAGGCGCAACGAAGCGGCCTGCTCGACGGCGCAATCGTTGCGATCGGCAACGCCCCGACGGCGTTGCTCGAGACCGCCCGCCTGGTCAAAGAGGCGGGTGCGCGGCCGGCGCTCGTGATCGGGGTGCCGGTCGGCTTCGTTTCAGCCGCTGAATCAAAGGAGGCGGCGCTGCGCATGCCAACGCCATACATCGTGGCGCGCGGACGCAAGGGCGGCAGCACAATCGCGGTCGCAGTAATTCATGCACTGCTGCTGCTTTCCACCGAGGTGCCCGCATGAGCCGTCCGCGTGCGATAACCCTCATCGGGATTGGTGACGACGGCTGCGGCGGACTTTCCAGCCGCGCCGTGAGCGCCGTCGCGGCGGCGCAGGTTCTCGCGGGCGGCGAACGTCATCTCGCTTTTTTCCCACAGTTTCGCGGGACGCGGATCGTTTTCAAAGATGGTCTCGCGCAGGCGCTAGATCGCATCGCTGAAGCCGCCGACGAGCATAACGTCGGCATCCTTGCTTCTGGCGATCCGATGTTCTTCGGCGTGGGCGCATTGGTGATTAAGCGGCTTGGCGCGGAGCACGTGGAAGTCATTCCGCACCCGAGTTCGATGCAGTGGGCGTTCGCCCGCGCCGGGCTCAAATGGGATGACGCCGCGTTCGTCTCGCTGCATGCTCGCAGTCGCGAGGGTTTTCTGACGCGGCTGAAGGCCTGCGGGAAAGTGGGTGTTCTCACAGACCCCGAGAACTCACCCGCGCGGCTGGCGGCGCTGATGCTCGAACATGGCGAGACCGAATGGCAGGCGTGGGTCTGCGAAAATCTGGCCGGACCCGATGAGCGCGTGCGGACGTTCTCTGTTCAGAATCTGGCTTCGTGCGGAGATATCGGGCCGCTCAACGTCCTGATTCTCGTGCGCACGGATTCGTCGTGGAAAGCGCCGCCGGCGATTCCATTCATCCATGAAGATGAATTTGCCAAGCGGATGCCAAAGAAGGGCCTTATCACGAAGCGCGAAGTGCGGCTGCTCTCACTGGCCTCGATGCGTATCCGGCCGGACAGCGTGGTGTGGGATATCGGTGCGGGGTCCGGATCGATATCGATCGAAGCCGCGATGCTCGCGCCGCTCGGGCGAGTTTATGCGGTCGAGGTTGATCCCGAGGGTGTCGAAATCTGCCACGAGAATCTGCGCACGCATGCGATCGATAACGTGCGGGTGATTGCGGGCCGCGCGCCCGAGGCGCTTTCCGATCTGGAAACGCCGGACGCGGTGTTCGTCGGCGGCAGCAAGGGTAGCATGGACGAGATCGTTGACGTGGCGCTCGAACGGCTGCGGTCGGGTGGATGGCTGGTGGTCAACGCGATCACTCTGGAGAACTCAGGCGAGGTTTATAGCGCATTGCGCAAACGCGGAATCGTACCGGAGGTCACGCTGCTGCAGATCTCTCGCGCCGAACCGCTAGCGCGTTACCTGCGTTTCGAGGCGCTCAACCCCATTCAGATCTTCGCGGCCGAAAAACCGGCCGCCGGAGGTAATTCCGAATGATCTACGGAACGCTCTATGGAGTCGGCGTCGGCCCGGGCGCTCCGGACCTGATGACTCTGCGCGCGGTCGAAACGCTCAAGCGCGCAGAAGTCCTCGCACTGCCCAGAAGTTCTGACTACGGCGCTTCGATGGCGTGGAAGATAATCGAACCCGTCATCGGAAAGGTGCCCGGACAGGAGCGCCTGTTCCTCACCTTCCCGATGAGCAAAGAGCCATCGCGTCTGCGCAGCGCGTGGGACCTTGCGTTTTCGAAAATCGGGGAACATCTCGAACGCGGTCGCTCGGTTGCTTTCGCGACGGAAGGCGACCCCTCGCTTTACAGCACCTTCGGCTACCTCCAGCGGGAAGCATCGCAACGCTGGCCCGGAATTCGCGTGGAAGTAGTACCAGGAGTCTCGTCCATCATGGCCGTGCCGGCGATCACCGGCACGCCGCTTGCCGATGGTCTGGAACGAATCGCGATAATCCCCGCGAATTACGGCGTGGATGATCTCGTTGCCACTCTGAACGCCTTCGACACGACGATCCTGATGAAGATTGGTTCCGAGATGCCGAAAGTCGTCGCCGCGCTGGGGCGGACCGGACTCACTGAAAAGGCCGTTTACGTGGCCAAGGCGACGATGCGCGACCAGAGAATCGTCAGAGACGTTCGTGAAGTGCGCAGCGAGCGCGGCGACTGCTTCGCGATGGTCCTAGTCACGCGCAAAGAACGCAGTGGCGTGCTGGCCGGCGATGTTTCACCCGAAGCCATGCTAGCGAAGGTCGAAGCGTGATGGGCGAGCGTAAACCATTCGCAGTCTATGCGATCACGCGGCATGGGCTTGGGATCGCCGCGCGCCTGGCAGGAACGCTCGGCGACGCTGACGTTTACGTTTTGGAAAAACTCCTCAGCGCGGCGCAGACGATACCGGAGCTGTCACGCGCGCTCACGCTCAAATTGCCAATGGGGCCGGGGCTCTCCGAAACCTTCACCGCTTATGACTGCCACGTTTTCGCTATCAGTGTAGGCGCGGTGGTGAGAATGATCGCGCCACTTATCAAGGACAAGAAGATCGACCCCGCCGTGATCTGCGTCGATGACGCCGCGCGCTTTGCGATCTGTGTGCTCTCCGGCCACGTCGGCCGTGGCAACTTCTTTACCGATCGCGTTGCCGAGATACTCGGATCGCAATCCGTCGTGACCACCGCCTCCGACGCGATCGGCACGCTCACGGTCGATATTCTCGGCCGCGAGTTTGGCTGGAAGCTCGACGATCCGGACCGCAACGTAACCCGCGGATGCGCCGCGGTTGTGAATGCCGCGCCGGTTCTGTTCGTGCAGGAGGCGGGCGAGCCAAACTGGTGGCCGCTCGACAAGGCGTTGCCGCCGGGCGTGCGTTACACCACTTCACTCGACGGCGTCGATGCGCGCGCCTTCGAGATTCTGCTGATCGCGACGGATCGCGAGATCAAGGAATCGCACCCGGAGCATTGGGCCAACGCCGTGATCTATCGGCCCAAGAGCCTGGTGCTGGGAATCGGCTGTGATAAAGGGACCGCATCGGAGCTGATCGAACGGGGAATGCTGACCGTGCTGGCGCGGAATCATCTGTCGCCCAAGTCGGTAAAGGCGCTCGCTACGATCGACAAGAAAAAGGACGAACCGGGCATCCTGGCGCTAGCGGAGCGCTTCGGATGGCCGCTCGAAATCTATCCCGCCGAAGAACTGGACGCCGTACCGGGAATCGAAAATCCGTCGGAGACTGTGATGCGTTACGTCGGGACGCGCGGTGTGGCTGAGCCTGCGGCACTTCTGTGCGCAGGCACCGAGCGGCTACTTGTTCCCAAACAAACATACACCGAACCGGACGCGGGACGTTCGATGACCCTGGCGGTTACGCGGGTGCCCTACACCAAACGGACGACGGAGGTCGCCGATGTCTGACGCGAAGGGTGTTCTTTACGTCGTGGGAATCGGTCCCGGCGCGCACGATCATGTCACGCCGGCTGCGACGCGCGCGATCGCGGATGCTCAGCTGGTCGTCGGCTACACGACCTACATCAAGCTGGTCAGCGAACTGATTCGCGGCAAGGAAATCGTTCGGACCGGGATGACCGAAGAGATTGGACGGGCGCGGACCGCGGTGGAACGTGCGCGCGACGGCGCGAAGGTCGCATTGATTTCGTCCGGCGACGCGGGCGTGTACGGAATGGCCGGACTGGTCTTTCAGGTGCTTCGGGACCTCGGATGGAAGCGCGGCGATTCGCCCGAGCTTCATATTATCCCCGGCGTCACCGCGCTCAGTTCATGCGCGTCGCTGATGGGCGCTCCACTGGTTCATGACTTCTGCGCGATTTCGCTTTCAGACCTCCTGACGCCGTGGCCGGTAATAACGCGCCGAATCGAGGCTGCCGCGCAAGCTGACTTCGTGATTGGCCTCTACAATCCGGCCAGCGGAAGGCGAACGCGCCAGATCGTTGAGGCGCAATCGATCATCGGGAAGTACCGCGACGGTGCAACTCCGGTAGCGCTCGTGAAGAGTGCGTATCGAAAAATGCAGCATGCGGTTTTGACCGACGTCGATCACTTCCTCGATTACGAAATCGGGATGCTCACCACGGTGCTGGTTGGTTCGAGCAATACGTACGTGTTCGAGGGCTATATGGTCACGCCCCGGGGCTACACCAACAAGTACACGACCGAGGGCGAAGTGCTTCCTGGTCAACGACCCGGCTATTCGCTGGTATTGGCTGGATCGCCGGAACCGGCGGAGAGCGAATGATGGCGCGCGTGGGACGGCTTGCGGGCGCGCTTCTCGCCGAGACCGGGGGCGAGTTTTTTCTGGTCGGGAACACCAAGGAACCGTGCGACTTCGAGGCCGCGGGCTTCGAGTCGCCGGGTGAAATAGACGCGCTCGAACGCCGCTACATCAGGCTCGCGCCGCGGCGTGCAGTCGAGGTTGCCGCACCTTACTTGAGGCTCGATCTGGAGGGCGAAGCGCTTGCCGGACTGCTCGCGGAGCGGCTGCTGATCGAACGCAACGCGTCAGTCAGTGATCGCTTGTGGCGATTACTAATCGACCCAAGCGGACAAAAGGAACTCCCCGAGGACGAAGCGGTGGACGTGTGCTGGCTCGCCGAAATTCCCGCGCCCATCTGGGGGATCGTTCGCGATACCGTGCTTCGCTGCCTGTGAGGAGAATGATGAAGGTTTACATTATCGGAGCAGGTCCCGGCGATCCAAAGCTGCTGACTCTTCGTGCGGCGGAGCTGATTTCGTCGTGCCCGGTCGTGCTGTACACCGGCTCGCTGGTCCCGCGTGAAGCGATCGTGATGGCGCGGGCCGACGCCAAAGTTCTCGATTCCTCCGGTATGACGCTCGATGAGATCATGGACGTGATCGTCGCCGCGCGTGATGCCAACGAAGACGTTGCGCGGGTTCATACCGGCGATCCGCTGGTATTCGGTTCGACCGCCGAACAGGTGCGGCGGCTGGTCGAGCTCGACATCGACTATGAAGTGATTCCCGGTGTTTCCTCCTTCACCGCCGCTGCTGCCGTATTGGGCCGCGAGCTGACGCTACCCGAGTTGAGCCAGACGGTGATTTTGACGCGCGCCGAGGGTCGCACGCCGATGCCGGATCGGGAGAAGCTTGGCGATCTCGCGCGGCATCAGGCGACGCTCGCGGTTTTTCTCAGTATCACGCTGCTCAAAGAAGTCGCCGAATCGTTGATACCTGAGTACGGCTCCGACTGTCCGGTCGCGGTGGTTCACAAGGCCACTTGTCCCGATCAGAAAATCGTCATCGGAACGCTCAGCGATATTCATGCTCGGGTACGGGAGGCCGGAATAAAAAGTCAGTCGATGATTATCGTGGGCCGCGTGCTCACTTCGAACGACTTCGCAAACTCTCGGTTGTACGCACCCGACTTCAGCCATCGCTTTCGCAAGGCGAAGGCCAAGGCGGCAGGGGCGGAACGCGAATGATGGCCGGGCAAGGCATCGTATATCTGGTTGGAGCCGGTCCGGGAGATCCGAAGCTGCTGACGATCCGCGCGCTTGAACTGATGCGCTCGGCGGAGGTGGTCGCGTACGACGAACTTGTCCCGCCGCAGATACTGTCACTGGTTCCCGCACAAGCCGAATTGCTCGCCGTCGGACGGCGCCACGGGCATGGCAAGACGGAATATCGATTGCATCCAATGGTTCTTGAGCGCGCGCGGGCCGGACGGATCGTGGTGCGGCTCAAATCCGGTGATCCATTGATCTTCGGCCGCGGCGCGGAAGAAGCCGAGGAACTGGCGGAGGCGGGAATACCCTTTGAAATCGTGCCGGGTGTGTCGGCCGCTCAGGGTGCCGCCGCATACGCCGGGATTCCACTCACCGATCGCCGGTATGCGTCACAGGTCACGCTCGCGACCGGTCACTGTGCGGAAGGGGACGCAGATATCTCGCGCGAGACGCTGGTCCTGTACATGGCAGCCCATCGGCTCGCGGAAAATCTCCGGCGTCTAATCGCTCAAGGGCGTGCGCCATCGACGCCAGCGGCGTACGTCGCGTCGGCTACGACTCCGGAGCAGCACGTGATTTCGGGTACGCTCGCAGATCTTGCGAAGCGGGTCGCGAGTGAGCATCGCTCAGGTCCCGCTTTGGTCATCGTTGGCGATGTCGTCGCGCTGCGCGAACGGATCCAATGGTTCAAGCGGATGCCTTTGAAAAGCCGGCGTGTGCTTGTCGCTCGTGCGCGGCCCGGCCGCTCGAAGATCGGCTCGCAGCTACGCGCGCTGGGCGCGCAGGTAACGGAAAGCCCAAGCGTCTCGGTCAAGGAGCTGGATGATTACTCCGCCCTTGATCTGGCGCTGGTTCAGCTGGATCGCTTTGACGCAATTGTGTTCGGCTGTGCTGCAGGCGTTGATGCGGTCGCACGGCGGCTTAACCTCCTGAATCTGAAATTAGACCGCGCAACCGGGACTGCCGTCATAGCGGTTGGTGAGGAAGCGACCGCGGCGATAGAAAGCACCGGCCTCTCGCCGACACTGAGTCTCGACGGCGCCTGTCACGACGCCGTAGCCGGGAGCGCGCCAGACCTGGCTAGCAAGCACTTGTTGCTGATTGTCGCAGCCCAAGGTCGGCCCAGCCTACAGGGTGAACTCGAAGCTTTCGGTGCGACGGTCGAAGCGCTGTCGGCCTATCGGTACGCATATGAATTCGCACACCTCAACGAAGGCCTGCCTGAAATGATTGTACTTCCCAGTTCCAGCGCCGCGCGTTTGGTGCTGGCCGGGGAAGCGGGAACTTCACTGACTGGTATTCCGATGCTCGCAATGGGTCCTGCCACAGAAGCCGCGGCTCGCCGGCACGGAGCAATCGATGTCACTCAGTGTCCCGCAGACAACATCGAGTCATTAGTCTCCAGCGCGATCGAATTCCTTGGCAGGCACCCACTCTCCGATCGCGAGACGCTGCACCGCGCGGACGGCATACCCACGTCGGAATCGGTGAACGTATTTCCGTCCGCATGGCGGCGAGGCGTCTACGAGGCGATAACGCGCCGCCGCGACATCCGATCGTTCAGGTCCGATCCGGTTCCTCCAGATACGCTAGCGAGGATCTTGTCCGCCGCACATCAGGCAGGTTCCGTTGGCTTCTCTCAACCGTGGAACTTTATCGTCATCGACGATCTCGAACTGCGGAAAAAGATTCGCGCTCATGTCGAAGCGGAACGGCTGCGTGCTGCCCAAACCTTCCATCGAGAACGACGCGAACAATACCTCTCGTTCAAGCTCGAAGGAATTCTCGACGCACCATTGAATCTTTGCGTCTCATGCGATCGAAAGCGCTTCGGCCCAGCTGTGCTGGGACGCAACACGATGCGCGATACGGACCTTTACAGCACGTGCGCCGCAATACAGAACCTGTGGCTTGCCGCCCGGGCGGAAGGGATCGGCGTCGGCTGGGTAAGCCTTCTTCAACCCGACGCGTTACGGGAGATCCTTGGAATCCCGAGTGACGTGGTGGTTGTCGGGTATCTATGCCTTGGGTTCCCTGAGGAGTTCCCGAGGCGGCCGATGCTCGAGACTGCTGGGTGGCTGCCGCGACTTCCACTGACGGAGCTGGTCTTCAGAAATCATTGGAACGAGGCACCTTCGCCGGAGTTGTCGACAGTTCTCGGCAATGTCGACGACGGAACGATGCGTGGCAACTGCGAGCCACTTTTGAAAGGGCCAGTGCAGGACGCGAGCGATTATCAAACTCCGAAGGCAAGGAACTGACTAGGGCAGTTATCTCCGATGGCGAATTGCATCACCATGCCACGGCTGGTCGTAGCCGGAACCGCAAGCGGAATCGGCAAGACTAGTGTGATGGTCGGTCTGACTCGCGCGTTGCGCGAACGAGGTCTCAAAGTCGCCGTCTTCAAATGCGGGCCCGACTACCTCGATCCGACCTACCACGTACGAGCTTCGGGCAACACTTGTCATAACCTCGACGGCTGGATGATGGGCCGCGACGCAGTGGTCGGTACTTTCGCCCGTGCGTGCGAGGGAGCTGACATCGCGCTCATCGAAGGTGTGATGGGCCTTTTTGATGGAGCCTCGCCGACCACGGAAGAGGGCTCCACCGCGCAGATCGCAAAGTGGCTCGATGCTCCGGTGTTGCTGGTCGTCGATGTTTCGGGGATGGCGCGCACGGTGGCTGCGATTGCGCGCGGGGTTGCCGCGTTCGACCCCGAATTACGGCTGACGGGAATCTTCTGCAATCGGGTGGGGAGCCGAGGCCATCTCGACATCTTGCGCAGAGCGTTGAGCGATCTACCTGTATTGGGAGGGTTGCCCAACGAACCCGCACTGACCTTTCCCGAGCGACACCTGGGACTGCGCACCGCCGACGAACAGGTCGTGCCCGACTCAATCCTGGCCGAGTTGGGAAGAGTAACCGGGGAATGGTGCGATCTAGACGCAATTCTCACTGTCGCGCGTACTGCTCCGCTTGTGTCGTGCCAACTGTCTGCGAACGCCGATGCAGCGTCATCATCGCGATGCAGGATTGGCGTCGCCTTCGACGAGGCCTTCCACTTTTACTACGAATACAACCTCCACCTCCTCAAGAGCCTGGGCGCGGAACTGGTGTATTTTTCGCCGATCTCCGACCCAGGCTTGCCAGACGTGGACGGTCTTTATGTCGGCGGCGGCTATCCTGAGATTCATGCGGAGGCGCTCTCTGCGAATCGCTCGATGCGCGAGCAGATTAATGCATTCGCCGCCGATGGCGGAACCATATATGGCGAATGCGGCGGACTGATGTACCTATGCGACGCAATCAAGACACTGGACGGACAACGCTATCCTATGGCCGGAGTGATTCCTGCGGATGCGGTGATGCGCCAGCGGCTGCAGGCGCTTGGGTACGTTGAGGTCGAGACGCAGGCCGCATCCGTGCTCGGCCCCGCAGGACTTCGATTTCGCGGCCATCAGTTCCGCTATTCCGAACTACAGCCGCTGAACGATCGGATCGACTGTGCATACCGGGTGGTTCGGCGTCGCGACGGGCAGGTCGTGCCGGAAGGCTACGCTGTCAAAAACACTTTGGCGTCATACGTCCATGCCCATTGGGCATCGAACCCGATGATCGCAGAGAGGCTAGTCGACGAGTGTGTCCGTCAGACACAGAACACGAGCGCTATGCGCGAATGAATGACTAATTAGCAGAAAGTTAGGCAAACATTTTTCAAATGGAGGAAATTGAAATGGGACACTTTGACTCCGAGATTCTAACGGTCGATGGTAGCGTGACGCGCGAGGTCGTTGGCACCAGATTGATATCAGCGAGGATCGTGGCCGCAGTGATGGCGATTGCGCTTGGCATGACCATCCTCTCGGTGGTCGGTTTTGTGTCGAATAATTTCATCCACGCAGCCGCCCATGACGTACGCCACTCAGCAGGGTTCCCCTGCCACTGAAATGACGATCTTGTCAAGAACGCTTTACACAGCCTTTGTCGCGGGGGCAGCAGCGGGTGTCCTTCTGTTCGTACTTCAAACTTGGACGACGCTGCCTCTTATACATCAGGCCGAAAGATATGAAACGGCCCAAGCGCCTGTTCATCCGCATTCGCATACGAATGAACCTTCGGACAATCAGAATGTCCGTGTGGCGTACACCACCACGGGTGACGTACTTGTAGGCATTGGTTTTGCGATGCTGCTAGCCGCAATGTATGCGCTCAGCGGAAAGTCCGGCCTGGTGCGCGGGCTTCTATGGGGACTGGCTGGCTTTGCAACATTTCATTTAGCCCCAGCCTTGGTTGTGCCGCCGTCAATTCCCGCACTGACACTGGCTCCCTTGTCGAACCGACAGGCTGCATGGTTGATCGCCGCTTTCTGCACCGGCCTGGGGCTTGCTATTTTTGCGTTTGGACCGAAAGCAGCGAAGATAGGTGGCCTCCTGCTTTTGTTTCTGCCAAGCGTGCTTTTTCGCTTTCTTTTTTCGGTGTCCGGAAGCGATATTCCTTCCCCTGCTCTTTCCGCACTTGAGCACCTTTTCACCGTATACGTACTCGGAGACTTTCTGCTGTTCTGGCTCGTTCTCGGAGCGCTGTCAGGACACCTGTTTGAACAATCTGCGGACTTTCACAGCGACGCGGGGTTGACGTGAACTCCTCCAAGCACCCGAAAGGCTTGCTGTTGATCAATACCGGCGATGGCAAGGGAAAAACGACCGCCGCGATCGGCACGGCCTTTCGCGCGCTCGGCCATGGCATGCGGGTCGGCATGATCCAGTTCATCAAGGGCAAGTGGAAGACAGGCGAACGCAAACTGGGAGAGCGGACGCCGAATTTGACGTGGCTTACGATGGGGCACGGATTTACCTGGGAAAGCCTCGATCTGGATCGTGATCGGGCAGCCGCCCGAGCCGCGTGGAGCACCGCCAGCGCCTGGCTTCAGGAAGACAGTTACGACCTGGTGATCCTGGATGAGATTACCTACGTCATCAACTACGGCTTCATTCCACTCGACGAAGTGCTCTCCGGGCTAAAGGATCGGCGTCCGGATCTCCATGTAATTCTCACCGGGCGAGCGGCTCCTCCTGAATTGAGTGCTATCGCGGACATCGTCACCGAGATGCAGGCAGTGAAACATCCGTACCGCTATGGCGTTTTGGCGCAGAAAGGAATCGAATTCTGATGAGCGCCAAGACTCTGATGGTGATGGGAACCGCGTCGGACGTCGGCAAAAGTGTCGTCGTGACCGCGCTGTGCCGGGCCTTCGCGCGTAACGGCGTCCGCGTCGCGCCCTTCAAGTCGCAGAACATGTCGAACAATGCCGCGGTCTGTCCGCGCGGCGGTGAAATCGGCCGTGCGCAGGCGGTGCAGGCAGAGGCGTGCGGCTTGGAGCCAAGCGTCGACATGAATCCCGTGCTGCTGAAACCAGAGAGTGAGTCGGGATGCCAGGTCGTGATCCGTGGACGGCCTCGCTTTCACATGAAGACGCGAGAGCATGAGCGGTATCGCGCCGAGGCATGGCCCGAGATCGTCGCGAGCTACGAGGCTCTTGCGGAGGATTTCGATCTGATCGTGATCGAAGGTGCTGGCGGGGCCGCAGAGATCAATTTGCGGCACCGCGACCTTGTTAACTGGTCGATTGCTGAGCTGACGGATTCCCCGGTTCTGCTGATTGGAGACATCGACAAGGGTGGCGTTTTCGCATCTCTGGTCGGCACGGTTGAACTGCTGTCTCCCGCCGAACGCCGGCGCATCAAGGGATTCCTGATCAATAAGTTCCGCGGTGATCTTTCCCTGCTCGAACCCGGTCTTGGCTTTCTCGAGGAACGAACCGGTATTCCAGTGCTCAGTGTGCTCCCGTATCAGAAGAGTCTTGGTATCCCGCAGGAGGACTCCGCGATGCTTGACGGTCGCGTTGTTCGCAACCAACCGGCGGCAGTAACAATCGGTGTCCTACGGCTTCCGCGAATTTCGAATTATACGGATTTCGAACCGTTGGAAACCGAGCCCGACGTAGCGGTTCATTATTTGAGCGATCCGGTCGCCGCACGGAATATAGATGTACTGATCCTGCCTGGGACGAAAAATACGGTCGTCGATCTCGGATGGTTGCGCGCGACTGGATGGGAAGATTTTATCGTGCGTCATCGGCGCGGCTGCGGTTGGGTGGTTGGGGTTTGCGGCGGCTACCAGATGCTGGGACAGCGGATCGTGGACAATGAGAGGATCGAGAGCGACAGACCGGAAACTGTGGCCTTAGGACTGCTTGAGATCGAGACGATTTTTCAGCCCGAGAAAATCACGGAACGAGTCGGCGCGGTTCACTTGGCTACGGGACTGCCCATTTCTGGCTACGAAATTCACGCTGGCCGCGTGGTGGGCGTAACAGGTTCCGGCGCGGTCTTCAGGATAGTCGAGCGCGACGGAGTCCGCGCGGATGACTTCGAGGGCGCCCATTCCGAGGACGGACGGGTCATTGGCAGTTCGATTCACGGACTTTTCGATGCCGCTGGCTTTCGCCGCAAGTTTGTCGACAGCGTGCGCGAATCGAAAGGGCTTACGGCGCTCGGACTGAGCGTGCCCGACGATCCTAACGCTGATCGCCGCACCGCTTTCGATCGAATCGCTGATGTTCTCGAAGCGCACGTGGATATGTCGCGGGTCGCAGCGCTCGCTGGAGTGGACTGGAAGCGCGCCGCGCCCTCTGCGAAATTCCGTTGAATCGGCGATCATGTCCGCAACCGCTTTTTATATCCCGGCGCCACTCATCTTCGCGGCGCTCGCGCTCGATGCCCTTGCCGGAGATCCGCCGTGGTTGCCTCATCCGGTGGTGCTCATCGGGCAGGCGATATCCTGGGGGGAGCACCGCCTTCGGAGCGCACAGCCGCGGACGGACTTCCTCAACGGGCTGGTACTTGCCGTATGCGTGACGACGCTTGCGGCCGGAGCGGCGTGGGTCACGATCGCATTGTGCAGGTTAGCCAGTCCTTGGCTCGCAGCGCTCGCGGCCGTTCTTGTTGCGTGGACAACGCTCGCGATGCGCGGTCTCGATGACGCCGCAAAAACGGTGGAGCTAAGTCTGCGCCGCGATGATGAAAGCGCGGCTCGCAGCGCGATGCCGGCCCTGGTTGGCCGCGATCCCGACAAGCTTGATCGGGCCGGGATGATTTGCGCGACGGTCGAATCGATTGCCGAGAACCTGAGCGACGGAATTGTCGCACCGCTTTTATTTCTATTCGTCGGCGGGCCGGTGGCGGCAATGGCATACAAAGCTATCAACACGCTCGACTCGATGATCGGCTATCGCGACGAGAGATACCTCTACTTCGGGCGCGCCGCCGCAAGGATTGATGACGTCGCGAACTATATTCCGGCGCGGCTTTCCGCGGTATGCATCGCCGCCGCCTCGGCGTTTACCACGGGACGCCCGCGCCCGGCGTTTCGGACCTGCTTGGCCGATGCCCGAAAACACTTAAGCCCCAATGCCGGCTTTCCCGAATCCGCGATGGCCGGAGCACTTGGAGTGCAGCTTGGCGGCGATGCTATCTACGGCGACGAAGTTGAGCATCGCGCCGTGCTCGGAATTGCGGAGCGAGAACTCACGGTTGCAGACATAGCTTCAGCTCGCAGCATTTTGCGCGTCGCGACCGCGATCGGGTTCATCGGCTTCGCGCTGGTTCGAAATGTGGTTGCGCGTCGATGATCCGTATAGATCGCGTGCACGGCGGCAACCCTTCAGACGGCGTGCTCGATTTCAGCGCGAGCATCAACCCGCTCGGACCGCCGCGTGCCGCGCTCGACGCCTATCACGCGGCCGTCGTGGAAATTGCGAGCTACCCGCCGGCATATTCGCAGCATCTGGACGCGGCGCTGGCTGGATGGTTGGGAGTGGAACCGGAATGGGTTCTCGCCGGCAACGGTAGTACGCAGCTTATCTACCTGCTCGCGCGTGTCCTGAAGCCCCGATTACCGGTAATAGTGACTCCGACGTTTAGTGAGATAGCGAACAGCCTCATCATTGAAGGGATTGAACCTCGCGCGCTGAATACAACGAGCGACTGCAATTTCCAACTCTATCCCGAGGCGGCTATCGAATGTCTTCGTGACGGAGCGGACGCGATATTTATCGGCCGTCCGAACAGTCCGACCGGAACGATCCTGAAGATCGATGAAGCGGCGGAGATCGCGACCGTGTGCGAACGCCGCGATTCCTGGTGCGTGTTCGATGAGGCCTTCATAGATTTTGTTCAGGATGCGCACTCCTCGGTCGCATTCGCAGAAAATCGTAAATGCATCGTTCTTCGCTCACTCACCAAAATTTTTGCGCTTCCGGGGCTGCGGGTTGGATGCGTTGTCGGTCACCCAGATGCGATCGGAAAACTACGTGACGCAATTGAACCTTGGTCCGTCAACGCCGTGGCCGCTCATGTCACTCGTGCCTGTCTTGACGTGGCCGATGGGTTTGTCCGTGAAACCCGCGAATTCGTTTGCGTTGAGGTGGCTCGCATGGCGGATGCACTGTCACAGTTGCCTGGTGTCCATGTTTTTCCCAGCGTCGCGAACTTCATGATGATGGAAGTCAAGGGTGAACTAATCCCGGGCGACTTCGGAAAACATCTGCTCGAACATGGAATCGGGGTACGCGACTTGCGCGGGCTTCCCGGATGCCGCGCGGGTCTGTACCGAATCGGGATTAGATCGAAATCGGACAATGATCGATTCCTGCAGGCCACGCGCTCGTGGACTCCTTGAATCGAATGGCCGAGAGGTTTTCGGTCGAGGCAAACAGAGCATGGCCCATCCCTCGTGTTCGTTTGAGAGGGGCAAACGTGACGAAGCGCGCACGAGGCTAGCTGGCATCTACAACTGGTTCACCGAAGGCTTCGACACCGCCGACCCATCGACGCCAAAGCCCTGCTCGACGAATTGAGCGAGTAGATTCTTCGTTTGGGCACGCCGAACTCCCGGCCTAACGGCAAGAATCTACCAGGTTTGCTGCGGAATCGTTTTCCCGCATGCTTCTCTGACGTACGCTCTGGCCGGCTGCGAAATCAAGATCTCATAGGCCGACTAATGCTTGGGGACTTGACTCGACCTTACGGTGTCTCCCGTCATCGGGCAGGGCGTGCTTCGTTTTCCTTTCATCACCGCGCAACTTTTTTCCGCGCGGCCCTTACAACCGAACTGGAGGGTCGTGCGCAGATTTCTGGATGCGCGAGCGGAGCGGGCGGCAGGACGTGCCACAGCGAAGCGGCCCGAAGGGCTGGCACGGCGTGCTAGCGCAGCGAACGCCACCCAATAAGGGTTAGTCTGTTACGCGATACGCGGGAGTTGAGCTGTCTGCGGCTGTTGGCTGGATGCGCGAATGATCGTTGCCTGTTCGGAAAGGGATGGACGAACGTCGAAAGGAACAGCGCGTCACGGAGGGCTATGAGGACGCCCGCCGGCGACCCGCGAAAAAAAATCGGCGGCGATAGCAGCTGAGGGGGAAGGCGCGGGAGGTAGTTGAGCCTCCTTCGCCAGACAAGATTCGGTTGGCTAGGGCAACGACGATCCTGCTGTGGTGGGCGATCTCAGCCGCTTCGTCGGCGTTGCCGAGGCCTGCAATAGGAGACAAGGAGGGCGTGCGGAAACCTAACAAACGCCGACACCTCCGCCGCCAAGGAACCTGGAGGGTTGGTTGCGCGCGTGCGAATTGTCAGTGACGTAAAGCAGGAAGCGTTTGGCGCGTGTGACGCCGACATAGAATAGCCGCTTCGCCTCCTCGAACTCCTCTGCCGTCTCGGCTTGGTAGAATGGAATCCGGCCTTCGTGGAGATCCATCATGGCAACCGCCTGATATTCCCGGCCTTTGGCATTGTGCAGGGTAGAGAGTTTCAAGGCCGCATCAGGACTCGCATAGATCCCGAGATCATCGATGGCGAGATTTGCCAGATCGACGTGGTTGTTACGCATGTCTGCCTTCATCTCCTCGACCGACATGGCGAAGACGTCCTCTTCGGCACGGCTCAGGTACTCCTCGTCAATGAGAACTGCGGCAAAGGCATTTGCTGCTGCCTCAAGCCATTCGATTGCGCCCAGGTGAGCGGCGCGAAGCTCCTGCGCCTTGTAGAGGAGACGAAACGCAGTGACACGGCCGGGATACGAGAAGATGTCAAAGGACGCGCGACCAGTGACATCGAGGATTGTGTTGAAGAGCGTGCGCTCGATCCCTGCAATCGCCTCCGGTCGTGGCTCCATCATGTAGCCGCAGACCTGCTCTGCCAGCGGCGCGAACTGCCGGTTTCGCCGATAGGGCCGAGCGCCGGGACCGACGATGCTGACACCATACTCGCGCAAGCGTCTGCCGAGGTGAAAAAGCGAGAACCATGTCGGGGCGAGAATAGCCGCCTCTCCGACGGGGATGCCGAGTGCGTCGATTGCGGGCAGAAAGTAGTCCGTGATGACATCGAAGGCCGACGCGCCATGCTGCCATTCAGGCGGCTCGGAGAATTCTTTAGCTGCACCGACGGCCGTCATCACGGGCGTACGCGGGTATAGCAGGTTGGCGTGACCAACGATTGTGGGGCTCGACCGAAAGTTTCCGGAAAGGGTTAAGTCCGTGCGGGCTCCGATACGCCCGGCAAAGTCATCGGCAAGATCGGGCCGTGCTCCTGCGAAACCGTAGATTGACTGACACGGGTCGCCAACGAGCAGAAACTGCGTGCGCTTGGTTGCGGCAATGAGTGAGAGAATCTCCACCTGGAGGTCAGTCGTATCCTGGAACTCGTCGACCAGGATCCACGCAAATTTGGCCGACACGTAGCTCAGGATCTCCGGACGCTTCTGGAGGAGCACGAACGAGTAGTAGATGATGTTCGCGAAATCGATGAATCCCGATTCGCGTATGCGCTTCCAGAAGGCGGTCGCGATGGCGGGCGTCAAACCGCCATGTTCGATGGGATGGCCGACTGGATTGCCATCGAGGCTTACGCGCACTTGCGCGAAGTCCTCGAAATCCGAGAACGTGGGGTTGTACCGGCCATGCTGCGCTAATACGGCTGTGACGTGTTCCTCGAACTCGGCGCTCTCTGGTGTCAGCACCTTAAAGCCATGCTTGTAGCCCCTAATGAGGTGGCAGAAGGGGCGGAATACATGATTGAGGCAGAACGAGTGAATCGTGCAGATATCGAAATAGATGTCATCACCGGGCTGGATGTGATGGCGAAGCCGCGCCTCGATCTCGTGCACGGCGGCGTTGGTGTATGTGATGCAGGTGACGGCGCGGGGAGTTTCCCGGACGGCGTCGATGGCTCGCGAGAGCTTGGAAATGATGACGCGGGTCTTTCCGCTGCCAGGGCAAGCGGTCAGCATCACGTCTTCGTCGCAGCGTACCGCTTCCCTCTGCTCGTCCGTCAGCCTCATGGTTCCGTCAGCCACTCTGCCGCGTCGGTGATGTATTTCGCGATGGTCGTCGCCACATCGATATGACGGCTGGCGATCTGGGCGAAACGGGCCTTGCCGAACCGCTTGGCCGTGTTGAGCACCGATTTTCGCAGCGGCGCAAGAATGGCTTGCTGCTCGTCGGCATTGTCGACGCCAGCAAGAGCCGCAAGGCCATCTCGTAATCGTGCGGCAACGGTTGGCGCGCCGATATCGTCTGCCGCGCGTGCGAACATTTCGAGGGTGCCTTCGAATGTGATGGCACGTTCAAAGGTGGTCTTGCAGGCAAAGACGCGGACGTAGTCGTTTTCAAGCGCGCTCAGATCGGGTGGCGCGGGCAGATCATCTTCCCCTTCGACGCTCGAATCAGCGTCGCTCGGCTTCAGGTCGCCATCGGTGATGATCGCGCACTTCTTCGGCAACGCATCCTCCGAGAAGAGCTTGGCATAGACATCGAAGTGCACGCCGTAAATTGGGATGACGGAGATTCCCTCCCGGTCGAGGTCGATCCCCTTCACCTTCTTGAGAAGCGCCGGAATCAGAAACAGTTCGGCCGGGCCTTCGACCAGCATGACCTTGCGCGCAAAGAGAAGGTTCGAGCGGGTGGCGTCGAGGTAGCGCTCCAGATCGAGTATCTCGGGCACTTCGAGTTGCGCATCGTCGACGGGCACTGATGACGCGATCGCCGGCGTTCCCGTCTGCGTGAGTACAACGTACGACCCGAGCGGGGCATGTGCAGTGATATGCGTGCTGTGGGTCGTGAGGATGGACTGAAACGGCAAGGCACTCAGTGCCATAAACAGCGTGAGCTGGAGCTGCGGATGCAAATGAGCCTCGGGCTCTTCAAAGAGTATGATCTGGCCGGCTGACTTTTGCTGTGCAAGGCGCCGGTTGAAGTACTCGATGAGAATTGAAACGTAGAGGATGTTGTTGAGGCCCAGACCATTCGAGGACGGATCGAAGTTCGTCATCGCTGTGCTTGTCAGGAGGATGCGCATCGCGCGGACGATGGCCTGAAATGAGGGCTCGGCAAGGCCGAGCGCAACGTCCATGCTGAACGCTGGCCCCGTCACGCTCTTGAACGATGCGTCAACAGCATTTGCGATGGCGCCGGTGGTCGGCGCGGCGGCAATTTGTTGATTGGCTTTGCGCAGCGCATCGAGCAGTTGTTCTTGTTCGGCGGGGTCGATTTCCATGGCGGCGATCAGTCGCGCCAGCGGTGAGTTGCGGAATTGGCGCAGGTCGGCTTCGACGTCGCGGAGCGCGGGGAGGAAGACAACCAGGAAGGATTGAAGGTCCGCGAACCGGATGGATGAACCGAGGTCCTGATTCCACTCAACCGTGGCAAGGTCGTCCGCCGGGTCGCCGCCGCCGGTAATTTCCCAGTGGTAGTCTTCGTGGGTCAGGTTGCCCGGCTCAATTTCCTCGGCTTCCAGGTCTTCGCGCACGCTGAGCTTGGGCCGATATCGGTAGGCCAGCCGCGCGAGGCCGGGTTTGCACTGCCAGGCGCCCACGAGCGCTTCTTCATTGATCTTGCCCTGGAAGTCAGTGATCTCCAGACCGATGAGCACCTGATTCGGATGGGAGATGTCCAGGGTCGAATGAATGTCGGTGGGCAACAACGCCCGGTATGTGGAGGAGAGGCCTGCGTCGATGCACAGCCTGATCGCGTGGAGGAAATTTGTTTTTCCGGTATTGTTTTCACCAATCAGACAGGTGGATCCGACGGAAAGAGGCACGTCCAAGTGCTCGAAGGACCGAAAGTTCCTGATGACGACCCGGTTAATCCGCATATCGCTTCCTTAAGAAGATGTTTTCGCGCCGGCCGCTTTGGCCAGCGGCAGGCGAACCGAACCGGGAAGGCTGGTACAGAGCGCTGCTTGCTGAGTTCCGATCAACCCGAGTACCCATTCGACATGGTGGGGAAAGACCCTCATGCGCCCGTGATAGAGGGCCTTGAATACTGCTCCCGCCAACGTTTCGCTTCCAAGGCATCGCATCACTTCAGGATGCGTGAAGATGTCCACCGTGCATCCGATGCGCAATTGAGGAAACCGCTCAGCGCAAATGCGATTCGCCTTCCGCTCGTCAACGAGCGGTATCGCGTCGTGTGCGATTGCATAAGCAATGGTCGCGGCTTCACCGTCGTCGAGCGTTCTGGCCGCGGGTCCGATCACAAGTTCTTCAAAATGCTGCACGGCTGGTTCGGCAAGCCCTACGACCTCGATGAGGCCGACAGCGACAAGCTCATTCAACAGGTCCGCATCCTGCCGATCCCGGCGCCGCCCTTGCTCAAGCTCGGTCGCCACGACATCCACGACGGCCACGCGATTCGGCAATGCGGTAACTATGTCCCGCGCACAGCCCGTCGCATTCAGGTTGATGACCGCGCTGGCGTCAGCAACGATGACCGCTGCGGGCTCAGTCAAGCAGGTTAGCGACCCCATCGCCCTCGCTCCCCCCCATCTCCAGGCCATCAAGTATCTCGCGCAACTCGACGCGATCGAGATGCAGAAGACGGGCGAGCTGTCCCTCACTCAAGAGGTCCTGCCGGTATGCCTCAGCCGCCAACATGTTGAGGCGCAGTGTCGTGGGGCGGTCCGCATCTGCCTTTTGCGCATCAGGTGCGCTGAGATCGCCGAGGACCTGCCGCTCCTGTTCGTCCGTGATACCGCCGTTGTCCTGAAACCAGTCCCACGTGCCGGTCTTGACCGATCGCAGTTCCTCAAGCCGGCGGACGAGCGCTTCGCGAGATACTCCGAAGAAATGAGCAAGCACGATGACATGTCGCCGAGTCATTTGATTCGACCCAGAGGTTACTTCCTGAAATTTTTGCATCACCGCGCGCGCCGGCGTCAGCAAGGCACGCCCGAACGCGTTGGCATAACGTTCCTCGCGCGAAGTCTCGAGGGCGTCCTTATGCAAGATTTCCGGCTCGCGGCGGTTTGAGACCATGTGTCCGGTTTCATGCGCGGCCGTTTGCGTTCGCCGGTCCCGCGGATGATTGGCATTCAACAATATGCATGCGCCAAGCGCTTCATCGTACGCAAAGAGACCCGAGATCCGGCTGTCGAACTTTCGAACATAGACACGAACACCGAGTTCGAGTTCGAGCAACTTCACGATGTCTGCAACAGGGCCGATACCGAGGCCCAGGCGCTGGCGCAGTTCCATGGCGTCTTGCTCTGCCTGGGCACGAACATCACCGCGCAAGATAGGCCGCTCGGGCGGATAGTTCCGGGTGCGTTTTACCCCGAGAAGATTTTCCAGTTCAACTTCGGCCTTTGCGAGATTCGACAGCAGTTGCGCAGCTGCGTTCTCATCGACGCTGCGACTATCGAAAAGTTTTCGGAAGCGCGGCGTGAGGTCAACGTGCACAGCCTCCTGGCGCAGCAGTCCGTTGACGGATGTGCCGTACAGCCGGGCAAGCTGTTGCAGCTCTTTCATCCGCACGCGCCGCTGCCCTTGTTCGATGGCGACAAGAGTCGTGCGCGCAACCTTTATTGAAGTAGCGGCGTCAGATTGTTTGACTCCTGCGCTTTCACGCGCCAAGCGCAGGCGTTCCCCTACATCCGCAGGAGCGATGTCTTCGATGGGCGTGGTCATTGCGTATGGATGGCCCAATTGGCCACAAATGAGTTGGGTCCAAGAGAATGCATAAAGTCCTTCCATTCGGTTTCGTGTTGCGTGAGCAGGCGATGAAGCCGGGTGCGCGTTTCCGTTGGCTCCAGTTTGCAGGCCTGGCTCAGTTGTAAAGCGTGAAGGGAAAGTACTTCCGCGTTCGCAGGTGAATGAACAAGCCCGGCGAGATGGTCGAAGTGTAATGCGCCGGCGATTGCGTACTCCCGTAGGGCGCGGGTGATCTTCTTCCTGTTGAAGGCAGCGGCAGCGCCGTCCTCGAAAGTGGGCGCGCCCAGGTCTTCCCAAACGTAGGTGGCTTTTGCTTCGGCGAGACCGGCGGCGTGAACGCTCAAGCGCCTGAGCATGCAGGCGGCGCAAATGCCGCACTGGCGCTTCTTGTTCTCAACGCTTACTTGACGGGACTGCTGCCAGCATGACCAGGTCTCAGCCCACAAAGATCTGTCGTCGCATTCCTTCACGAAGCGCGACAGCGTCTCGCCCTTGGTCTGCCAAAGCTGCGGGAACTGGAAAGACACGCGAAGCCCGAGCAGCGCGACCAGAAACTGCTCCATGCGATTGGTGAACAGCGGATGGCTGCGGTAATCCTCATAGGCCTGGCCAACAGGAAGCAACGCGGGGCCAAGGGCGCCCTGTCCGCTCTCCGGAACAATGATCTGGCCGGCGTTAGCAAAGTAGGCGGCAACGCCGGCAATCAGCGCGAATTTGAATCCGCGCGACCGCGCGCTTGACTCGACGAAGTCCCGCTGGCCGCTCAGGACCTTGTACGGCACCGCCGTAAAGGGTTGCCCTGGGTGGGACAGCGTACGCCCGAGACGTACCCGGATGAGCTTGTCACCGAGGCTGCGCATCAGTCCGGCAACGGCGCGGGAATCCAGCCCGTCGCTGAAAGGGATAACTGCCGATGCGTTTCCGCTCAGCCGGAACTGGCCTTGGCGGGGCGGGTTCAGCGGCTGTTTGCGCGGATAGAAGCTGATTTGCCATCGGTCACCCGTCAGGAAATCCAGCGTCTGGTGCAGCGTTTCGGCAACGGTCTTCTGTTTCCAGCGATCGGGGTCGTGAGCCGGAACGCGAAGCTCGATCTCTCTTCCCCAGGCGAGCGCCGGGCGCCGTTGCGTCCTGTCGCAATACTCGACGGCAGCGGCTAGGAGGAGGGCGTCGTACACGATGGGCTCCCACTGGGCAAAAAAGTAGGACTCCATGCTCTCGGTGGAGAACTTGAGGTTCTGGTCGATCACGCACGGCAGCGACGACGTTCGCGTTCTCGCACCGGCTTCAACAACGTCCACGCGGATTGAAGGAACGGGGGCCGCGGATTGCTTGAGCGCGCCCATCACAGCCGCACTCCATCATCAAGGCCCTGCTGCTTCGGAGGCGTCCGCAAAGCGGGAGCCGGATCGCGCTTCAAGAGCTGGCGTGCGAGTCCATGGAGCGATGCGCCGCCAATGCCCTGCTCAATTCTGGCGCGGACTTTTTGCGCACGTGGCGCCTTCGATTTTCGGCAATAGTGTTCCTCAACTTGGCGGGCGCCGCGTGATGCCCGAACCGCCAGAGCATTGGTCGCCGCTTCAACAGCCGCTTCGGGGCCTGCCTCGCCGTTGGTCGCAAGCTGAATCGCGCAGTCGAGGAGAACTTTTCCGAAGCCGTGCGCGGCAGTGGTCGGGCGCAGAGATTCGAGCCGCAAGACCTTTTGTTCCTTGAACAGATCCTGCTGGTCGCCAAGTATGTCGTCGATTCCCCGAATCAGGTTAATCGGGACATCATCGTTCCAATCCTGCGCAAGAGCCGGACTGAGCGCGTTGCAAATTTCTTCCGGTGCGAAAGCGGGGTTTGCGGCCCGCTCCGCAACCTTCCTCCATCCCCGCCGCATCGGCAGGCTCCTATGTGGACCATCGCTCATAGTCGGTCTCTGATGTCAGCTATTATTATGAAAATAGCTGACAATGTCAAACGGCCGGTTGAAGAGATCCTCTGAGCTCTAGGCTGAGGACCCCTAAACGCAGGTGGTCGAGGAGGCGAGGGGCCGCCGAAGGACGACGAGAGTCCAACTTTCGCGTACCTGAGGAGCGCTAAAGTTGGAAATCAGTTAAAGATTACTCGCCGGATATGCTAACTTAACCGTACCTGAAGTACGGGAAAGTTGGGAAATGGCGCTCCATCTAGTCGGCGAAACCATAGACAAGGACCGCAGCCACTATCTGGCTGAGACGGGGAAGCTCGTGCAGCTCATGCGGGGGATTTACGTCGATGCGGGCGATGACATCGAGGCGGCGGTTCTGAAGCACGCGGTCCGCATCGCAAAGTACCTCTACCCTCGGGCCTACTTGTCCAGCGCCAGCGCCGCTCTCCTTGCGCCGACACGCGACGGCCGACTTTTCCTGAGTCGCCGACGCAAGCAACGCATCCGCATCCGGGGGCTGGAGATCATCCAGAACGAAGCGCCGAAACATCCATCCATCGGTGAAGCCGTCATTGATGACGGCATGGGTGAATTCCGCATCAATGTGTCTTCGATCCGGCAGCGCTTCCTGGAGGCATTCCGTCTTCGCAGCGAACATGCCGGCGCGATTGACGAGGACATGCGCGAGGCGATCGCCGCCCGCTTGACCGAAGAATACGGCAGTTCGCAAGGAGCAGCGGATGCCGTTTGGGCGCTGGCGCGCGAGAACGAATGGCACCGGGAGGGCGAGCTGGCGGAGCGTTTTCTCCTGCGCGGCCCGGCCGTTGAGCCCGCGAAGAACCTAGCGGCGCTCGACCTGATTGTGGCCTGGCATGGCGCGCCCATCGGCCATCTGACTCACGACGGCTTTGAATGGCGATGGAAGCCGATTGAAGGCGGTGGCCCGCCTCTTATCCGGCAGACCACGCCGGGAAAGTTGCCTCCATTCATCGTCTCTCTGCTGCCCGAGGGCTGGCTAGAAAAGGTCCTCAAGGACAATGACGAGCGGTCGATGCTGCGGTCAGGCAAACGATACATGTCGAATATCACGATTGTGGAGCGTCACAGCGAACTGGCCGGGTTGCCGCCCGATGTCCTTTTGACTCGACTGGAAAAATACACAAAGGACGGCGGCTTTACCGGCCGCTATGCCGGTCCGGGCAGGGGCGATATCGAAAAGAGTTTTGAGCGCATTCTGGCCCAGATTTACGAGCGCGCCGATACGCCGCGGCTTTCAGGTGTCCAGATCAAGGCACCGATGTACCTCGACGGCGACGGCACGCTCTCGCCCAGCACGGGCATACCGTTCACGCACATCCTGAAGCCGGCGGGGACGAGCGGCTACGAAGGGCTCCCGATTGCCGAATGGCTGGCGATGGCGTTTGGCAGGGCCGCTGGTTTTGCGGCTCCGGTCACGGCCCTCGCCGCCATGCCCGATGGCATGCCGCCGGCGCTGGTCGTCGAACGCTTCGACATTCGCGAAAGCCTCAAAGACAGGCGAGTGCTCGCCCTCGAAGATCTCTGCTCCGTGCTCGACCTGTCCACGGAAGCGAAGTACAGCGGGACAATGGAGCAAGTCGCCCGCGCGGTCCGGCCGCTGTCGACGGCGCCAGAAGAAGACCTTCTCATCATACTCAAGCGCGCCCTTTTCGCATGGCTGATCGCGGATGGCGACATGCATCTGAAGAACATGGCGCTGCTCAAGATCGCGGAACCGGGAGACACGAAGTTCCGCAGCGTCCGTATGGCGCCGCTCTATGACGCGGTCACGACCCGCGTATTTCCGCGCCTTGAGAAGGATCGCCTGGCGCTTAAACTCAACGGCAAAGACGATAAACTGAGGCGGGCGGATTTTCGCGTGTTCGCTAGCACGGCAGGATTGAAAGCTGCGGACGCCGATTCGGCGATCGACCAGATGTTAAGGCAGCTGACGGACGCCGTTGGTCGGGTCGCGCTGCCCGAAGCTTTGGAATATGGCGAAGCGGGCGAGAAGATGGCAACGCAGATTCTCGACATCTGCCGCCGCCGGATAGAGGCGTTTGCGTGAGTGCCCGCGGACGATAGCATTGCCGACAAATCAGGGAGACGTGACAGTGCCGCAGAAGGCCAGGAAGTTCGATCTCTATACGTTCGTTGCAGGGGCTGCTTTGGAAGCGAGCGAGCCGTTCCCGTTGCAGTGCAATTGCGGCGGCGTGGTGACGATCATGCCACCGCTCCAGGACGAATACGTTGCCTGTGCCCGCTGCGAGTCCACGATAAAGATGTTGGTGATCGAAGGCGACCCTGGATACATCATCGGGCGGGACCTCGATGGAAATCCAAAGCTCCTCCCCGTGCAGGGCAGTACGAAGCCGCATCCAAGTACCTTCTCGGCGGCCGAGCGCGAGGAGATACTTGCACAAGTTCGGAAGCAGTTCGAAGCGAAGGGCAAATAGCGTGGCGGTCCCGATGGAACAGGTCATACTCGTTGACGACCAGGGTCAACGTCTGGATGCCGATGTTCTCGTGGAAGCGCTGCGGAGGGAGCCGCAGCGAATCTTGGCAGACGATGAGGTGGGCCTTGTGCTCTATGTGGGTGACTTGAATCTGTACACCATGAAGCCCACCGAAAGCGGGGAGTTCCTTGCGGCGCCGGTCACGGAGATTTCACGACCGCGGTTCTCCAGCCGCATGCTACGAAAACAAATTGGCGCGACGGTGCTGTCCGTCACGGCAGACGCGGTGTTTGTGGTGCGGGATGGCAACGTGTTGAAGAAAGTGAGGGCCCAGAAGCTCGAACCGGGCATGGTGTTAGCGTCGGGAGAGAAGGTCTACAGATGACCTTCAGGAACGAACTTGAGCGCAAGTGCTTCGAGGTAGCCAAACGCGCCCTGGGTGAGGGCGTAGTCATCGAGCACAACAAGACTATCCAGATTGAGAGCGCGCTCTTTCCCGAAGTCGCCTCTTTCAAGGGGCCGCCCTCCAAGGAAGTTGATGTCCTTGTCGCTGAAGTGCTCGACCAGCCGAAGGTCGTTCTCCTAGTGAGCTGCAAATTGCTTTCGCGTCGGGCAGAGCCCGCGCATGTGCAGGAATGGTGCGCGGTCGTTCAGGCTATGAACAAATACTCGAATGGGACTCTGTACTTCGGTCTCGTCGTATCCTCGACTGGGTTTACAAGCGGCTGCGAGGCGTGGGCGACGTCGCACAATTTGGGTATCGTGCCCCCAATAAAGGGCCGCTCCTTGGCCTTTGCCGAGGACGCCGTGCTTCGCATGTTTGAGCGGGTGCTCGTTGCGCTACGGGCTCGGCTGCGTCTCCGATTCGATGACCTCAGTTCAGCCCCGGCGTTCTTCGATTTCGTGTACCGCTTCGTAGCGGATTTTGAAGGCCATGAGGAGGCGACTGCGGGTGGTCGTTACTTCGTGATACCGAAGGGCTGGGTATCTTCATTTGGAGAGATGTATTCCGCGATCGGCGGACTGCTGATTGAGGACTTGCGAGCTGTGGCGAACGGCACAGTGATAGTGCTGTCGGGCGGTTCCGTCCTTTGGTTCAATGGAGCCCGCGTGGAATTCGGTCAGTACTCAGAGACAGACACAAGTAGTTCCGCGACGGCACGGTGCGGGAAGAATCTCGATATGGAGCCGTGTACGCTGGAGTTCATCAAATCCCTTGTCGTCGGGAAGAAAATAACGAGCGCTGCCGATTTCGGGGATTTTGTTGAGTTCGGTTTGGATCGGCGTCTGAACCTCGGCCTCCACCGATCGGGCTTTCATCTGATTTCGACAGAAGAGCCGATAAAGGTTCACCGCCTTTAGGGATGTGCGTCTACTCCTTTTCAAATCCGTGGCTCGTGAACTTCAGAGTTCGGCTGTTTTGGAGTGACGGCGCGCCTGACGTTTTCCGCGCGGGCGATCCGGGCGGGCACATCGGGTCGCGGTGACGCGTGGTCGGTGTTACGGGTTCGCTGGCGCGGCCTGCACGCGTTGCGCATGCTTGGCGAGAAGATCCTTGATGTCGCCGGGGTTCTTGGAGACCTCCCAGGCCCAGGCGCCGAAGCCGCCGTGCTCATTAACGGCTTTCACCCATTCGTCGAGGAAACGTCGCTTCACTTGCGCACGCAATCGAAGCTCGATTCTTCGGCGTACTTCCGTCCAGTCTTCCAGCTTGGCGGTTCCGCTCACCACCTCGCGCGCGCGCCGATCAAGCTCTTCCAGCCATGCCTCGGCCGCATCGGGGTCTTCGGATTCATCGAGGCTTTGAACCAGTTCTGTCGCCAGCCGGGCGCGTTCGTGAGCGGGAAGTTTCAAAAGCTCGGGAAGGATTTCGCGACCGTTCGCCATCGGGAAAGATGCTAGCGCAGATTCTGTCGTGGCGCGATATCTTGGTGGGTGTCGACTATGAGATGGAGCAAGATCGGTCGGTGTGCGGTCTCAGTAGTGCACGACAGTTCCTCGGTCGCCGTGTTCCGTCTGGTGCTCGACGAATACATCGCTTTGAAGGGCTTTTGCGAAGCCATTACCCGCTGGCGGGAAGTGGAAAATGAGCTAGCGAATCTCGGGGAGATAGCTTGCGTCTGGCTCGCCGTTCGAAATTTGGGTGACCGAGACGCAGCCTCCTGTAAAAAAGCTGGGTACTGGGATACTGCGCTTCGCAAACGGCTAGTCGGCGGCCAAGGGGCTCTGCCGCCGCGAAGCGCTGCGCTGGCTTCGCGATGATGCGACCGGAGCGCGGGGTGGCGCGGGCGACCGATTTTTTTGCAGCGAGCGCTCGAGAATTGCCGTGACGTTCTGGAGAAAGCGCAGTCCCTGGTCGGCCTCCCGGGCGCTGAGTTCGGTGACTAGCGGCGCAAAGAACGCCCGGCCGCGCTCGGTCATGGCCGAAAGGAACTGCTCGCCCTTTGGAGTCAAGGCCACCTGTTTCTCGCGCCCTGAACGCGGATCTTCCAGAATCCTGACCAGATCGAGCGGTGACCTCGACATGGAGCGCAGCGCCTTCGACACACTGGGGCTGCTGATCTCAAACCATTCGGTGAGCAGACGCAGAATATCCTTGCGGCGCAGGGAGCATCCATCTTCGCTCTCGCAGCGGATGAGCCAGAGTATCGCGACCTGTTTGCGACTTAGGACGTCAATCCGCAGCGCATCCTCGAGAGCCATCCCGAGCGTGTAGTGGATCGGGAAAAACAGATCCAGGAAAGCTCGGGCTCTGTCACCGGCGCCGTTACCATTTACTGTCGGTTGCATCAGCAACTATTTCCTAGCGGAAATCATTGCGCTTGACAATCGAAAACCTAAAGTGTTATCGAAATATTGCCGTAGGGCAACTATTTTATAGATTCCGAATAAGGCGGTAAAGCGATGGCGAACACAGCGAGTGGCCAGCGACGCGCGCCGAGCGTTGACTTCCGCTATTTCAAGCCTGCTGGACGGCGTCCGACACAATACGAAGAGGTCACGCTGCACACGCAATGGAGCCCGAAGAACTTCGCGACGCAGGGCTGGTTCTCGCCGAGTTCCAGCGGGCGGCCAATGTGGAGTGAAGACTCGACCCGGTTGCGGGCGACCGATTGGTGGGCCTATCGCGATCCCGGCCAGGTCTGGTTCCGCCCTTACGTGGACCTGCAGGCCGGACAGGAGGAAGCGATCGAGCTGGCGGTGGAGGGGGCGAAGCAGTCGGGAGTATTTTCCGAATTCACGCCTGCATGGCTTGAAATCCTCTCCCGCTATTACGCCGCCTACCGTTATGTCGAGTACGGCCTTTTTCTGAGCTTTTGCTATGCGCAGCGCGAGGCGCTCTCAGACGTTGTTGCAACGCCGCTGGTCTTTGAGGGGCTGGATAAAGACCGGCACGCGCAGGCGATTGCGCTTTACTGTATGGATCTTGAGGAGTGCGTGCCGGGCTTTTCCGACGCCACCGCCGAGCAGGTCTGGCTCAAAGACCCCATTTATCAACCCACCCGCGAATATATCGAGCGGCTGCTTGCCTGCCGCGACTGGGGTGAAATCACGATCGCGGTCAATCTGATCTTCGAGCCTCTGGTGGCGACGATGTTCGGGCGCGAGTTTCTTGCGCGCTTCGCCGCGCGTCACGGCGATTCAGTCACGCCGGTGATTCTTGGAACCGCCGAGGCCGACCGGCGGCGCAATCGTGCGGCGACGCTGGAACTAGTCCGCTGTCTGCTGCGTGAGGATTCGGCCAACGCGGCGGTATTCGAGCAATGGCTGACTAAATGGACCCCGCTGGCGGTGCGGGCGGCGCACGCGCTTACGCCGCTGTTCGGAATGACTGAGGAGAAGCCGATCGGCTTCGCGCAGGCGTGGCAACGGGTATCTGCGGGATGGGTAGCGCAAACCCAGGAGCTGGGTCTGCGGGCGCCGGGAGTCGAGGTGGAACGGCGATGAGCGCGGACAAAGTGCAAATCGAGGAACGCAACAATGTCGGCGTCAAGCTCATCGCGGGCGAAGAAGCCGATGCGGCGGCCGAGGTGATTGCCGAATCCTATCCGGATGCCGTGATTGAGCGTTATCCGGCCTACCTCTCAATCGAAGTGCCGAACCACGTCTCGTTCGACATGCAGCGGATCGCCGAACAACTCGGTCGGCCCTACGACGCCCCGACTTTCCTGGTGATCATGTCTTCCTTCAACGGGCGCATCAACGTGGAAGACGATCGCATCACCATCAGCAGCGAGATCATCTGACCAGGACCAAGGAGAATCACGATGGCGCGCAGCCTGACCAAAGCCTACGAACGGGTTAAAAATATCGATTGGGAGCCGACCTACATTTCAGCGGCGGACAAGTACGTTGAACCGACCCGCTTTTTTTTACCCAAGAAAGCGATCGACCCCTTCAAAACCTTTATCCGCGAATACTTCTCGATGGAGCGCGAGAAGGAGAGCCGCCACTACTCGATGCTGGAGGCGGCGAGCCGCATCCAGGCGTCGCAGCCTGAGCCGCGCTGGATGGAGGGAATGAAGTTCGCGCTTTCGAATCTGTCGGCGATTGAGTATTCGGCCGGTCGCCAGATGGGGCGGATGGCGCGCGTGGTGGCGCCGATGGAGTTGCGGCAGGGCTACATGATGCAGGTGCTCGACGAAATGCGTCATACCCAGCTCGAAATGAACACGCTGCGCCACCACATGCGGTCCTGGCCGGACCCGAGCGGCTACGATATCGCGCTGAAGGCGGCGGGCAACAGCGTCGGGGCCGGCATCTTCCGCTCGCTCTCGGAGGACTTCACGACCTGCGACGCGGTCGAGACCTCGCTGGGATTGCAGATTTTCGTCGAGACGGCCTACTCGAACATGTTTTTTGTTGGTCTTTCGACCGCGGCGGTGCAGAGCGGCGATCCGGTGATGGCCTCGACCATGCTGACGATCCAGTCCGACGAGTCGCGGCACATGGCCAATGGCTATGCGACGTTGATGACGTTGCTGCAGGATGACCGCAACATTCCGCTGATCCAGGAGACCTTCGACAAGTGGGCCTGGCGCGGCCACATGGGGTTTGAAGTCGGGCTGTCGCTGTTCGCCGATTACTTCGTCAAGCACAAGACCGATTCGGCCAAAGAGATGTCGCAGCGCTGGCTGATCGAGGATTTCTACGGCGGCTTTTACAAGAAGCTGGAAAAGTACGGCATCAAGGAGCCGCGTTGGCTGCCCGATGTGATTCGTAACAGCGAATGGGCCTCGCACAGCGCGGCGGTCTATTTGTTCGGGGCGTGGCCGGTCTTCTATCACCGGTACGACCCGATCGACGCGCGCGAGATGGAATGGTTCGAGAAGAAGTATCCGGGCTGGTACAGCCACTATGGCAAGTTCTGGGAAGCATACCACCAGATGACGGACGCCGATGGCGGAATGCTGGTCCTCAAGGAATTGGGCGGACTGCCGGCTTTCTGCCAGGTCTGCCAGCTTCCCTGGATCTTCCCGCGCCCCGATGCGAGCACCGGCTGCACGATGCAGCATAACGGCCGCACGATCGCGTTCTGCTCGCCGGCCTGCAAATCGATCTTCGAGAATGATCCCGTCCATTATTCGGGCTTCAAGAGCTTTTACGATCTTTATGACGGCTGGGACCTGGCCGACGTAATCCTCGAACTCGGCTATCTGCGCGAGGATGGAAAAACCCTCATGGCGCAGCCCGTACTCGAGCCCAAGCGCATGTGGACGGTTGACGATATCCGCCGTTGCCGCTACGAAGTCACCTCGCCGCTGAGGAATATGGCGACAACACCGGCGACGGCAGGTTAGGGCGCGGGACAAGCGCAGACTCACGCCGCCGGGCGGTGAAGACCAATGGCCGACGAACATATCATCACGCTGCTCCCCTTCGAGAAGCAGTTCACCTGCGGCGAAGATGAGACCATACTCGCCGCGGCGCTGCGCCAGGGGATCGCTCTCCGCTACGGCTGCAAGCATGGCGGCTGCGGCACTTGCAAGGCGCTGATCGTCGAGGGCGAGGTCGATCAGCCCGAAGCGTCAACCTTCGCTCTGATGGACTTCGAGCGCGAGCAAGGGATGGCGCTGCTCTGTTCGGCCTATCCGCTTGGCGATATCGCGATCGAACTATCCGATTACGAGGAGTCCGAACTTGAGGGCGGCGCGCCGATCGGGAAATTTCTCGCCGAGGTCGGAACCCTCGAAGATCTCACTCACGACATCGTCGATCTTAAGCTTGGACTAATCGAACCGTCGCGAATCTCGTTCAAGGCCGGACAGTATGTCGACGTGCTGGTCCCCGGCACCACCGAAACGCGTTCGTACTCGATGGCCAATCCGCCCAGCCGCGACAGTGAGGTCGAGCTAATCGTGAAGCTGATGGCGGGCGGGTTGTTCTCGGAATATCTGCGCGGACAACTCAAAGCAGGCGACCGGCTCACGCTCGAAGGGCCGTACGGCACTTTCCATCTGCGCGACGATGATCGCCAGGCGCTATTTATCGCCGGCGGGTCGGGCATGGCGCCGATGCTGTCGCTGCTGCGCGACATGGCCGAGAAGCGGGATTGCCGGCCAGTGACGTTTTTCTACGGGGCGCGGACCAAGCGCGACCTGTTCCATCTGGACGAACTGTCTGGCTTCGCGAAACGATTGCCGGGCTTCCGCTTCGTGCCCGCGCTTTCCGAACCCGCGCCGGGGGACGAGTGGGAAGGCGCCACGGGCCTGATCACCGAAGTGGTCGCGCGCGAAGTGCCCGATGTTCACGGCATGGAAGCCTACCTGTGCGGGCCCAGCGTGATGATCGACGCGGCGATCGCGATGCTCGTCCGCCTCGGCGTGAAAGAGCACGACATTCATTTCGACAAGTTTGTTACCAAAGCGGAAACGCGGACCTAGCTTCGAATAGGCGGAAAATTACGGGTACAAGAAATTGGATGAAATCGGCTTGTTTTACGAGATGAGTCGCCGCGTCCATGGAACGCGCTGAGGGAAATACAACATTATTTATCGCGAGGTTCTCGCCCAAATCGAGGTTGCCGATGGCGTTGGGTTCCGGCGCCGTGGCCGCGATGACGACATTCCGCAGCAGAGCAGTCCGCGTCAACGGTTGACAAACGACAGCTTTTTGGCGCAGAAAACTGAGCGAGCGCTCAATCAAATGGTAGATCACCGTGGCGGTAAAATCCTGCGTCGTGGCAAAAAAGCCAGTGGCCTCATTGGGGACGCCGAGCTGCTTCGACTGAAACAGGAGGAGATCGCCGAGGTCGCGCTCGATCTGTTCCTGAAGGACGGATTCCACGGCACCTCGACCCGCGAAATCGCGCGGCGCGCCGCTGTGAGCGTCGGCGGCGTTTTTACTTACTTCAAAAGCAAAGAAGAAATTCTTCTGTACATTATCACGCGCGAACAGGAGCGCGCCGAGACCCAGCTGGTCGATGCGCTTCGCCGCCAGATCGAGGAGGCCACCCGCCGCCGCGCCGATGCGGAAACCGTCTTCACCGCCGTGTTCGAGACCTTCATGCATGCGATCGACGGCCTCCGACGCTTCATTCTGCTCGCCTACCAGGAAACCAAATCGCTTGATCAGGCGGCGCGACACGCGCTGACGGATCGCGAACGGCGCCTTCAGCGCATCCTGAGCCAAGCCATCGATTATGGCGTGGCACAGCGCCGCTTCGCGCCGGGCAATATCGAACTGAAAGCCCACAGCATTGTGGTATTGGCGCACGCGTGGGCGGTGCGGCGCTGGGCGTTCGTCGGGGTAATGGAATCGATCGAAGACTATATTCGGTTTCTGGAGCCGCAAGTGCTCGCGATGCTCAAGAGTGGCGGTGCGACCGCGGCGGTTCAGCCGCGCAGTCACGATCGAAGAGAAAACGGGAGAGCGGCAGGATAGCGGAGATACAACGCCGGGTTACGTATAACTGGAAGCGAGGCCACGCACAGACCGGAGGAGAATTGAGATGATTCATGCCGAACGGATTGCACACGCGGTTATCAAGGTGCGGGATTTGGAAAAGTCGCGTAGGTTCTACACCGAAATTCTGGGGATGGACGTGATGAATCACAGTCCGGAGATTGGGATTCTTTTCCTCGTCAACAACCGCCGGGACCATCACGAACTCGCCCTCCTGCAGATCGGTCCGCAGGCCGAGGCGCCATCGGCGAATGCGATCGGCTTGCTGCACA
>Ga0209167_10000348_pt1 | contig 37627 bp, 33 predicted proteins | sample Coa_R1_9_FD_187154 | JGI IMG/M metagenome (GOLD analysis project Ga0209167, IMG submission 187154) | Surface soil microbial communities from Centralia Pennsylvania, which are recovering from an underground coalmine fire - Coalmine... | ecosystem: Environmental > Terrestrial > Soil >...
TGATTGATCGTTTGATCCGGAAGATGCGGGCGTTGAGCGCGCCCGGACTGGTGGTGTTCACTTTTACCGCCACTTTCGCCTTCGTGGACTGGATTATGTCGCTGGAGCCGCGCTGGTTCTCAACGATCTATGGCGCGATGTTCCTGATGGGTGAGGTGCTGGAGGCCTTCGCGTTTGTAATTGCGCTGGTGATCGTGCTGTCGCGGCTGCAGCCGCTGCGCGATCACGTGACTTTTCAGCATCTGCACGATCTGGGCAACATGATGTTCACGTTTACGATCCTCTGGGCCTATACGGCGTTCTCGCAATATCTGATCATCTGGGCGGGGAACCTGCCGGACGAGATTCCCTGGTACGTGAGGCGGCTGGGCCAGGGCTGGGGAGGCATCGCGCTGTTCGTGGTAATTTTTCATTTCTGCCTGCCGTTCCTGTTGCTGCTGCAACGCAACATCAAGCGCAATGCGAACCGCCTCTTCAAGCTAAGCCTGATGATGCTGGTGGTGCGGTTGGTGGATGTGTACTGGGTGGTGGAACCGTCGTTCTACGACAACCGCATCCGCATTTACTGGACCGACTTCATTACGCCGGTGGCCGTGGGAGGGCTGTGGCTGGCGCTGTTCTTCTGGCAACTGCGGTCCATGCCGCTGGCGCCGGTAAACGATCCGCGCTTGAAGGGGGCGCCGCGAGAAACAGTGGCGTTTTAGAGCAAAATGGCGAAGCATTACTCCCACGAGACCACGGATGCGGATATCCGCCCCATCGTATTGACCGGGGTGGCGCTGGCGATCGTCGCCGCAATCGTGCTGGCGATCAGCATCGGGTTGTTCCGCTTTTTCGTGGACCGTCCGGCCAAGACTCCGGCGAATCCCATGGCTTCGGAGATCTCGCAGCCCCCAGCGCCGCGCATCGAAGAGCATCCGGCCAGCGAGCTCGAACAACTGCGCCAATCCGAAGATCACACGCTTACTACATATGGATGGGTGGACCGCAACGCCGGCAAAGTTCGTATTCCCATCGATCGCGCCATGGAGCTTCAACTGGAGCGCGGATTTCCGGCTCGAAAGGAGACGCCCAAGCAATGAAGATCGCGATCCTGGCCGCAATTGTTTTCGCGAGTGTGCTGCACGCACAGGTCTACGGGCGGCCGGCCATTCTGCGCAACGTGGGCATCGAACAGCATATGGGCGCAGCCGTGCCGCTGGACGATCCGTTCACGGATGAGAACGGCAATATGGTTACGCTGCGCCAATACTCCGGCAAGCCAATCATTCTTGCGCTGGTCTACTATCAGTGCCCATCTTTATGCAACATGGTCCTCAACGGCTTGGTTCGCGCAGCGCGCGCGCTCAAATTCACAGCAGGCGACGAGTATCAGATCGTCACCGTCAGCTTCGATTCGCGCGAAAATTATCCCCTGGCACGCGATAAGAAACAGTCCTACATCAAGGATTATGGCCGGCCCGGCTCGGAGGCGGGCTGGCACTTCCTCACCGGCACGGATGCATCGAGCCGGAGCCTCGCCGATGCCGTGGGCTTTCATTTCACCTACGATCCCATCAGCAACCAATTCGCGCATCCCAGCGCCATCATGATCCTGACCAGCGATGGCCGCATCGCCCGCTACTTCTACGGCATCGATTATCCGGCCCGCGATGTGAGGCTGGGGTTGCTCGAAGCCTCGGGCGGTAAGATCGGCTCGGCGATCGACGCGGTGCAGTTGTTCTGCTTCCACTACGATCCCGCCAACGGCAAATATGGCCTGATGATCATCCGCGTGCTCCAGCTTGCCGGCCTGGCGACGCTGGGCGCGCTCTTAGCGTTCATGCTCGTGATGTTCCGCAGGGATGCCCGCGCGCGAAGGGCGGTGTAAGCGAATGGGATCGCTCTCCTTATTCCCGCCGCAAGCCTCGACGACCGCTGGTGAAGTGGACGCGCTCTATATGTTCGTGATCACGATCAGCGTGATCATGACAGTGCTGATCTTTTTCTGCGTGTTCTACTTCGCCGTGAAATACCGGCGGCGCAGCCCCGACGAGCGGCCCAAGCCGATTCATGGCTCGGTTCCGCTGGAGATCGCATGGAGCGTGATTCCCTTCGGCATCATGCTGGTGATGTTCGCTTGGGGCACCGAGTTGTATTACAAAAACTACACGCCCCCCGCCAACACGCTGGACGTTTTCGTCACCGGAAAGCAGTGGATGTGGAAGGTCCAGTATCCCGACGGGCAGCGCGAGATCAATGAGCTTCACGTTCCCACCGGCCGGCCGGTCAAGTTAACACTGGCAAGCGAGGACGCGATCCATAGTTTCTACGTCCCGGCATTCCGTATCAAACACGACGTCGTACCGGGGCAATACGAGACGCTGTGGTTCCAAGCCACAACGCCCGGCCGCTATCACATCTTCTGTGCCGAGTACTGCGGCACCGGCCACGCAGCCATGGGTGGTTGGGTGACGGTGATGGACCCAGCCGCCTATGAAACCTGGCTCGCCGGTGGAGGCTCCGGAGCTTCTATGAAGGATCAAGGTGAAAAATTGTTTACTCAGTATGGCTGTGTGACGTGCCACCTTATGGACACGAAAGGGCGGTGTCCATCCTTGCGCAACGTGTTTGGGAAACCCGTCCAGCTCGACGACGGCCGCGTGGTCACCGCCGACGAAAGCTATGTGCGCGAATCCATTCTCAATCCCAACGCCAAGATCGTTGCAGGCTATAAACGCGACGTCATGCCAGTGTTTCAGGGCCAGATCAGCGAGGAAAGCCTCTTGCAGCTCATCGTCTACATCAAGAGCTTGTCGAACGCGGAGGCGCCGCAGACCGCCGCGGCAGCAGGCAACACTGCCGCCAAAGGAAGTACGAAATGAGCACCACTTTCGAACCCGCGCGCGTCGAGCAGCGGACCAATTACTTGAACGTCGATTACGGCTGGAAATCCTGGCTATTTACCACAGATCATAAACGCATCGCGCTGTTGTATCTATTCTCGATTACGGCCTTCTTCGCCGTAGGCGGAATGTTCGCCGTGGGGATGCGGCTGAATCTGGTGACTCCGGGAGGGCTGTTCGAGGCCGATACGTACAACAAGCTGTTCACGATGCACGGCATCATCATGGTGTTCTTCTTCCTGGTGCCTTCCATTCCCGCTGTTCTGGGAAACTTCCTGATCCCCATCATGATCGGCGCGCGCGACCTGGCCTTCCCCCGAATAAATCTGCTGAGTTGGTATCTCTATATTGCCGGCGGTCTCTTCGCTCTCACTGCGGCGCTTCAAGGAGGCGTCGATACTGGCTGGACCTTCTACGCTCCTTTCAGCACCACTTATTCGAATACGCATGTAATTCTCACCGCCATGGGCGTGTTCGTCGCAGGTTTTTCGTCGATTCTCACCGGCCTCAATTTCATCGTCACTATTCACAAGATGCGCGCTCCAGGAATGACCTGGAGTCGGCTGCCGCTGTTTGTCTGGGGACACTACGGCACCAGCATTATTCAGGTGCTGGGGACGCCAGTGATTGCGATCACTCTGGTCCTGCTGGCACTGGAGCGCATCCTGCACGCCGGAATCTTCGATCCCAATGTGGGCGGCGATCCAATCCTGTTCCAGCACCTGTTCTGGTTCTATTCACACCCGGCAGTTTACATCATGATCCTTCCGGGTATGGCCGTGATCAGTGAAATCGTGCCGTGCTTTTCCCGCAAAGCCATCTTCGGCTACGGATTTGTGGCGTTTTCAAGCATCGCCATCGCCGTGATCGGATTCCTGGTGTGGGGGCATCACCTCTTTGTAGCCGGCCAGTCAATGTACGCCAGTACAGTATTCTCGCTCTTGAGCTTCGTTGTCGCAGTACCCTCCGCCATCAAGATCTTCAATTGGACCGCGACCATGTATCGCGGCTCGATTTCGTTCGAAACACCCATGCTGTATGCGTTCGGCTTCATCGGCCTGTTCACGATCGGAGGATTGACCGGCTTGGTGCTCGCCACCATGGCGCTGGACGTGCACTTGACCGACACCTACTTCGTGATCGCGCACTTTCACTATGTGATGGTGGGCGGCATGGTTATGGCATACCTCGGTGGGATTCATTTTTGGTTTCCAAAGATTACCGGACGCATGTACCCGGAGGCTTGGGCGAAATTCGCGGCATTGATTGTTTTCGTCGGCTTTAACCTGACGTTCTTCCCGCAATTCCTGCTGGGATACCTGGGGATGCCTCGCCGCTATCATGCATACGCACCCGAGTTTCATACTCTGAACGTGATGTCGAGCGCCGGAGCCTCGATTCTGGGAGTGGGCTACCTGCTTCCGATCCTCTATCTGGCGTGGGCCTGGCGCAAAGGGCCGATCGCGCCGCAGAATCCCTGGGGCGCCAAGGGACTGGAGTGGGAGCAATCGCCAACGCCTCCTCCGACTTACAATTTCGACGAGCCCCCCGTGGTAACCGATGATCCTTACAACTACGCAGGAGAGGAGCCGGCGCATGGTTGACGGTGGAGCGGAAGCCGAAGCCGTTTTGATGGGGCACGCGGAAGCGGTGCGCCACCATTTCGACACCGCTGAGCAGCAGTTCGACTCCTCAACGCTCGGGATGTGGGTGTTTCTCCTCACCGAAATCATGTTCTTCGGCGGGATGTTCGGCAGCTACACCGTGTATCGCAATATGTACCCGGACGCGTTCGCCTCCACCAGCCACTTCATGAACGTGACCCTCGGCGGCATCAACACGGCGGTACTCATTTGCAGCAGCTTGACCATGGTTCTGGCGGTGCATTCGGCGCAGATCGGGAGCAAGAAGTTGCTGATCCTGTTTCTGATTTTGACCTTGGTTTTGGGATGCGTGTTTCTGGGGATCAAATACGTCGAGTATCACGAAAAATGGGTCGATCACCACATTCCCGGCCCGGGCTTCCATTACGCGGATTCCCGTTATTTTCATCAAGCCCAGATTCTGTTCTTCCTATACTTCGCCATGACCGGCATGCATGCGCTGCACATGATCGTGGGAGCAGGGCTATTGGTTACGCTGATCGGGATGGCCGCCCGCAACCGCTTCAGCGCCACCTGGTACACGCCAGTGGAAATGATTGGGCTTTACTGGCACTTCGTCGACATCGTGTGGATTTTCCTCTTTCCACTTCTTTATTTAATAGGACACACGCAATGACCCACTCCATCGTTCCCGTTCGAGTGTATATCGCAGTTTGGGCCGCCCTCACCGCGCTGACGATCACCACCGTGGCGGTGTCGAAGCTGGAGCTCGGCGAATATAACTTCGTCGCAGCCATGACCATCGCCGTCATCAAGGGCAGCTTAGTGGTCTGGTTCTTTATGAACGTCAGGCAATCCACGTCCTTGACAAAATTATTCGTCGGCGCGGGATTCTTTTGGATGGCGATCCTGATCGTGTTCGTGCTTAGCGACTATTTCAGCCGCGGCTGGCTGCCTGGCCCCGCGTGGTGGAAATGACCAGCGGCAGTGGTCCGTCCGCTGGCGATTTCCAACCCGTTCTCAAAACGCTGCAGGCTCGGTTATTGGGCCGCGCTGGTGTGCGATGTTCGGTCTTGCCCGAAAGCGCTGAATAGAATCGCGAACAGCCATCCCGCGATGGCTCCGTCCACGAATCCGTAGATCGTGCCCAACAGGACTCTGCCTAATGTCCGTGCGGTATCGGCGCCGGGATACACGGAACTCATCAGCCGGAGAAATTCTCCGCCGTAAGATGGGTCCGCCATATTGATTAGCCCGACGATGAGCATGCAACCGCCCCACAAGATGGCTGAGGCAACCGTCAAGGCCTTTACTGGATGTTTCATCTGGTTCTCCTCCTCCGTCTTCAGTCTAGACTCGCGGGAGAGTCGGCGAAATACCGTTCAAATATGATCCCTGGACGGCGGGCGCTCACCGAGCCCCATTTCTCTTCAGTGGCGTTGCGGGCCATCAGCTGCATCCATTCTTCGTCTCCTCGCCACGTGAGCACTTCCACAGTGAACGCCAGACAAAACATTCATGGGCGCCGAGAGGAAATCCCTCCAAGACTTCGTTCGGCTCCGCTTCGACGCCGGGGCAATGCCATGACGGTGCAGAATATTGCCAAAGGTCTTGTCAGATTAGGATGTGGCCCAGGTTGGCGAGCGCACCAACAATGCCGTCATAGCCCCAGCCGGAGTTCTCCTTTCTCGCGGACTTGCAAGGTGAAATTATTTTTTTTCGAACAGTTTATTGTAGTCGCGATTGTTCTCGCACACGAATTCGTCGGCCTTGGCCATGTCGGTACGGAGTTGGAAGACTCGGCTCACCGTCCAGGGCTTCGCAAAAACATTGGGATCCTCCATCGTCGCCTCGTACTGGAGTGTATCGAAGTCCGGCCGGCGGAATCGCTCAACGATATGCAGGCCTTCTGTATGCCGGTAGCCACTGATCTCAGTTTTGTCGTTGAATCCGACCGAGTCCACAACCAGCGTATCGCCTTCCCAATGACCGATCGAATCGCCCATCCATGTGGGGTCTGGATCTACCGGATGCGGGCCTCCCTCCGTAGGGATGATGCGAAAAGTGCCGGGATACCCGTTCAGAATCGCCAATGCATGTGCCCCCTGAACGAATTCGGAATGATAAGGCGCCGCCACACCCTGCGGCCCAGCCAGCGGCATGCAATCGGCATACTGGCCCGCGTCGTCAGGGCCGCGCACCACCTTGAACTTCTCCGCGCCGGGCTTTAAAACCGGCGCCTCGGCCGCGGCGGCATTCCCCCCGCGGCCGCCACCGCCTGCCCAAACTCCCGAAAGGTCGGGCTTGCCATCCGTTGTCCGAGGGGCTGCTTTTTTGGCCGTTGCCGAGACGGCGTCGCCTCCCGTCACCGGAGTGGTACCGGCAACGTTCACGGTCACCGCGCGCGTCAATTTCTGATTGTTCGGCCCGAGCACGGTCAAGGTATAGGTCGTGGTCGCTGAGGGAGTCACCCGGACGACTCCGCGCGCAGCAACGCGTCCCAGACCCGGGTCAATCGTAATCCCAGTAGGATCTTCCGTCGACCACGTGAGCGTCGCCGCCTGGCCGGGCTGAATCGATGCAGGCTCCGCCGTAAAATCCACGATTCGCGCGGGAACGCCTCGCGCAAAATTGTACGGGTTTCCCTTGCCTGCGGAAACGATCCCGGATTGCGCCGGTTGCGGTGATGCAGCGGGCTGGGGTGTCGAAGCAGGCGTCTGGGCTGCTGCCAGGCCGATCAGGCACGCCGCCAAAACCGCACCGGATGAACACCTTGCGAATGGTCCTTGGCGATCCATCAGAACGTGAACCGGGCGATCAGCGTACCCGTGCGCCCCGTAAGATAAGGCGGCGTGGCCGTAGTTGGTTGGCTGCCTGCCGTAGCGAAGGTGTTGATGACGCCAAACCCGGCTGAATTGATCCCCGCGGTCTTTGTCACGGGGTTCTGCGGGTTCGCTGTGGTTGGGGCCGGCAGCAGGGTCCGGTTAAAGATGTTGACGAACTCAGCTCGAATCTGGAAGTTGATTCTTTCCTTAATTCGGAAGTTGCGGCCGAGGTTCGCGTTCTCCGTCGGAGTGCGAGGGCCGCGGAAATTGCTATAGAGGGTTCCTGTGGCTGTACAGGTTGTGTTGGTGGGGCAGGCCGCCCATGCGGCCGGATTCAGCACCTGGGTGGTAGCCGGGTTGTAGCTGTGGATATTGTTGATGTTGACATTGTACAAGGGCTGCCCCGGAACAAGCGTGTCCTCGCTGCTCAAGAAATTCAACGTGGGGCTGGCTGGAGGCACCAGAAAGGCTCCGCTTTGGTAAATCGCGAAGCCCCCGATCTGCCAACCTCTGGTGATTTGGTTCTCCCAGTTGTTCAGAAACGGAGCCTTCGGCGTGGTGTAGACGAAGTTGAACGTCAGGGCCTCCGGCGGGATCTGCTGCAATGCCCACACAGAGCTCTGGGGGTTGAAGAAGTCCTGCCGCGTGGCCCGGGTGAAGCCCTTCGCCCAGGTGAATGCGCCGCTGGCTTGCAGGCCGTGCGAGAGGCGCTTGGTGGCCTTCATTTGTAAAGAGTCGTACTTGGAATTACCAGTCGCCGATCCCGTGGGGTTAAGAGCCCCGAACTGTGGGAACGGGTAAAGGATGCTCTGCAGCGAGCTACTGGTAGGGAAGCCGGAGTAGGGCAGAAGGTTGGTTATGCCGTGCGCTGCCTCATTCTGGATCACCGCGGCGCTGCTGATTGACTGGGCCAACAGGTTGCGGTCGTTATTGTTGTTATATCCTGCGGGGCCGGTCCCTGGGTAGGGATACAAGCCATAGGCCGCGTATTGCTGCGGGGAGAGCCGGCTCAGATTGCCCAGACCACCGGCCAGCCAAACAACCCGGTTGCCCACATAGGCCGCCTCCATGACAAAACTCCTGGTAATCTCGCGCTGGATTCCGAGGCTGAATTGGTTGGAGCGTGGCGGCCGGTTTTCGTTTGCGTCGGGCATAACAGGCGCTCCGGTTAGTGTGCCGAGAACCGGGTAGCGGTTAGGATCGGTGACGGGGAAAGCCGGTGTCGCGATGGAGCCCGGAACCTCGATGTTCACGAATTGCGCGGCAGCAGGAATATACGACGGGCTGTTGGCGGTCACGGCGTAAGTTCCGTTGGTGCTGACAAGACCGCCAGCCGCACCGAACACTTCCGTGTACACCACTCCCCACCCGCCGCGAAGTACCGTCTTGGGGTCGAGCTGATAGGCGACGCCGAGCCGCGGCCCGATTCCGTAAGGATAGCTACGCTGGTAGAACTGGCAGCCGCAGGTGCTGGCGTACTGTGTCGCCCCGGGATGGCCGCCGGCATTGGCATTCGCCAAAGTCTCATCGAGCTGCCCCAAGCGTCCGTATTGCTCATGTTCCGCGGTGGCCAAATCCCATCGCAAGCCGTAATCCACAGTGAGCTTGCGGGTCACCTTCCAGGAATCTTGAAGGAACAGCCCCCACTGCTGATACCCCTCTCGAGTATCATTCGGCGCGGACTGGTTCGTGGAGGTGTAGTCGCCCAGCAGCCAACTGGCGAAGCCGAAGCCGGTAGTAAATCCGTTGAGACTATTTGCCGGAGTGAAGGGCGCCGAGGTCGCATTGGTTCCAGCCGTCAGCGTAACCCCGGCGTAGTTTTGTATGTGGTTTCCCTGGACGTACAATTCGGCGCCAAGTTTGAAGGTGTGCTTGCCATGAACCCACGTCGCGTTGGCGTTATACGAGGGTTTGTTGTCATGGTAGATACTCTGGATTTGACCGTTGGTCCCTATGTTTTCCATGCCGCCCGCGCCCGAGCAGGGGTAGTTTCCGGGGCACATACCCACCACGGAGGGGAACTGGCGGTGTTGTACAAAGCCACTGAGTCCAAACTGGGAGGGATCGAAGCTCAGGAAGGCCGCGCGGTCGCTGAAGGTGGTGTAATAATAACCCGCGCCAAAGTGCAGCAGCAGGGCCGGCGTCAGGGTGCGGTCGTAGTTCAGGCGCTCAATCCAGCCCTCGATGCAATTGCACCGGTACTGGCCGATCTCAAACGGCAGGCCATCCGCGCCTTGCGGAGCACCGACGGAGACCTGGTTCACGAGATTGGTCTCCTGATAATAGAAGGACAACTTGTCCCTGTTAGACACATTATGATCGATCTTAAATGATGGAATGACCGAGTATCGGTTGCTTGGGACGGCCCCGAGGTAATTCCCGATGAGGTTGGAGTTTTGCGCTTTCACTCCTAGTGTCTGGAACAGATTTAGAAAGTTCACCGTTACCGGATCGAAGCGGGCCACGGGAATCATGTTGCCCTGAAACGGCAGGGCGTACCCCTGGCCGGCCAGAGGACCGGAGGTGGCTACGGCTCGCGAGAGAGGATCATAGATCTCATTGGCGAACAACTTGCTTCCATTAGGGTCCACTTGAGTCCCACCCAGCGCCGCAGTCGGAATCCCGAGGCCGGAGCAGAGACTGCAAGTTCCGTTGGGTGAGATCGCGGAGAAATCGCCCTTCAAATAGGCCGGCGCGGGTACCGTATCGGAATTGACCAGCAGCGAGGTCTCTAGGTACTCCTCATAGTTGAAGAAGAAAAAGCTCTTGTTGTGCCCGTTATAGATTTTGGGGATGGTGATGGGGCCGCCCAGGGTGCCGCCGAAATCGTTGCGGCGGGCTTTCGGCCGGACCTTTCCCAGGCGCGACGTGTTCACAGTGTAAGGCTCGCCGGCATTCAGGTCTTCATTCACGAAGTAGTCGTAGCCGCTACCGTGATATTGGTTTGTGCCGGACTTCATGCTGAAGTTCATTAACACTGATCCCGTGGTGCCGAATTCGGGGGCGTAATTGCTGGTCTGGAACGCAACTTCCTGAATCGCATCCACGCCGGGTTGGGCCATTCCTTCATAAGCCAGTGCGTGAGGTGTAGCGTCCTGGCCTTCGATGCGGATCGATGCCTGCGAGGTCTGGCCGTTGAAATTGCCCACGTTATAGCCGGGCAAGGTGTAGCCGGTTGAGCCCGGAAGCGACTGTATTACATTGAATGGATTACGGATGCCGTCGGGGCCGTTACCCGCGAGCCCGATGCCCAGTAGAGGCAGATTGTCCATCTGCGTCAGCGTGACGTTGTGGGTCAACTCGGCAGTCTCGGTTTTCAGCAGGGAAGCTTCGGCGGTGACGGTAACCGACTCGGTGGCGTTCCCTACTTGCAGACCGATGTCTTCCCTCAGGACCTGCGTAGCCGCAAGAGCCAGGTTCGAGTGCGTATAGGTTTTGAACCCCTGCACCTTAGCCGTGACGACGTAGGTGCCGATCGGCAAATCCGAGATCGTATAATTCCCAGCGGTACTCGACGCACCGGTGTAAAGCAGTCCCGTTTCGGTGTTCCTGGCTTCCACGGCCGCTCCGGTGACGACAGCTCCCGCTTGGTCGGTGATCGTGCCCGTGATGGTTGCGTTGCCGCCTTGGCCGAAGGCCGTCAGGCTGGCAAGGAATAGACAGACGAGGCCCAACCCTGAACGCATAAACTCCCCCCTTTTTCAAATGTCTTCAGCTTCCGAGACTAACTCTGACCGCGACCAACTCCGAATGTGCCCGGATGGACCGGCCAGGATATCATCCCTCCCCTCGAGGAACTCGCGTGTCGAGCGAGTGTGCCTCGGCGTTATCTAGAACGTGAAACGCGCGACGAGCTGGCCGGTCCGTGGCGTGCCCAGGTATCCGGCGACTGTCGAATTGCCAAAAGTGCCAAAACCGTTGATGTAGTTTCCGTTGGGTGCAGTCTGATAGGAAGTAGCCACGTTGGTCGGGCTGAAGCCGGTTAAAGGACTCGGGAGCTGGACGCGATTGAAAACGTTCTGCAACTCCATGCGAATCTGGAGATTGTACTTTTCCTTGACGCTGAAGTTCCGCGCAAAATTCATCGCTTCCATCGGATGCCGCGGGCCGCGGAAGAACGGTATTGTGGAAGTGTCCGCAGCCCACGTGGCGTCCGGAACCGGTCCCCAAGCCGCCGGGTTCAAAACTACGGTTGTTGCGGGATCGAAGCAGTGGCAGTTGATATCGAGCGGATTGGTGTGATGAACGCCGCTCAAATCGGTCCAGTTGACCGACCACGGATTCATGTAGCTGCCGTCGGGGTTCTTAAGCAATTGCGCCCCGCCAGGACCACGTCCCAGCCAGAGGCTGATGGGGTACGTCGCACCGTTTAAGGGCCGGCTCAGGTACGCCCCCGACTGATAGTACAAGGCGCCGGAGGCGGCCCAGTCGGCTAGGACATAAGAAACGATTTTGTTGCCGAGCACAGGCAGGTTGCCCTTGTAACGCGGCACGCGATATTCGTAAGAGATGTGCAAGGTCTGTGGTGGATTTGCGGCCACCAGGTCTTTTCCAAGGGAGGGGTTGAAGATGTCCGGGCTTCCGTACCATTGCAAGTTCTTGGAGAACGTGTAGGCGGCGGTGACGGACAATCCGTGCGAGTAGCGCTTGGTGACGGTGGCTTGGAGAGCGTCGTACCAGGACTTGCCTTGGGGCGCGTTGGGTTGGATTGCGCTGGTAAACTGCGGGAAATTCTTCAGGGATTGCAAGACAGTCTGAGATACAGTTGACCCGAAGCCGGAATACGGCAGACCGATCCCGCGTGCGGCCAGGGTCATCTGCTGGGCTGGGCTGAGTGAGTTGAGTCTGGTATTCAGAAGTTGTTCATCGCTGATACCCTGCGGCGAGTCGTTGATGGTGAAGCCGTAGTGTTGGAGGATAGCCGGGGAAATCGCATTGAAATCCTGGAAACCTGTGGTCGGTTGCCAGATATTCCGGTTGCCGACATAGGCAACTTCGAAAACCGTGTTCCGCGTGATTTCCCGTTGCAGGCTGATGTTCCATTGGTAAGTGCGGTCCGGCCGGCCGGCATTCGGATCGGTCAACCCAGCCAGCGTGGTATTGGACGCCCCGACCGTGAAACCAGCGGCCGGATTGGAGGTCTGCACGCCCGTAGGAAAGAGCGACGCGGGGACGCCTTGCGCGAACTTGAACAAGTCGAAGCCATTCTGCGCGGTCGGCGAGGAGCTACTGTTGATGACGCCGCCCCCGGTGAACATCGTCGCATCGTAAGCGATTGCGGCGCCACCGCGAATGACCGTCTTTTTATTTAAGCTATATGCGATTCCGAGCCGGGGACCAATTGCATATGGATAATTCTGAGAGAACTGGCACCCACAGCTCGCTTCGTAGATGTAACCTCCCAGACGCCCGCCCGCAGCCGGATTGGGTGTGGTGAGACTCAGATCCGCGACGCGTCCATATTGTTCCTTGGCATACGTACCATAGTCCCAGCGAACCCCGTAATCGAGCGTCAGATTGCGCCGAATTCGCCATGTGTCCTGAAGGAATAGACCGTACTGCTGTTTGCTCTTACGATATTCGACCGGGTCGGCCAAAGTCAGGCTGGTCACGCTACCCATCAGCCAGTTCGCAAACTGAAAGCCTTCGTCCGTGTTGCCTGTAAACCCGCTCGCAGTGGAAAGCGCGGGCTGGGAGGTAATCCCATTGCCAGTCGTAGCAGTCGCTAGCGCGCTCCCAAAACCGTAGTTTCCCGCAGTGTTCGTGAGAACGGGGAACACAGTTGTGTCGATGCGGAACTCGGCGCCCGTCTTGACAGTGTGGTTACCATTAACCCACGTCAGGTTAGCCGAACTCGACGGATGACGATCGAGCGTGTAGCTTGGGCCGGCGGTGCTCAAATTTTTCAGCCCGCCCAGTACGGGATAAGTTGGGCCCTGTTCGACCGTAGACGCCATCGCGGGAAACGACGTCTTGCTCGTGGTCGAGCCGACCAATCCGATGTCCGATGCGGCGTTGTAATCTGTCGTTATGGGGCAGGCACAAAAGTTGTATTCCATCCAGCCTACGCCGAGGTGGAAGAGCATCGTCGGCTTGATGTTGTAATCGAAGTTGGCCCGATAGGTCGGCGCAGTCTCGTAGGTCCCGGAATTACCGGTGATCGGCTCCGGAAAGCCTTCCGCTAGCCCGCCGAGAGTCTGGATCGGAGAGGTGGTTTTATTCTGCGCGTAGGAAAAAGCAATCCGCGCTTTGGATCCCATGTTCTGGTCGATCTTCACTGCCGGCGAGTCGGTAAAACGAGTTGCCCTGACCGGGTTCAGATAGTTATTGGTCAGGAGACCGGCATTCGGACCCTGCGGAAGTGGGACGTACTTGTTGAGAATCTTCACCGAAACGGGGTCAAGATAGGTCAGCGGAAGCTTGTTGCCGGGGAGCGGCGTGCGATAGTTGTTAAAGACCTGCCCCGCCGAGCAGTCCTGAGTCAGAGCGGCGTTGCACGTAACGGTCTGGGTCGAATTGGGGTCGAAGATCGTCCCCAGAGCGACGGTATTTCCGAGGGGGTCCCGGTAGTCGTGCCCCGTCGCCGCCGAACCGATGTGCAGGTTTCCGGTGTTCCCTGGGAGCCCGATCAAACTGCTGAAGTCCCCGTTGCGATAGGCCTGGGTGGGAACCGTCGCAAAGGTGGTGTTGGTCTGGGTGGAATAATCGCGATACTGCTCCCAATTAAAGAAAAAGAAGGTCTTGTTCTTGCCGTTATACACTTTGGGGATCCAGACCGGACCGCCTATTGTGAACCCGTAGTCGTTACGCCGGACCTGGCCCCTGAGGTGGGTGACGGCATCTCTGGCGTTGAAATCATCGTTGGCCAGGTAGTCGTACATCGTGCCGTGATAATGGTTCGTGCCCGACTTAAGGATCATATTGAACAGCGTGCCGGAAACTGCGCCGTATTCCGCATTGAAGGCGCTGGTCTGGACCGCAACCTCCTGGAGGGCGTCGGGGCTGATGTTCTCGCGAGTGGTAATGGTTGGAGCTTGCGTGTTCGTAACGGGCTCGCCATCGACCTTGTATTCATAGGTGCCCGTGGGCAGGCCGTTCATGCGGTCGACGATCCCGGGGAGGCCGCTGTACACCGAACCCGGAAGCGTCATCACCGTTTGGAGCGGATCTCGAATGAAGATCGTGGCCGGCAACACTGGCAGGTTTTGAATCTGGTCGGAAATGATGTTGTGTACGATCGCCCCGCTATCGGCCTGGAGCAGCGTGGACTCGGCGGTGACAGTAACGGACTCCGAGTTCGTGCCGACTTCCATCGTTATGTCCAGACGCAGGGTTTGCGCCGCGGCGATGATCACGTTTTCCTGCCGGAAGGTCTTGAAGCCGGCTTGCGCCACCGTGATTACATACCTGCCGACGAGCATCTGTGGAATGGTGTAGTTTCCCGTCTGCGAGGTCGTACCTATGATCTTGGTGCCGGTATCCACATGGGTCGCGGTGACGGAAAGACCTGCAATTACAGCCCCGGTAGGATCCGCCACAATACCGGTCAGCGTTCCCGCGGCAGTTTGCCCGAACATCGACGCCGGCGCGGCCGTCAACATACTCAGCAGCAACAGTGCGTGGTATCGCATACTAACCCCCTTGGCTTGAAGCCTTCAACGTTCAGTGGCTCTCGGAACCAACAAAGAACGATCAGTGACTATATGTCGAGTTATTGTCGGTGTCAAGGCCAGACGACAGGCCAGACGACACCGTGTAGTCGCCGCGTGAACATCCTGGCGTCGGCAAGAGTGCCGATGCGGCCGACCACCGCGGCGCCAAGTGCTCTGCGGCGTACGCAAAATGCCCCACAAGATTGGGTTCGTTTTGAGGACGGAATTGCATTGCAAGCCATGAGCTAACGCGAGAACTACAAATGAGATGCGTGTCACATTTGGCTCGCAGAATTGGTTTCGTTTTGAAAATCATCATCCCAGGGTTCGGTGGCTCGCTGGATTGGAGAATACGCAGTCGCCGTCGAATCGGGTATTTCGCGCAGTTTCAGGAGCATCGCGAGGGCTTGGTCGTATTGGCGCCCATAGCTGACTTCGAGGCGATGCTGGAGGGCGAGGACGCGGGAGGTGTCGGCCAAGCTGCGAAAAGTGACGGCGGCGAGGACGGCTCCCGACCCTGCGGAGTCGCCCAATATTTCGCGGGTCTTGGCCATCTCCAACTCGAAACCGGCGGTCTGAATTCCCCAAGTGCGCAGCAGACGCCAGCGAGCGGCGGTCATGGTCTGGACCAGGAATGTTTCCTCGGAATTACGCGGTTGAAATTGGAGGATGAGCGCGGCGGCAAGTTCGTTGTAGCGGCGCATTGACTCGCCCTTCAGAACGATGGTGCCGGACACGAGGCCAGGGAGGGCTGCGTTCTTTGAGGAGATTCGTTTACCTTCCGGGGTTTTCGGGCCGGTACATTTCAAGGCGTTGGCGCGGTTGGCTTTTATTTGACGTTCGGTTGCCATACTGACCCAGCGTAATCGGCGGCAGCGGCGATGGAGGTGGAACAAAAGCGGGAAATGGCTCAGGGGAAGGGGGATGGCGGTGGGCGTGGAGGCGGAATGGCGGGTGGCGTGGTGACAAGGTTTGGTGAGGAGTGGACGGACCAAAGCGCGTTTGTCGGTACGAATGTGCGAATCCGAAGCGGAAATGCCACGATCATACGACGTACATCTGCGCGTGACACAGCTATTCCGCGCGCATTACTTCCGCAGGGTTGGTCAATGCGGCTCGCCGCGCGGGGATGAAACTAGCGCCGAGCGCTGCGATACAGAGCATGGCCGCGCCGGCAGCTAAGGTCGTGACATCCCACGAGCGAACCTCGAAAAGAAGGCCGCGCAGTAAAGTAGTCGCGGCGATCGAAACACCCAGGCCCATCACGGCGCCGACTGCAATCAACCGCCCCGCTTCTCCCAGGATCAGTCGATAAATAGAACGGGGCTGGGCGCCTAGTGCGATCCGGATGCCCACTTCACGGCTTCTTTGGCTCACCGAGTAAGCCACCACGCCATAGATTCCAACCACACTCAGCAGCAATGACAGCCCGGCGAACGCGCCTACCAGCCATACTAAGGAACGGTGTAGATAGGCCGAGGAGGAGTCACTGATTCTATCGTTCATGGTCATTCCGTTTAGTGGAACGATGTCCGGGTCAATCCGGCGAATCGTGGCGGCCAAGGCTGGCAGCAGCGAGACCTCATCTTGCGACGTCCGGATCACCAGGCTGAAATCAGCGCTCGGACTTTGAAGAAATGGAAAGTATAGAACCGCCGGAATCGTAACGTCCAGTGGCCCCTCCCGAACATCCTCCACAACACCTACGATCTGGACCGATTGGGGCGGCGTCCAGAGTATCGCGATCTGCTTACCAATCGGGTCTTCGTCCGGGAAGTAGCGTTTTGCAAGCGCGGCGTTAATGATTGCAACCCGCGGCTGGGACTGGTCTTCCGAATCCGTGAAGTAACGGCCGTGCAGGAGCTTCGCTTCGAGCGTCGAGAAGTAGCCGGCGTTCACATAGCGCTGGGGAGCGTCGTAATGCTCCCCATGCCAAGGGCGGCCGAGCACCCGGAACCATAGTGTGTTTCCGTTGCCGCTGAGGGGGACGCCGTTCACCACGACGCCGACCGACCTTACACCAGGCAGACTCTCCACCCGCATCTTGATCTCCCGCTCCAGTGCGACGGCCTGTGTGTCCTTTCCGTACTTGGCCCTCGGCGCCACCACCTCCATGGTGGCGAGGTGATCGGGCTGCATTCCAAGATCCACATGCAGCAACCGGAAGAGGCTCTTGCCGAGCAACCCAGCTCCTACTAAGAGAACTACGGCGGTGGCCAGCTCCAGCACGACGAGTTTGGAGCCGAGCCTGCGCCATACATTTCCCGCGGAGCCGCGGCTGGCCTCCGCCAGCCCGCTTGCCATCTCCGGCGACAAGATGCGCTGACCGAGAGGCATGGATAACAGTGCTGTCATCAATAGCGAGATCAAGCCTGCGACCGAAACTACCCGGCCATTCAGGCCAAGGCCATCCAGAAACGGCATGTGGGCCATCAAGTCCTCGGGAATCAGCCGCCGGAGAAGTTCTACGACCCAGTATGCGGAGACCAGACCGAGCGCACAGCCCACCGCGGTCAACGCCGACACCTCGGTTACAATCTGGCTAATCAATCGCGCCGAGGATGCGCCCAAAGCCTTGCGTACCGCGATCTCACGCTTGCGGTGCTCCGAACGGACCAGCAACAATCCCATCACGTTCACGCCCGCGATCAGCAGCAGCAACCCTGCCCCGAAGAGCAAGACCATCAGCGTAGGGCGGATGTCTCCTACCATCACTTCGCTCAGTAGGGCCAGGTTCCCGCCCTGGTCGCGATTCGAGTCGGGATACCGCTTTTCAAGCTGTTTGGCGATGGAGTTTACGTTAGCTAGAGCAGCCTGTAAGGATACTCCCTCTCTCAGGCGCGCCACGCCGTAGATACCGTGGCAGCTTCGCCTGGAATCACAGCCGCCTGAGGCGTGAAAGGCCGTCCAGAACTCCGGCCGGCCGGCCGGGGCGAAGTGAAACTCGCGCGGAAGAACGCCGATGATAATGTTCAGAGCACCGTCCAGCGTAACCGTCTGTCCTAGAACATCGCGTCTTCCCCCATAGCGCTGCTGCCAGGCAGCGTAGCTCAGCAGAGCAGTGCGGGGCGCCGACGGCAGATCCTCGCCGGCATAGAAATCGCGTCCTAACACCGGAGAGACACCCAGCGTCCGAAAGAATCCGTCCGTGACGCGAGCGCCATGTGCAGGTTCTGCTCCCGCAGGCGTGCCGACCATGAGCCCGGTGCTTTGATAAGCATCCAGCGAGCTAAAGACGCTGTTGAGCGTTTTCCAATCCAGATAGTCGGCGTAGGAAAGATTGCTCCGTGGAAAGGTCAGGTTGGTTTCGAAAACGCCAACCAAGCGGGCCGGATTCCTATACGGTAAGGGTTTGACGAGGACCGCGTCCGCGAAGGCGTAGATCGCCGCACTGCTGCAAACGCCGAGAGCCAGCACGAAAATAGCGGTGCAGGCGAATCTTGCGTTCTTATAAAGTTGCCGGATCGCAAAGCAAACGTCGCTCCACAGATTTTCAATCAGGTTCAGCCCGCGCATGTCACGGCACTCCTCTCTCCTTTGTTCAAGACTATCCACCGAGCGGAGCGCGGCTTGACGCGCATCTTCGGGATTCATGCCGGCAGCGATGTGTTCCTCGATCTGCCGTTCCAGGTGATACGAGAGTTCTTCGTCGAGTTCCCGCTCCACCACCGTACGCGAGAATATTGAACGAATGCGAAGGCGAATTATGTCGGCTGCACGCATTGCGATCTCTCCGGTTCAAGTGAACCGCACAATCATCGAAATTGCTCCAGCCAAGCGCTCCCACGCCGCTGCTTCGCGATCAAGAGCCTTGCGTCCTGCCTTCGTCAACGTGTAGTATTTTGCCCGCCGATTGTTTTCACTGACGGCCCATTCCGACCGGATCCAACCGTTTTGTTCCAGCTTGTGCAGGCACGGGTAGAGCGCGCCCTGACCGACCTGGAGTACGTCGTTGGACATCTGGCGGATACGCTGGGCGACAGCCCAACCATGTATTGACTCCAAAGCGAGAACCTTCAAGATGAGCAGGTCTAGCGTGCCCTGGACCAAGTCTGTCGGCTTGCTCAAGATGTTCTCCCCTCATTAACTGACAGAATACCCCGGCCCGCGCGCGCAGTCAATCGACGAAAAAAGGCAGTTTGCCAACCACGCAGGCTTTCAACGGCGCGAATTAGCACTTGTTCCTCCACTTGAGCAACCGCTCAGAGCCGTACTTTGAGGTCGAGTTTGCCTAGCCAAGCGAGTTCACATGGACGAAAAGTTGCATCTTGCTGAAAGTGCCGCCGCGCGGGATTAAGGAACGGGAAGTCGGCTAGGGTCCGTCGAAGTCGGAGAGTGCCTTCCGATCCTTGTCTGCCCCAAACCGCCTACTTATGCTTTTGGCCGGTTCGCGATCACTAGATGTACGGAATGCCTTTTCCCGCAGCGCCCACCAGGGTCCAAATCGTAATCGACAAGATGGCGGCGAGCTTGGCTTTCCGCGTGGTCGAATCGCCCGCCATCACCCACTTGCGTTGGATCGTGAACTGAGATGCGATTCCCAACAGGATCAAGCCCATCTTGATCGGAAACGAAATGCTTTCAAAACACTTCATCGGTTCCGAAAACGCCATCGGAATCCCGGAGGCGATCAACACGCCGATGCTTACCAGCATCCATGGTTCCAGTTGACGCGCCATCTGCGCGGCGGGCATATATTTTTTCCCCAGCCCGAACACACGCAGGTTCACGATCAGCACGCTCCCGAGCAGCACGGCCAACGCCAGCAGATGAAAGGTCTCAATGAGCGGAAATGCCCAGACCGTGTCGCGCACGGCAGTCCCTAGCCAGGTATTGCCGCACCACTCGAAATAAGGCCGGAAAGATTCGCCAAGCATAAGCTACTCAAGCGTAGGCGAGGGCCCGTCCCATGGCGACGACGCCGACCCATACGAGTAGCGAGGATGCGCCCGCGAGCCTCGCCCGCCATGGTGTCCGGGAGTCCCGATCCCACGAATCGACGCCACGAAATACGGTGTTGTGAAAGACCAGCGCGTTCACGCCCGCCACACCCAGCAGCACGACTTTTGTGCGGAAAAAAGGGCTGTTGTAACACTTCACGGCTTCGGACGCGAACAGCACCAGCCCGCTCAGAATCATGACGGTGAAGCCGGTCCATGTCCACGGCAGAAATTGCGCCGCGACCTCGGAAACCGGCCGCCGCCGCATCACCAGGCCGAGAAGACGCATATCGAGAATCGCGGCGGGCCACAGCATCACGCTCAGGGCCAGAGAGTGAATGCTCTCAATCACGGGAAACTGCCAGGCGGAATGCTTTACGCCGCTCGCCCACGGGAGGTTCTGAATCCACTCGCAAACGCTGAGGGCTGACACTGATTATTTCTTATCGTCCTTTCCGAACAATTTGGTGTAGTCCGGGTTGTTTTCGCACACGAATTCGTCCACTCGCTCTTCGTCCGGATGGGCCGGAAGAACGCGTGTGGGAAACACCCAAGGCTTCTGAAACACGTTCGGATCTTCGACGGTGACGTCATACTGAAGACCGGCGGCCACCCGCTTGTACCGCTCGACTACATGTAGAGCGTCGGTATGCATGTAGCCGCTAACCTCTGTCTTATCGTTGAACCCGATCGAGTCCACCACCAGCGTGTCCCCGTCCCAGCGGCCCACGGCTTCTCCCATCCATGTGGGGTCCGGGTCAGGCCCATGCGGCCGGCCGTCGAGCGGGATGAAGCGGAAGGTGTTGGGATACTCGAAGATCATCACCAGGAAACTCTGCTTCTGAACGATCTGGAACGGGTAGGGAGTCACGAAGGTCTGCGGTATTCCGAGGGGGACGCAGCCGGTTCCTAAAGTGGTTCTGCCTCCGACGAAATTTCCGCTGCGGTCGACTTTGAATTTCTCCGCTCCGGGCTTCAGCACGGGCGGCATGAGATCGCGGACGCCGGCGAACCCATAAACGCCGGTGAGATCGGGCTTGCCGTCGGGCATCCGAGCGTCTGTGGAAGGCGCCGCCTTTGCGGCACGTACCGAAGCCGTGCCGGAGACACGAACCGTAACGGATTTTGCGAGGGCAGTGTCATTCGGTCCACCCACCTTCAAGGTGTAGATAGTGGTCGCGGTGGGAAAGACCTGCCGGCTGCCTCGGGCGGCGACTTTGCCCACCTCCGGGTCGATCGCCACGCCGCTGGGATTTTCCGTGGCCCAGATCAGAAGAACCGGCTGCCCGCTTTGTACGGATTCGGGTTGCGCGGCGAAGCTGACAATCCGCGCGGCCGGTGCCACGCGCGCGGGCCGCGGTGCTGGCGCCTGGGCTGTTGCCGGCGCTCCACCGGGGTTCTGGGACGGGGCACTGGACTGCGCCCAACCCGGCGCGAAAACGACGCAAAAACCCACGCCAATTCGGCGAACACTAGCCACGTGGCACCTCCCTCGGAAACTAGCTGTGCATGGGCGGGACGCTTAGGACTTGATGGTGCGGCCATCTCCCAGTTTCATGACCGAGCTGATCATGGCCGGGGTGCCGCTCTTGGCTTTTCCACCCGTGCAACTGATGACATCGCCCTCCTTCACCGTGGAGTGCGTCCACCCATACGACTTCAGGTGGTTCAGGCTCATCATTTCCACGTCCCAATGTTCGATCTCACCCTTGTCGTTCTTGACGTCCAGGTAGATGTGCGCATGCGGATTGGTCCAGTCAAACTTCGTCACCGTGCCTGTAACGGTCACAGGATTGGCCATGTCGTACATCGCGGTGGAGTGATGTGCGAACATCGGTGGCGTCACCAGCAGGAAACCGGCCAGCAGCGCCAATGCAATCAGTTGCAATCTCATCTTCATTCCAAAAACCTCCAGATCGAGTTACTACTTCTTGTTAAAAAAGACCGTGTAGTCGCGATTGTTCTCGCAGACGAATTCGTCCACCTTGGCCAGATCGGGGCGCAGCCCGAAAGTCCGGTTCACCGCAAATGGCCGCGCGAAGACATTGGGATCTTCGATCACCGCCTGGTACTGCAAATTGTCGAAATCGGGCCGGCTGAAGCGTTCCACGATGTGCAGCGCCTCGGTATGCTTGTAGCCGTTGATTTCCGTCTTGTCGTTGAAGCCGACGGTATCCACCACCAGCGTGTCACCCTCCCAATGGGCCACTGAATCTCCCATCCAGGTGGGGTCTGGATCTTGTGGATGAACGCCGTCGATCGGGATGGTGCGGAAGGTTCCCGGATACTCATGCAGGATCGCCAGGCTGTGTGCACTTAGTACCAGTTGGAACTGATAAGGAACGCTGAAAGCGCCCGGTCCGGCCACCGGCATGCAGTCGGAATACTGCCCTGTGTCGTCGGGAGGGCGAACGATCTTGAATTTTTCCGCGCCAGCCTTTAACGTCGGGGTGGTCGGAAGAGCTCCTGGATCGGCAGCGGCAGCCGGCGCACCCCCTCCGCGGCCACCACGGCCTCCACCACCACCTCCGCCAGCTCCATAAACTCCCGACAGATCCGGCTTGCCATTGATCCTGGGGACTTCCTTTTTCGCGGGTGCGGCAGGGGTATTCGCGGCAGCCGCTACGGTTCCGGCAACATTGACTGTGATGGCGCGGGTGAGCGTGCCATCCGCTCCATTGAGGGTTAGCGTGTAAGTCGTGGTCGCTGTGGGCGTCACTTTAATCGTTCCGCGAGGCGTGACCCGGCCCACGCCCTGATCAATGGTGACGCCATTGGGATTCTCCGTGGCCCAGGTTAGTAGGGCGGATTCCCCGGGTTTCAAGTTCACCGGCTCCGCCGTGAAGCTCATGATCCGGGCCGGGGGCCGCACTCGTTGTTGAATCTGCCCGGAGGGCCCAAGGGCTCCAGCGTTCTGAGCCGGTGGCTGAGGCTGTTGAGCCAATAACGGGTAAACTGCGATCAGCGTGGCAACTGTCAGGGCCTGAGTGAAGTGTTTCATCGGGTTACCGTCTCTGAATCCGGCTGCATCCAATCCTATCACTACATATGTATAAAATGGCAGGCGCACCATCGGGGCTCAAGGTTACGCCTGGCTCTGCTTGGCTTTTTCGGCAACCCGTTAGAAGAAGGCAATACCGCGGGACGCCAATAGCACACCGGCCCATAGGGTCAACGTCAGAGGAGCGCCAATCTTCGAGCGCACTTTACTCGTCGCCGCCAGCGCAACCAGCAATAACAGCTTCACGCGAAATGATAGACTGCCGGCACAAAGCAGCGGCTCGGTCGCAAATAGCAACGCGCCGGTCAGGAGCATGACCGTTCCGCCGGTCCACAGAATCGCCGGCCGCGGCCCCGCGTTTTCGTCGAGCGGACGCAACACGGAGAGCAATACTGCGCCGCCAAACCACGCGAGGCCCAATACGTGCAGCCCGCCGATCACCGGGTAAGCCCAGGTCGAGCCGGCCAAGACCGCGCTAAACGCCGTCGAATGGACCCACTGCGCCAGAGCCAGCAGCATATTCAGATGTCGAAATCCGCAATGGCTCGCGCCGCCAGCACAACGCCAGTCCACAGCACCAGGGATACAAGCGCGACCGCCTTATGCCTCCGAGGCGCGAAATAGGAGATCAGTGCCAGCCCCGCGAGCGCCATCTTCACGCTAAACGCGGGGTTGCGCCGGTAACGTCCCCAGTCGGCGAACCACATCACAGCGCCGGTCGCCAGAAGTATCGCTAGACCGCTGTGCGCCCACGGCTTGAAAATACGTTCAAGCTCTTCGGCCTGCTTCCGAGCGACGCCTAACCCGAGCCTGCGCAGGTCCATGAAGAAGATCGTGCCGGCAAACAGCGCAACGCCGGACAAATGCGCCGCCTCGATAACCGGAAATACCCAGGAGTTCTTCAGTGGCACTATCCACATGGCCCGTTAGTTCTTGACCGAGATTTTCGCTTCCTTAATGTCCTCATGGTATACGCACCGGCACCCTCCGCTGGTGCTCCAAGCCTGGTGGGGCGGGGCTCGCTGAATTGCTCCAGGTGCGACCACCAGCCAACCGAGGCTCGCGGGACCCGCGCATTTGGCCCTTCTGAGCAATTCGGCGTGAAATAACGGGGAGAGCCAGTTCGCAAAAAATTAGTTGGCTCCCCAGAAACACGGTTTTACACTTATTGTCTCAAGATCCACTCTTGATCCGGATGTCTGGTGATCCCCGCCACGCGAGATTGAAGGCACCTGGATTCGCCCATACCCAATCCCGGATCTCCGTGGCCAATTGCGCGACCAACGTCTCGATCTCGTCGGCGGTTTTCGGACGCCCCGGTCACGGCTGGGGCGTCCCATCATACTTGCGGGCGATCAGCTTCCGGTGCCAGACCAACAACGTCTCCGTGTGGTCCGCATGCGACTACTGAATCCCGTCCAGGATTGCCTGGCAAACATATTCTTCCAATTCCCAGCTCGGCGCGAGAGTGAAGACCCGAGTGAACGTGTACGGTTTGGTCAGGGCCTTTTCGTCTTCGATGGTGAGCCCGACATTCAAGTGCCCCAGGTCCGGCCTGGTGAAGCGCTCGGTCAAATGCATCGCTTCGCTATGCGGCTTACCGGTGGAGTCCAACCAGGTCTTATCGTTGAAGCCCACCGTGTCTACGACCAGGGCATCGCCATCCCACTTGCCGATCGATTGCCCAGTGTAGCTCTCGGGTTCAATGTCGAGATTATGAGCGCGGCCGTCCAGGAAGAATCGCCGGTAGCTGTGGGTGTTTCCCTCCCACAGCAGCGCCACCATCTTCGGGCCCTGCACGATCTTGTACGGCAGCGGGTTGATCCGGACAGCCCCATCGGGCAAGCAAATGCGCTCCGGATCGTCCTTGCCTTTGTTGGCTTTTCTCTCGTCGTATATTTTCTTGGCCCAGGGCTGGTACGCAGGATCGCTCGGAAGCACGGTGCTTCCTGGGACCCAGACTCCGGATAGATCGACCTTCCCGTCCGCCATGTGAGGCGTGGGCCCGGAAGGAGGCGCAGGGGCCTTCTTGGCCTGAACCGGCGGCACTCCCGTCAATTTAACCTTGTCCAGTTTCTCGCTGCCGGCCGTAGGCGCCGCGATGGTGGCGTCCAGGTGTCCGGGGTCCTGATTGTTTTCGTTGCAGACGTACTCCGTCATTTCGAAATCAGTCTCGAGAGTAGTCGTTCGATTGATGACCCAAGGCTTGGTAAAAACACCAGGGTCTTCGATGGTGACTTTCATCTCCATGTCCCCGAAGTCGGTGCGATGAAAGGTCTCCGTCAGATGCATCGCCTTAGTGTGCGGAGTGCCTGCAAAATCGAACCACGACTTCTCAAAGAAGCTGACCGTGTCCACCACCAGCGTGTCTCCGTCCCAGTGGGCGCGCGAATCGCCGTAAAAGGTAGGCTTCAGGTCCGCGGGGTGGGTGCTCCCGTCTACAAAGAACTGGCGATACATGTGCGTGTTGCCCTCGAAGAGCATCAACACCTCCTTGGGGGTCGAAAAGAGGGAGGTGTGGTAAGGAGCAGCGCGCGGAGGGCCACCGGGAAGACAGCGCGCTTCAAAATCTTCGGCGCCGCCCTTGGCTCGATGGTCGGCAACGATCTTGGCCGCCCACGGCAACATGTCTGGCGCGTCCTGGCCGCTGCCGCCGAATCCGTTCCAGACCCCGCTGAGGTCCGGTTTTCCATCGGACAAACGCGGCACTGGACCGGGCGGCCCTTTGCGCGCGCCACGCCCGCCCCCTTTTCCTTTCGCTTGTGGCGGAGGGGCGCCTTTATCCTGAGCCGCGGCCTGCGGTGCCTCAATCGTCACGGCAAAGGCTCCAATCGTCACCGCGGCAACAGCCAACACTGTCGTCAGATTCTTCTTCACGTTGAGTCTCCTCGTGGGCCGAAGCGCCCGATTGCCAGATCTGGCGAATCTCTAATACTATACGCTCTTCCCGGCCCTTACAATCACTTGTTGACGATGCCTGAGCCGGGGTCCCGGACCAGCTTGTTAAACCTCTGCTCCTCGCTGGGCACGCAGAAAAGTTCCTGGATTTCCGTTTTCGGCGGGGCGAGCTTCAGAATCTTTTTCTCGCTGACCCAAGGTTTTGTGTACGCCTTGGGGGCCTGGATGGTCATGTTGACTTCCAGGGTATCGCGATCCACCCGGTGGTAACGCTCCTCCAGCGTCATATCGTCGCTCACCGGATTCCCGAAGTGGTCGAGCCAGGTGCGCTCGTCAAAGCCCAGCGACTTCACGACAAAGATGTCGCCTTCCCACTTGCCAACCGAGTATCCCATCCACTGCGGATCGGGATCCTTGGGTAGCTCCCTCCCGTCCGTCCAGATCACACGGTAGGAGTGGGCCCACTCGAAAAACTGGATGACGCGGTCAGGAGTTTGCACCAGTTCCATCGGGTAAATCGAGACTTCCAGAAACAAGTTGCGCGGCATTCCCAGCGGATCGCAGGTGCTCATCGGGTCGTTACCCAACCCGCCCGGAACGGCACGCGGCCCATACACCGGCTTGGCCGCGTCGAACCTGGCTTTGCCCCACGGCGTCATGGGAGGAGTTTCATTGCTCATGGTGAGGACTCCGCCGGATCGCCTCCAGACGCCGGAAAGATCGTGCGGGTCATGAGGAACCGAGACTGCCGGAGGCGCAGCCGCTTTGCCTTTCCCTTTTCCTTGTCCCTGTCCGAACAAGGCTGGCGACACTGCCATCAAAGCCGCTGCCGTTAGAGCAAAACTAGTTCGCACTTGGATGCTCCTATTGCTCCGGACCGATTTGGAGCGGTTTGCCGTTCACAAACATATTCGCCCGGCTGAGAAGGCCCACCGGGGTACCGAACTTGTTGGGACGCAGAGTTACGGTGACTTGATCGCCCACCTTTAGAGTATTCTTGGTCCAGCCGGCGTTCTTCAGAACCCCAGGGCTGTTCATTTCACCGGCCCAGTGCACGATCGCGCCCTTGTCGTCCTTCACGTCGAACAACAGATAGACATGCGGGTTGGCCCAGACGAATTCCGTGACTGTGCCGCTAAGGGTGATGGTCTGTGCGGTCGCCGCGTAGTTGCTGGTTCCGTGATGCGCCAACAAACCCGTGCAACACACCAGAAGTCCCAGCGTCGCGTACGAGATTGCTTTCAATGGCCGCTTCATAACCTACCTCCTGACCCAGAGACTGCGTGATTCAAGCGGTTATTTCTACCACGTTTTCGCCGAGGATGCCAGGGGGCCAGGTATCGTAGCCACCGCTGGCCGGTTTCCGGCGAACAAGCGCGGATTGAGCACCGGGTCGTGGCAGAGCGGCAGGGACAGCATGTGGCGCGTTCCATGCCCGGCATCTGGAGCCAGCGTTACGATGTCACGATTTCGTATGATAGGGCGGCGCTTGAAGCGCTTTTGCGGAAGCAGTAAAGCCGATTCTCTGAGCGTCGCGGCGCTCGATCCCGGTCACAAACGGGTGTATACTTTCAACGACTGGAAGGGAAACTAATTCCGGGAAACTTCAATGTTGAAGGAGAAACCCATGGATTCGAAAAAGCCAAATCGAAGGAGATTCCTAAAAGGCGGCGCGGCGTTGGCTGGTCTGGCCGCGGGGGATGTACGACTTGCGAAGGGCCAGACACAAGGGACGCCCGCCAAGAAAATCGACGAGCTAATCGCCTATGGCGAGCGCTCTCGCTTTGTGACCTCGGTGCGCTTGCCGGTGGCCGAAAGGCATTCGCCCGATGAATTCGGGCTCACGTTTCACGTCCTGACTCCGCTTCAGGATTCGGTCGGAATTATCACGCCGTCCTCGCTCCACTATACTGCGACACACCGGGGCGCCTTTGTTCCCGATATCGACCCGCGGGAGCATCGTCTGATGATCCACGGAATGGTTGACCGGCCGCTGGTTTTCACTATGGACGAGCTCAAGCGTCTCCCCTACGTGTCCCGGATTCACTTCATCGAGTGCCTGGGAAACCGAGCCAGGCCGACGCACAAAACTGTTCAGGAAACACACGGACTGACGAGCTGCGCCGAGTGGACTGGCGTGCCGCTGTCCTTGCTGCTCAAGGAGGCCGGCGTGCAAAACTCGGCGTCCTGGATCGTCGCGGAAGGCGCGGAAGAAGTCAAGGGCGCGTCGAGCATCCCGCTCGCCAAGGCGTTGGACGACTGCATCGTATGCTACGGGCAAAATGGCGAGCCGCTTCGTCCGCAGCAAGGCTTTCCCCTCCGGCTCATGGTTCCCGGTTTTGAAGGCATTTATCAGATCAAATACCTGAGGCGGATCAAGGTCGTGGACCGTTACTACATGACCTATGACGATTACGGTCATATCAATCCCGACCCCAAAGTGGCCGCGCTGACTCACATCATCGGACCGAAATCGGTCATCACGTTTCCTTCCGGTGGGCACCAACTGTCCGGCCGTGGGTTCTACGAAGTCACTGGCTTGGCATGGTCCGGCGCGGGCGCCATCCGCGGCGTGGAGATTTCCACCGACGGCGGCTCAAGCTGGAAGAATGCCGAGCTTCGGTCGCCGGCCTATCCAATGGCGCATACCCGCTTTGGCTACCACTGGAACTGGGACGGAAAAGAGTGCACGCTGATGTCGCGCTGCACGGACGAATTGGGCACGGTGCAACCCACGCGAGCCGACGTCGCGAAATACTGGAACCAACCCTTGGACAACAACCTCCGGATTCAAGGGGCCGACAATTCCGTTATGCCGTGGAAAGTCTCGAGCGACGGGAGCGTTCATAATGGGCTCGCCTAAGGTTCTGCTCGTGACCGCGGTCCTCGGCATTTGCCAGACTGCCTGGACACAGTCGCCCACTTACGGCGTTGGGAGAACTCCGAGCGCGGAGGAACTCCGCGCCTGGGATATCGCCATCAGTCCGACGGGAAAAGAGCTCCCGCCTGGACAGGGGACCGCCAAGGAAGGTGCGGCGCTCTTTGTCCAGAAGGGCTGCTCGGGGTGCCACGGGGCCACTGGATCGGGAGGCCCTGCGCCCACGTTAATCAGTCGGAAAGGCCCACAGACGGCCTCTTCCATGCCTTCGATGCCTTGTCTCGCCCCTTGTGTGAACGATGCAAACACGATGGGGGTTCACTCGCCTTTCGCAACCACGATATGGGATTACATCAATCGCGGCATGCCTCTGGGGGAAGAGGGGACGCTCACCCCCAATGAGGTGTACGCCCTTACCGCCTTCCTGCTGTACAAGAATGACGTCATCAAAGAAGACGAGGTCATGAACGCCCAGAGTCTGCCGAAGGTCAAAATGCCGAACCGTGACGGATTTGCTCTTCCTCCGGAGTGGAAGCACGGGACGCCGAGGCTTCAGGGCTACCCCTAGAGTGAGACGCGTCGCTGATCGCCGGCGCCTTTCACTTCACGTAGATTGTGGTGATCAGCCCGTTGGACCCGAGCAGCTCCACGTCATTGCCGGGGTTGCCGTTCGGAAGGGTGGGGCCGCCGCCGATATTACTTTGATAGTCGTCCAGTTTCACGACGACGCTGATGGGCGAGATCGTGCTGGATGGCGTATCCGAAGGCACCACCACGTTAATCTGCCAGAGCCCTGGATATTGGGGCGAGAGTTGCGAGGCCTGTACCACAGCCGCCTCGCCGTTGATATAGACCAACGGTGGGTTGAGTTGCGGGTAAGCGCTTCCGCCTGGCGGAGTGCCATCGGGAGGAAGATTGGGAATGTAGCCCGCGCCCGTCAGCCACAGGGTGATGATGCCGCCCGCCGTTGCGGGGACACTCGGACTGTTGTTGCCGATATAGTTGCCTTTCGAATCATAGACGCTGGCCGCCACCTGGCCAGTGCCACTGGCGTTGGAGGTGTACAAGCCCGGCGAGGCGGGTTGCATCGTGAGCGTGTTGACCGCCAGAACCTGTCCCGTCGAAGTGTTGGTCACCACCACGTCGGCCGGGCCGGATTGCGGCGCTTCGTTGGGAATCTCGAAGTAAATCACGGCCGGATCGATGCGGAAAATCGGCGCGGGGAAGCCCGCCACCGTGACCTGCACGTTGCTGACGGTGAGCGGCCACGGCGGAGCCATGTTCTGGATCGGGCCGGTGCCGTAGGATGGCGTGAAGCTGAAGTTCAGGCCCTCGCGCGCGATCTCCACCAGCATCCCCGGTGTGGGACCCGCGGTGGAATTCACTCCCGCGGCATAGCTGGCCGAGTTGCGGTAATACAACTGGCCAAAATAAAAGGTGATGCGATTCGCCGAATCGGCCACGATCAGATTATCGAAGGGATCCAGCGCCACCGCCAAGGGGCCGTAAGAGTTGACCGCCTGAGTCGGCGTGTCGGTGTTCTGCAAGGTCTGAAATTCCGGAAGCTGGTACACCACGTTGGAGGCGGTGCTGGTAACCCAGCCCCGGCCGGTGAGGAAACTGATGGTCACACCTTGCGGGGAACTCAGGTTAGGAACCAGCAGCGTGGCGGACGGATTGTTGGCCGTGGGTTTGGAGAACACCATCATGCGGTTGTTGCCGGAATCGCAGACATACAGGCGGTCGGAGCTGTCCACCGCCAGACCCCGCGGGCTATTGAGCTGGCTGCTGCTGTCGCCGTTGCCGGATTGCGTGAAGCCCGGCTGGCCGATGACAAACGCGGCTTGCTGGCCGTTCGTAAAATCCGCACCGGTTTTGTTGAATACCAGAATGCGGTTGGTGCTGGGGTCGGAGAGGGCCAGGCTGCCCGAGCCCGGGGCGCCGCCGTTGGCAAAGATCGCAATCCCGAAAGGCTGAGTCGTGGTGAATTGGTTGATGTTCGGAATGGCGGTGGCAAAATCGGGCTGCCCCAGCACCACCGTGGCGGTGGGTTGCGATCCGGGGGTTTGAGCGAAGGGTGCGGGGAAGCGTAGCGCGCGCCCGTTGCCGGAGTCGGCCACCCACAGGTTCCCGTTTGCATCCACCGCCAGGCCCACGGGCGCGGACAGACCCGTGGCGCTGGGCGGACCAGCCGCGCCATTCGGGAAATTCGGGGTGCTGTGCAGAAGATCGGCCTGGCCGATCACCAGATCGGCTTTCTGGGTCAGGAGACTGTGCGCATCGGTGCCGACTTTGCGCGCGTCGTTGAAGCCCAGAACGCGGTTGTTCAGGCTGTCGGCGACATACAGGTGCGGCGGAGTGGAGTTGCTGTCCACCACGATGCCACCGCCGTAGCCGCTGATATTGATCTCGCGGCCTTCGATCAGGTTCGCCGTGCCATAGATAAAGTCGGTTTGTCCCACCACCCGCGACGCCGTGCTAAACAGGCCCCCGCCCTGGTTCGCAAATGCCAGCACACGGTTATTGAGAGCGTCTACGATCCACATCTCCTGGTTGTTGGGATTGATGGCTCCGGCCAGCGGGGCGTTGAACGTCGCATTGGAGGGATTGATTTGTCCTTGATTGACCTTGCCGCTGACGAAGTCCGGTTGCCCCGTAACACCGCTCTCCACCGGCGAGAGCGCCGGAGCCTTCACCGTCCAGGTGCCGGCGAAGGTGTCGTAGCGCACCACCCGGTTTTGCGGCGTATCGCACACGAAAACCGATGCGCCTTGCGAGCCGTTCAGTACAAAGATTCCTTCCGGAACGCCGGTGATGCTGCCTCCCGAATTAATCGCGCCCAGCGTCGAGGCGGTGGGATAGGTCACCGGCGTGGTCGAGGGCGGCGGAACCCCCAGCACCACTTTGCCGGTCTCGCCGATGCTCAGAGGCGCGGTAAACTGAATCGCGCGCGCGTATCCGTCCACCACGTACAGATTGCCCTGGCTGTCGGCGGCTACGCCTGAGGGGTTCGCCACGAAGCTCAGGTTCACCTGCGGGTTCCCCGGGATGCCGGTGGGAAGCGCGCTGCTGACGAAACTGTTCTGCCCCAGCACCACCGTGGCCGCGGGCAATTGCGTATTCGCCGCCAGGTTCGAGGGCGGGTAACCCAGCACGCGATTGTTCAAGACATCGGCAACCCACAAGTTGCCCTGGCCATCGATCGCCAGACCGGCTGTGATCAGGGATCCGGAGGCATACAGAGCCAGACTGTTGGCGCTCGGGCTCTGCGCGCCCAGGCCCTGGTTGGGCTGATTGCTGACCGTGTTCTTCTGCCCGATCACCAGGTCCACTTGCTGGTTGTTGGCGGGCTGCTTATACGGAGCCTTGAAGCGCAGAATGCGATTGCTGCCGGAATCGGCGACATACAGATTCCCGTTGGCGTCGACCGCAATTCCGGTGGGCCCGTTCAATCCCGTGCTGGTGCTGGTGCCGGGTCCCAACGGAAAGGTCGAATAAAAGTCCGGCTGCCCGATCACCAGGTCGGCGAAATTTCCCTGGGTCAATGCATTGGCGTTGCTCCAGCCCAGGATCCGGTTGTTGCCGGTATCGGCGATGTAGACGTGCGGCGGCGTGACGCTGCCGTCGAAGGCGATGGCGCGGGGCACGTACAGCTCCCGGCCCTCCACCAGATTCGGCGCGTTGGATTCCAGCGGGTTCTCTAGCGTCGGTTGCCCGAACTCCCGCGTGGGTAGTGGGTTTATCGTCAGCACCTGCGCCGATGCGAGCGCGGTGATGCCGAGCACAGCACACAATTGCTTTCTCATGGGGGGTAAATTGCCTCCGGACGGCGCGCGGGAACCGTCTTCCTTTATTGAACATAGCACATAGAACACGCAGTTCCGCGTACCTTTGATACCGGAATCTCGTCTTTACTTGGCGGCTGCTTCCGGCGCGGCGGGCGGAGCGGTTTGCCCTTGCGCCACGGACTCTTCCTGCTCGTCCAGGCCAGCGTTGCGCACGATGATCGAAATTCGACGATTCGACGGATTGGTGGGATCGTCCTTCGTCAGTAATCGCTGGTCGGCGAATCCGCGCACCTGGCTGATGCGATTGTCATCCAGGCCAGAGGCCGTCAGTATCCTTCGCGCCGAGTTGGCGCGGTCGGCGGACAGTTCCCAGTTGGAGTAGTCGGGGCGTCCGAACGGCTTGGAATCGGTATGTCCCTCGATCGCCACTTTGTTCGGAAGCTTCACCAACTCGGCCGCGAGAATCTTTAACAGCTCGGTTCCCGCCTGGGTCGGCTGCGGATTGCCTGCCTCGAAGAAAAGACCGTGCTCGGTTTCGAGCAGGTCGATTCGCAGACCCTCGGTAGTAAGCGTTATCTTGATCTGCTTCTCCATATGCTGAAGCGTCGGAATTTGCTTCAGCATCTCTTGCAGTTTATCTTTTAATGTTTGGAGATCCTGGCGATTCAACGTGAGGGTTTCTCCGACGCCCGAACTGGTGGTGCCGGTCTGGCGGCCCTTTCCAGTGGGATCCTGGAAGTATCCGCCCACGGCCTTTTGCACTTTTTCGCTGGCGCTGAGCAGCCACAGAACGATGAAGAGCGCCATCATCGCCGTCACGAAATCCGCATAAGCGACCTTCCAAGCGCCTCCATGCCCCTCATCGTCGTGACCGCCGGCTCGCTTCCGGATAATAATGACCGGCCCAGTGGCTTTGGCGCTCAAGCCGCCTCCTCGGTGACGGCGGACCCGGGCGCCTTACGGCACACCTTGTCCATCTCCTGGAACGTCGGCCGTAAGTGATGCGGGATAGCGCGCCGCGCGGCTTCGAGCGCGAGCATAGGAGAAAGCCCCTTCATATTCGCCAGAAGTCCCATGCGGAGACACAAGAAATACTCGCCTTCGGCATCCGTGTTTTTCTTGATGTTGGCGGCCACCGGCCCTAGGAAGCCATAACACATAAGGATGCCGAGAAACGTCCCCACCAGGGCGGCGGCTACTTTATGTCCAATTTCTTCCGGCGGTCCTCCCAAGGATCCCATCGTGATGACTACTCCCAAAACCGCGGCGACGATGCCCAGCCCCGGGAGACTGTCCGCTACGGTCGAAAGAGCGCCCGCGGAAATGCGTCCTTGCCGGTGCAGAATCTCCAGGTCGGTTTCCATAATCTGATCCATGTCATGGACCTCGACGCCCCCGGTCACCAGCGTTCGCATCGTGTCGCAGAAGAAGTGCATGGCCTCTTTATCCTTGGCGAAGGTGGGATGGCGTTTAAACAGAGCGCTTTTCTCAGGCTCGTCCAAGTCTTGTTCGAGTGTCGCCAAACCGGTTTTACGGGCGGTGCCGAAGAAGTCATTTAAGAACTTCAGAGTGTCGAGATAGACACTCGCGGTGTAATGGCTTCCCTTGAAGACCTGGAGAATACCTCCGAGGATCGCCTTCAGGACATAAAGTGGATTTCCGATCAACACGGTCCCCATCGCTGCACCGCCTATGATGAGCAATTCGGAAGGCTGCATGAGTACTAGCAGGTTGCCCTTTTCCATGAGATAGCCGCCGGCAATGCAGCCCAGAACAACAACGATGCCAAGCACTGGAATCATGTCCGCAGGTCTCCTATTCCACTGAACCGACAAGCTCGAAGATAGTCGTTAGATCGGCAGCGGAACGTCCTTTCGTTAAGTACATGGCGACGAAAACATCTAAATTACTTCTCTCTAAAAAGACTTGAAAGTGTCGATATGTACGGCTGCGGATCTCACGGCGCCGTGAAAGGAGTCAGAAATGAGCTCTATCGCCAGCACATTCAGTTCCATCAACAGCCCCCCGCTGTACCAAATTAGTAATAACCTTTCAGCCACGCCCATCGCTTCTTCAGGTTCCCAAAGCTCCGCTGCACCCGCTTCCGACAGCGTGGATCTCTCGCAGGTTGCGCAGTTGCTGCAAGAGCTCCAGCAGCTTCAAACCATAGATCCCACCGAATTTGCCAAAATAGCTGCTGGCTCTGCATTCCAACTGCAAGAGATTGCTCAGCATATTACCGATCCCGGCCAGTATAGTTTGCTGTTGAACCTGGTCGACGAATTGCAGCGAGCCTCCGAGAGCGGCAACCTCTCATCGTTTGATGGAGGTGCTTTGGAAGCAAGTGCCTCGTCAAATACCACCTCTAATTACCAAGGCAGCAATAGCATCCAGAATATCCTGAGCCCAATTGTGATCGACATTCAGTCGGGGTCGAGCGGCAACAAGCGAACATCAGCGGCAAGCTCGGGCTCGTAGCGCATGCTCGCCACCAGCCCCCACTACTCCTGAAGGGGCAATCGGTCTATTGTGTTTTCGACGTCTCAGTTTTACCGAGGGCGTACTTATTCAGAATCACGATATTCACGCGGCGGTTCGCGGCGCGGCCTTGCGCGGTTTCATTGCTCATTTCCGGCAACGTGTCAGCGAAGCCGACGATGATCATGCGCTGATGCTCTATCCCAAATCGCGCGGCCAACAGCTCCATCATTGCAATACTTCGGGCCGCCGACAGCTCCCAATTACTGCGGAAGTGGGCCGTATGGATGGGGACGGAATCGGTATGGCCTTCCACCTGGAGTGGATTGGCGACTTCCTTCAAGGCGGCAGCCAGCTTGGCGATGATGGGGAACGTCGAAGGATCGATGGAATCGGTGCCGGACGGGAAGAAGGCAGCCTGCTTGAGACTGACTACGAGACCGCGTGGCTCCAGAGTTACTTCGACTTTGCCGGTCTTGATCTCATCCTCCAGCTCTTTGGACAAGCTTTTTAACGAGGGCGCCAGTTCCAGAACATCCGGCGGCGGCTCATCCTTGGCGGCCCGCTGTGCGCCGCCAGGGCCCCGCATCTGAGCATTTCCTTGCCCCTTATCCTCAATCGTTCCGCCCAGGATCTTGGCGACCGCCGGCGTCACACCGGCGGACTTGCCGTCCAGGGCCTTAGCCACGGCCTCCGAGATCTGCTTGGCTTTGGATTTATCCGTCTGCGAGGACGCGAACATAACCACAAAGAACGCGAACAGGAGCGTAATGAAGTCGGCGTAAGAGACCAACCAACGCTCGTGGTTTGGGTGCTCGGGCGGATTCCTTCTTCTCTCCAATGCCTATCCTTTCGCCACTGCCGGTTGGCTGGAGCCGGCCGTTGCCTTGCCGGAAGCCGGCTTGCCGGCCGGTGCCGTCTTCTTACCGTCCGGGTCGACAAAGGCTTCCAGCTTCACACGAATCAGCTTCGGGTTCATTCCTTCGATGATGCTGGCGACGCCTTCGAGCAGCAGCTCCTTAACCTGCACGTCGTTGTAGATCCGGGCCTTCAGTTTGCTGGCGACGGGCAGAAAAAAGAGGTTCGCGACGGCAACTCCATACACGGTTGCTACGAAGGCAATCGCGATTCCGCGGCCAACCTCGTCAATGTTCTCCAAATGCTTCATCACCTGGATCAATCCCATGACCGCGCCGATGATTCCGATGGTCGGAGAGTAGCCGCCTGCAGCCTCATAAATCTTGACTCCGGACTCAGCCCGCCTCTCCGCCTGATAAATCTCTAGATCCATCATCTTGCGAAGCTCCTTGAGATCGGTGCCATCGATCGCCAGCGAGAGAGCCTTCTTCAGAAAGGGATCTCCAATCTGGTCCAGATCCTCCTCCAGCGAAATGATGCTGCTCTTGCGCGCCTTGGAAGCATAGGCGACGATCTCGTCCACCGCCGCGTCCATGTCGATGACCTCTTCGAAGAAGACATTCTTCAGCCCCTTCGCGGCTCTGATCAAGGAGGACATGGGCGAGGTAACCATCACGGCTCCCAAAGTTCCGCCCAGAACCACGATCGCGGCCGTCATTTGCCGGATGTCGGAGACGTGGCCTCCGTCGAGAACCAGTCCGCCGATTATCCCCCCCGCCGCGACGATGAGTCCTCCGATGCTGGCAAGGTCCAGGCGAACCGCCCTCACTTTCGATGCGGTCAACGCGTTTCTGGGCGACGCGTTCCTATCTGCCATGAGACGAGGTCTCTCCCGTCAGACGCTCGTGGGGGCAGTCCCGAGATGGAATCGCACGTGGGGTGGCGGCGGGACAACACAGCTCCTTGTTAAATAGAGCTTTGCGGAATGCGATCACTTCCTCGAGGATCTCCTGCGCAGATTCCAACACCATGAATTTCTGACCCGAGGTGAGGGTGATGACTGTGTCCGGCGTGATTTCGATGTGCTCGATCAGGTCTGAATTCAAGATCAGAGAAGTATGATTTAGCCTGGTCACCTTGATCATTAGGAGTGCACCTCATCCGCAGCTCCGGTTGGGCTAGAGTGCATATCGGCAAGAAAGCCGGATAGTTTATCCGGATGGCGTCCAATCCCAATGTGGCAAATCCTAATTCTGCGCTCTTGGGGGCAGTCTATCGCGAACCACCTGGTCTGACGATGTAGGTTCAGAAAACCTACCAGCGCTAAATGAGAACGGCCGTGGGGACTGCACCGATTATGCAAACCAGTACGATCGAGTTAGGCCGGCAAGATGCCGCCGGCCCGGAGCTCAGGCTGCTGCGAAGCATTCACGAGGCATTTGCCCGCGAATTCAGCGCCAGCCTTTCCACCTTCCTCCAGTCCGAGGTCGGGGTGGCTCTGGGTGAGATCGGCTTCGTGGAGGCCGCCGCCTTCCGGAATGCGCTGCCATCCCCAAGCTGCCTGATCACGCTGAAGCTCTTTCCCCGGCAGGATCGGATGATCCTGCACTTCGCTTCGTCCGCTGCTCTCGGCCTATTGGAACTGCTCTTGGGAGGTACAGGAAGCGCGCTACCGGCAGCGTCAAAGGAGTTAACGGAGATTGAGTGGAGTCTGCTCGAAGAAGTGATTCGGGTGCTGGTTCGCGCCCTTGGAACAAGCTGGCAACCCTCCGTCGCGGTGGAGTTCGAAGTTGAATCCCTGGGGAGCGATCCCGCGGCAC
>Ga0209167_10000350_pt1 | contig 37424 bp, 31 predicted proteins | sample Coa_R1_9_FD_187154 | JGI IMG/M metagenome (GOLD analysis project Ga0209167, IMG submission 187154) | Surface soil microbial communities from Centralia Pennsylvania, which are recovering from an underground coalmine fire - Coalmine... | ecosystem: Environmental > Terrestrial > Soil >...
GGCTTTTTTTGTCATTGTGTCTAATCAGTACACACCACCAGCGTTTGGCCCATCGGCAGAATTACCTCTACCGCTAGGGTCAGCACTTGAAATCTTTCCAGAAGCAGAGTACCGGTCAGGTCAGAATAGGGTCAATGGGCCTAAAGTACTACGTTGAGATGAGTTTATCAGTCAAAATAAGGGTAGGGCTGGACCACGCGCGTTGCCCATAGAACCAATCCACGATTAAGTCCGCCCCATCTACTACAACCCTTGATCGCTTGACACCCCTATTCAGCGTTCTTACTATGGAAATCCCTTCAACGGCCGGCGTAGCTCAGGGGTAGAGCGAGGGTCTCATAATCCCTAGGTCGTGAGTTCGAGTCTCACCGCCGGCACCACACTTACTTACTTGGTTTCAAGAAGTTCCGGTGACTCGCATTTCGAAGCGAACTGCGTCAAAAGGGCCAGTGTAGTAAAATCGTAGTAGTTTCAGGCCGGTCAACGCTCAATCTTCTGGGACCCATGTAGTGCATCCGGTCTGCATTTTCTGAGGCCACCGCTGTGAAGTTTCGACCTGGTGAAGAAGGGGCGCCCGTAAGAAAACTCAGCGATCTGTCCTGGTTGGTTAGCGACAAATCCACCGCTTATTTCGCACCGAGAGTAGCATTCACACGCTTGAACAGACGCTCAAACCGATCCAGGGTATTCGGACTAAGGGATGCCAGAAATGTATCGCGCTGACGGAGCAAGACGTCCGCTGGACGACCGTGGTCAAATCTTTCCTGCTTAATGTGCCTTGCAATTCGGGACACAATCGGGTCAGTGCCCACCAAATCTGTTTCCGTAAGCGTAGAGCCAAACGCTCGGTTGAAGAGACTGAGGTATTCTGTAGGCTCAAATAAATCTTCCAAATCCGCGAGTTTTACCCCGATGATCTCTCCTATACCGATGATGCGATTCTTCGCGAGGATACCCTGTTCGACAAGCTTGCTGAGGCGCTGATTGCCTTCCTTCCTGGAATCAAGAAGAACGGTTACCTCAAGGTGATGCCCGAGAAGCGCCACGAATGAAGGAATGAGATCAGCACCACCTACTGGAACCAATGACCATTTATCATCTAGCCCTTCGCGCCCATGTTCTTTCAAAAATGAAGACACGAGAAGAAGATACGTATAGTCAGACGTGCCCTCCAGCACTAGGTTGTGTGGAGCAACGAAAAGGTGCTGTGCCAGATCATACCCTAAGGCGGCTTGAAGCGGGAACAGCGTGTCCTTATCTGTCGAGAGTACATCAGCTGTTACCTGAGACCCTATGTCACGTCCCTTATCTTCGACCAGACGGGCACGCTCTAGGTGATCTGGCTCAACCATAAACGGGGAATGGGTACTGTAGATCACTTGGCAGCGGTGTGAAAGCCGATCTTCAATGAATCGCAGGAAATCTTTCTGGGCGCGCGCATGCAAGCCGAGACCCGGCTCATCCAATAGAATTATTATCGGTTTCGTGCTGTGCTCAAACTCCGAAAAGGCTGCCAGGAAAGAAAAGAACCAACGGAAACCTGTTGACCTCTGGTCAAATGGCAAAGAGAGGAGATGCCTGTCATCCCAGAGCCTAATTTTCAATTCATCCAAAACGGATTGCTGACCCTGCGGCGTTTGTTCTGTTTTCTGGGTAATGTCTATCATGACGCGAAGTTCAGGATTCGTGCTCCAATACTTGAGCACGTCATGCGTGATCGAATTTGCTACATTTTCAAGTTCGCGCTTTCTGACTTCGTACTCAGGATTTAATAGGTACTCCGATTCAGCCCCCGCAAGTTCCAAGAGTGACCGGGCAGTCGCCTCGTCTTCTGTTAGGTCTTCTCTCTTCTTGCCCAGTAATTCTCTGATCTTGATCGTTCCAGGAAGAGAACTGTACTCGTCGAAGTAAAAGAACCTTGGTGCGAGCTGGTCAATACCTTCCAAAAGCGCCTTGCGCAGATCAGCGGCTTTCCCAAGTAGTTTGGCTTTGGCAGTTGCGACTGCTTCGCTTGCTGCCTTCGAGTGCTCGCCGCCCTCTTTGGAGAGGTTTTGGACGAGTTGGTCGACGCCTGCAAACGTCGTGGCGCTCGCGCCTGAGTCCACGAAGTCAGCCGGAAGCTTTACGTCCCTCAGAATATGACGGACGGCACCGCGTTCATCTGCTTGAAAGTCAAACCATTGCTTGCCGCTGTACTCTCGTTCGACAGTCACTTGCTTCGAAGTTAGAGTTCCCTGACCGAATCGAGATTCCAGAATTGAAAGGTCAGACGCTTCCAATTCAAAGATCGCACGTACAGGGCGTGAGTGCTCCAAGTCCTTTCCCTCTCGGCGGTGCTGCTTTTCCAACCATGCTGGGTACTGCTGAAGGATAGAGAATTTTGCACTGGCATGGGCCGGATTCAGTCGATACATTCCCTGAAGAAACGCAGTCTTCCCAGATTCATTTTTTCCTACGATGCAGGTCACTGTCGGCTCGATGTGAACAGGTGAGGAGTCCAGTATGTTTCTGAAATTGTTAATCTGCGCTTTGATGAGTCTCATGACTTCTCCATTTTCACTTTTTCGCAAATGTGGCAGAGAGACGCGAATTACTGTTGACCGAAACTAAGGAGCTGACCTACGGGGTAAAGTCACTCGTTCATAATCTCGGGTGAATAGAAGTCTCCTGCTTTCTGGACTCGCAGTCAAGCAGGAGTGTAATTACTGGAAATTCACTGTTTGCTTCTGTCTCCGGCAAAGAGATCGAGTAGCTCCTCTACGCCCCCCGGTTTAGTTCACCCAGGTTGTGGGAGTGTTTTCAGTGGAAATCTTTGCAGTGCTGAATGCCTCTCCTAACATCACGTCTCCATAAAACCCCATGCAAATTGTTCTTCTCTTTACAGTCTTCTCCTTATTCTGTCACTCTAGCTCCTTCCATAGCGTCCGCAACTGATGAGGAGTCCTCGATGTTAACGCAGTTGAGCATTGGCAATTTCAAGTCTTGGAAGAGAATTGACAAGATGCGTCTGGCGCCCATTACTGGGTTGTTCGGACCGAATAGTTCAGGGAAGACCAGCATCCTTCAATTGTTGCTGATGTTGAAACAAACGATCGAGTCTTCCGACCGGGCGCAGGTACTTGAATTCGGTGACGAAAAAAACCTAACGAATCTTGGGAGTTTCCGCGATGTTGTCTATGAACATGAAAAGCCCGGGACGATAGACTTTTCTCTTAATTGGAACCTCCCCGAAGGACTTACTGTTAAGGACCCAGAGAGCAAGACCGACACACTGTTCGAGGCAAGTCAACTTGGGTTTCAGTGTACGCTTGGAGAGAACGGAGCAGATCGTTTGGCTGTGTCTAACCTTGAGTACGACGTGAGCAGTAATCGCATTGTCCTGAAAAGGAAAGGGCAAAGCGGCGCAAAATATGAGCTAACAAACGAAAGCGATGGAGGAATTCACTTCACTCGGACGCAAGGTCGTGTATGGGATCTTCCGGCTCCTGTGAAGTTCTATGGCTTCCCGGATCAAGTGTATGCATACTATCAGAACGCAGGCTTCCTTTCGGATCTTCAACTAGCCTTTGAGAATCTATTTAAACGCCTCTACTACCTTGGGCCACTCCGCGAGTTCCCTGCTCGACATTATGGGTGGAAGGGTTCCGAACCAGCAGACATGGGTCGTCGCGGCGAGCGTGTTGTGGATGCGTTGCTAGCATCACGACAGAACGGGCGTTACATTTCACCGGGATTTAAGCGCAAGAAGCGGAGTCTTGAGGAGCGAGTTGCCCAGTGGCTCAAAGAGTTGGGATTGATTCACAATTTCAGCGTGGAGCGAATTGCAGAAGGAAACAACATTTACCAAGTGCGGGTGCAGAAGACATCCACTTCTGCGAAAGTGCTAATTACTGACGTCGGATTCGGAGTATCACAAATATTGCCAGTGTTGGTTCTGTGCTATTACGTGCCTGAGGGGTCGGTTATCCTTCTAGAGCAGCCTGAAATTCATTTACATCCCTCCGTTCAATCTGGTCTTGCGGATGTATTCATCGATGCCGTAAAGAACCGCAATGTTCAGATTGTGGTTGAAAGCCACAGCGAACACCTCTTACGCCGATTACAACGACGCGTTGCTGAAAAGGCGATGACTCCCGAAGATACTTCCTTATATTTCTGCGAAATAATTGAGGCCGATTCGAGATTGACTGAACTCAACGTGGACATGTTCGGAAATATAAAGAATTGGCCTAAAGACTTCTTTGGTGATGAGTTTGGTGAGATGGCTGCGATGACGAAGGCTGCGATGCTGCAGAAGCAGGCTCAATAAGCGTGCCCGCTTTTGTCGTCGACACGAACGTTCCAGTTACTGCGAATGACCGCGGTAATAACCATGCGGATCCAGCCTGCGTAATTGCATGCATCGATTCGCTAACAGCCATTTATTCTCACGGGATGATAGTGCTCGACGAGGATATGCGGATCTTGAATGAATACAGACGCAATTTGAGCATGAATGGGGAGCCGGGAGCAGGCGATGCTTTTATGAAGTGGGTTTGGAGTGTGCAGGCAGATGAGAGGAAATGTGAGCGAGTTGTACTTACACAACGTAGCGGAGATAACGAGAATGATTTCGAGGAATTTCCGGACGATCCTGACCTTGCTGGTTTTGATTGGTCGGATCGGAAGTTCGTTGCGGTAGTGCGAGCAAGTCTTCACAGGCCTGTTGTGGTGAATGCCTTAGATTCGGATTGGGTACACAGCCGAGACGCCCTTGAACGAAACGGCGTGACCGTTCGCGAGCTTTGTCCTCAGCACATACTTTGAGAGTGATCGAAATGTGTCCGATTTGAAGGACCTAATTCACCCAAGTGGTTGCAGTTGTTGCGGTATTTTCTGCGGAAATCTTTGAAGCGATGAATGCCTCTAGCTTTGCAGCCGCATCCCGTTTGAAATCGTCGTCCGCCTTGGCATAGGTATGAACTAGGCCACTCCCGGCATGGCCCATAAGCAGTTCTATAAGGACTGGTGATATACCTATTTGGTAAAGTCGCGTGCAATACGTGCAGCGCATGTCATACAAACGGCGCTTTTCGACCTTGGCGTCCTTCAGCGCCCGCTTCCATGTCTTTGGAACATGCTGCAAGTGTCTTGCTGGGTTCTTCGGATAGAAGAAAATATATTCAGAACTCTTCGCCCGAATCAGTTGCTTCCAGCGGAGCAATTCCGCCTTCAGACGCGTTGTCATTGGGACGGTTCTTAGTCCGGCAGGGGTCTTTGATGCGGTTACGGTGATCATGCCGCGCTCGAAGTCAACTTCACTCCATTTCAAGGGCAACGCTTCTGCACTCGGCCTAAGCCCTGTATCCAGCAGCAATAGGAGCAACGGACGCAGATAACCCGTGGCGACCGCCAGCAGCCTTTGCTCCTCTTCAACCGTGAATGGCCTTGCCTGTAACCTTTCTTTTCGCTCGTTTAAGAAATGCTCTCTATCGGCGAGAGGATTCACAGCGATGAAGTGCTCCTTTATGGCTTGTCTTAACACCAATCTAAGCAGTGATAAATCTCTGTTGACTCCTGCCGGTCCTGTCCCTCCTCGGATTCGCGCTGCTTTATAGTCCTCGATTCTCGCGGCACCGACGTCGGGTAGCCGAGTGGTGCTGAAGAAGCGTTCAAGAAATCTCTTCGAACCTTTGTAACGCTTCATCGTATTCGGATGAAGGTCGGTGCGCGAATCGAGATAAGTTGAAAGGTAGTCTTTCAGAGTTGGTGCGTGCGATTTCAATAGTGGGAATCGACCTTCGATGCTTTGAGCCCGCCTCACGGCAAGAATTTTCTTGGCCAACCGCTTATCCACCGTTCCAGTGGACTCGCAAATTTGTTTTCCGTTCACTACGAAGTTCATCCACCAAGTATCCGACTTGACGGTCTTGCCTCCTTTTAACTTCCAGCTACGACGGTATAATCCCATCCTCCAGCCCCTTCCGTTCGCATGAAATCACAGGTTAGAAATACACCTGCAAAATCGAGGTCCGATTACCGCCAAAAACACTTAAATTGCTTGTCCCGATTCGACCTTAGCCAATTACACATTTCTAATGCCCTCGTTTGCAGAGGTGGAAGGCGGTCCACACGCTCACGCCGTACTGCTTTGCGAGAAGGCTAAAGCTGGTTCGCGCCCGACTTCTGTCTCGCCTAAGCTGTCGAATCTCCGCAACGCTGAGTTCTCGCAGCGGCGGCCTGCCCAGTCGTTTGCCTTTCGCTTTTGCGTTTCGGAGACCTGCTCGGACGCGCTCGGCGATCAGGCTGCGCTCTAGCTCCGCGACAGCACCCAGCACGGTGAAAACCATCTTCCCGGCGGGCGTTGATGAGTCAAGCTGCTCGGACAGACTTACAAATTCGATCCCGAGCGACTGAAAAGTCTCCAGGGCCTTCAACAGGTGGCTGACGCTGCGAGCGAACCGATCAAATCGCCAGACAACAACCGCATTAATACGGCGGTGGTGCGAGTCTGCCATTAGGCGATCGAGCTCCGGGCGCTTCTCTTTCGCTCCCGAGATCCCGGCGTCAACATATTCATCGTGTATTTTCCAGCCACGGCGCTTGCAGTAGTCGCGCAATTCTCGAATTTGCATTGCTGGGTCCTGACCGTTGTTTGTAGACACCCGTGCATAAATCGCGGCTCTTGTTTGTCCCTTCATCGTGCGGTCTCCTTTTATCCAAATACGTCTAGATAAAAATGAGAGCCGCCTGCGGAATGCAATCTATTTGTTCAACGTTTGCGGTGCTCCACAAGCGGAGCTCGAGCCTTCGGCTTGGATTTCCGTTGGGTCTGTCGATGGCCACGGGCCGTCTTTCGTCGGGGGCCTTCAGTCCCCTTTACATACTCGTCCGGACGGATATAGGCATTGGCAGTCACGATCACGGGCTTCTTGTTGACTCTCAGTGATGTCCGTCTGGGTCCGCAGTGCGCAACTACGAGTGTTTTGCCCGTCTTTGATCTCCTCGCTGGGACTATCAACGGCAATTCCAGGATCAGCATTCCTTTTCGTATTCTGCATTTCATTTCCTCATCCTCCAGTCTAGTGTTTCGATCGAAGCAGGTTCGTTCAATTCCGAAAGCCACTCTCGAATTGCAGGAAGAAAAAATCTGAGGCATCGTTGCGACAGCTTCACGCGCGGAACCCGGCGCTCGCTCACCCAGTGATAGAGTGTTCCCACAGCTATTCCGGTCAGGGCCGACAGCTCGTGAATGTCGATCAAGAGTTTTTCTTTTGGTTCGGTCACAGGCATGTCCCCCTAGGATGTTGCAACCTGAACGGACTCTTCGGCCATTGAGTCGCCCACAAGTTCAACGCGTGCGTCACCACGCCGTTGAGCGCAAGAGGTTCAAGAAATCGGTGCGTGTTGGTGAAGCGAAGTTCACCTCTAAGAAAGCGCAGGGTTGCGTGAAGGTCGTGTTTTTCCCATGAAAGATTACGCAGTGCGAGCGGTGCGTTCGGAACCGTCCGGCGTATGCGGCGGATTACAGCATCCCAATCGAGTTTGCAAAAAAAGATATGACGGCGAGCTATGAGGCCAGGTATTCGTTGAAAGTCAAAACAGTCCTGAATTTCATTACGCCGAAGCCACGCTGCGTGAAGCTCCAGCTCGATTCGGAAAACTTGCGTCCGCACTCTCAGGTAGCAGCGAACGAATTTGCTGGAGCGGCGCGTCCCAAACCAAACAATGCCAGGTTTGCGAGCGGCCCATCGACTTTTGCCGAAGAGCAGGTGCAGCATAACGAATGCCGTGTTAATCCCGGCCTGCTTGGGGAAATCAAAAGCTAGTTCGAGTAACGAAACGCGGCTTTTTCCCAGCAGTTCTGTTGCGCCCAGAACATCGGATGGTGATAAGCCACGTTGCTCCCCGGCTCGAAGGATTAGTTTGATTTTTGGAATCCAGGGCACGCGCCGCTGGTCGTAAATCAGCGTTGTTGCGCCGGTGTTTGTGTCTTGCGTCTCCAGAACGCGGCCATACGCACTGGAGCTGGAGCGCAGGAAATGCGAACGCAAAACTCGATGGCCAGGTTGGTGTAAGAAGGCTTTTCGGTCATAGGCGTCTGCGCAGATGCCCAACCGGTCGAGACTTACTACGGGTCCCGATTGAATCCAGGTTCGCATGCACCATAGCGTGCCTCAGTCGAGTTCAACACGATATGGACAAAGACATCCCTCTTTTTAACCGATTAGCACTGGGTTTTGTCCTCATTGCCGACGTTTCAGCGCTTGGAGGAGAGCGTCATCTCGGTCATTGCTAATTTCATTCGCCTCAGGTGGGGCACAAACCAGCTGCGTCAAACGGCGGACAAAACGGATCGGGAGAGCTTTTGCAAAGCACTGTTCCAGTAACTCGAATATCCCAATTGCAGCAACTAAATCCTCATTATTATGTCTGCCGACCAAATCTTCCCGCGACCTCGGCCACCTCGACAGACATAGGATGCGGAGCTGCCGCATCTTTTCTCGGTCGACTGCCGATAGGTATTCGTCCAACCAGTGCTGTTCGACCTTGTACTTTGAAATAGCGGCAGTTATCGCACGCTCGTGTCGAGAGAGTTCAGATGTCAAGAAGGAATGGAAGCGAAGAGGATAGCGTTCCACTGATAGATGCTTACGTTCCAGCTCCCGGTCGGTCCTGACGATGTCTCTCAAGAGCAGCCATTCACGAATCCTGCGCAAAGTTGACGTGCGCAAAAAAACAGACAACGCTCGGGCAGACTTCAATCGGTCATAGAATGTGTATTTGTGCTTATCAGGGTTTTTAGGGCAGAAGTAGATTGCAGCCCCAGCTTGTACGTAGGGGGTCCGCTGCAATTTATCGAGGAGTTCCGCGTGGAAGCAATTCACGTCAAAGGGTTCCCTGGACATTTGCCGAGCTAATAGCCAAATTCGGGAATCGGAATCGTCGAGTTGTTCTAGGAACGTTTCGAGTGGATGTGGCTGCCTGATGTTTTTTCGTGCTGTATCAAAATGAAGTCGATGTCGCTGTTTCAAGTTACCTGGTCTTCTTAAACTGACCTTTTTCAATGTTCGGAGCTTTCCCATTTTCTTCGTTTTTTATCCATCAAACTGGTTTTTGGCCGTGTTGATTCGTGCTTAGGGCATTTAGGTCTGGTTTCCAGTGGGTTAGTTGAGAGGCCTCGGGCTGCTATGCGGCCAAACAACTCAGGTCTTGCACCATATATATACAGGTTTGGGTGGTCCAATTTATTGGAGGCGACCCGGCGGGTCAGCGAATGCACTGACGATGGCGGCCGATTATCCGATAGACCTGCTAGAAACGCGATGAACACTGGTGATTAGGTGTTTTTGTGATTGCTAGATTTCCGCTTCACTAGCGGGCGAAAGTCATCACATCACGCAGTGTTTATGCGGTTCCTAGCGGCTCTAGCGGGTTGCGACGTCATTTTGTCTTATGGTTCTTGAGAACGTCTCTAGCAGCAATCTTCGCCAACCCGAGCACTATTCCGGAGTTGGTCACAACAGCGCCCGGCCATCGCTTTTCGGCAGCTTTTTTCAACAACTGGAAATCTTCCGGGCTCATTTTCACGTTGACCTGAACGGTTCGTTTCATAGCCTCCTGTATCGGAGTTTCGCAGTTGCCATTCAACGTTACTATTGGTACCTTTCGTACTCGTGCCGTCTTTTTTGTCTGCCGCTCAAGCCGCCCAACTGCAAAAAATCGCCCGACGCTACAAGAAGCGGGCGAAGCCGGGAAAGCCATGGGACAGGTGGACGGATGAAGGGTTGTGGAGAAAAGTTTTGGGGCAGATTGCCGTGGTAGGCAGAGCGGAACCAGGAGAACGCCTGCAGCACGACCCTAAGTTCAAACGGCTGGTGTCAATTAAGCGATTGAAGAAATTGCGGAGTGATGCGGAATTGCAGAAATACTTGCATGGAGTGTTTGTAAGTCTGGGGGTGCGGTACGTAGGGAAAAGCTGGAAGAACGATCGGAAGGCAGTGGCTGCGGTCAAGAATTTCAGAAAATTGATGGCGGCGGGAGGACCAAAGAAATTCTTTGCAGAGGTGGCAAGGTGCAAGACGGAAGAAGAAAGGATAGAAGCGCTACAAAGAGGATTGAGTTTTTATGGGGATAAATCAGCCAGAGACACTCTGATTGAACTGCAACTAGCGGAGAATTGCATGGCTTTGGACGCCAGGATATTCGGAGTTCTTCGGCAAGTCGGCGTTAAGGTGAGCCCGAACGATATCTACAAGCAAATCGAAAGGGAATTAATCGAGAAGGTTGCCACGCCATTACGAATCTCTGGAGCACAGTTAGACCGCCTCCTTTTCAAAAATCATGACCGAATCTTGAAACATGGATAAGATGTTTTTTCGCATTGATATTATTTAGCCCTGCGGCCTGCCTCTATTCTCTGCAAAACCATCAAAACTGCAAAACTAGTTGCTTCGCGGTTGCCTGTAGGTCGCTCGCCAGAAATCTGCGTAAAAGCCTCGTAACGCAGCATAACTTTCATGGATTCCACCAGCATGCTCAGAATCCGTTGCACGCATCACCGTTTTTCACTGTTACACGCATCCTGCGGTGTTTTCGCGGGAACAGGCATAACTATTGCAGGCTGGGCCGGACGACACCGCTGTGCAGCCCTAATTCGCGGGAACATGTATTGTGCAGGGGTCTAGACCGCGGTTTTCACACTTTCACGAATGGGTGTCAAACGAGGCAACCCGGCACTCTCCAAAGTAACGAACAGCATTCCTCCACTAGTGTCTTTTGCGCCACCTCGAACGCCTTTCCGCAAAGCAACTTGTCTGAGTTTCTGAGGTGAGTGTTGCATTGAATGCGTGGCGACGAACTGCGTAGGCAAGCTGTCCAGAGTGCACTTTTTATCGTGCCGACACGCCGGAGCGATAGCCGGGCCGGTGAATTCTGGGGCGATCCTTGAAGCCTGGCGGGAGCTTCATGCTATGCCAGTCAGCCATTGCTTCTGCAGCATCTTTATAAACGCGCTGGGCCTTCCTGGGGGTGTCGTTCGCTCGCTGGATGTTTTTACTTGGGGGGAGATTCCTTTGGGGAGTGGAAGGCATTTTGGTAGACGTTTGATCTGCCATTTGCAGGCTCCGACACTCTAGCGAGAAGGGTCGATGCAAAACGATTGTCCCGCCTTCAGCTTGGCCAATCGACGTGCAAGTTTGCCCCACTTGGTCTGAGATGTCGGCTTGCGCTTCATGCTCTCGCTTTCATTCTATCCGCTCCGGCTTGAGTTCTTCACCTCCCGTCCTTCACGTAGTGTTTCCTCAATCGCTCTAGTAGCTTCGTCCCTGGACTCCTGGTTATTTCGATTGAAAACACCTTGTCGGCCTTCTTGCCGAGTTCTCTGTATGTGGCCCGCAGTGCACGCCGAAAGGCACCGTCGATGTGGAATGGTTGAGAGGGGCATGCTGAGTTCCTATAGAGCTGACCCGCTTCATAGGGCCAGTCCTTGTTGTAGCGCTTATCACGCCGATTGGGCAGTACGACCCGGTGCACGTACAACCAACCGGAGACAACTGGTCCCCTGGAGGACCCAAGGATTAGTGTGAGAGCAAAATCTTCCGGATTCAATTCGCCTTTTCGGCAATTGACCCAGTCGAAGACCGTCGAACTCCCCGTCTCTTCTTTGGCGACATCCCGTAAACGCTGGCTTGGACTAGAAGTGTGGAGGTTGATGCAACAAAGAAGCCACCGAGGACGCTTCACCATGCTGAGCCAATCAAGGAAGCTCCTCTTCTCTTGAGGCCTAAGTGACCTCCTGATGGTCGCCGCCGCGGCTCGCTTAAGTTTTGCCAGCGCAGACTTGGTGACCTTTTGAGGGCTCACCGCTTCCAAGAGTGCGTCGATATCAATGGATGTACTAGGGAGAAGGACGCCGGCTTCATGGAGGGCACCTGCGCCGTATGCGTTGGTGGACAAGTTCGCGGATGTCACTACGGCGCCGTGATTCTTGGTCCAGTACACTTTCATGTGAAGGCGCTTCGCAAAGCGGACGTCAACCTTCTTCTTGAGCAGAAACCCGACTGTGGTTGGGTTAGTGCCTGGAGCCTGGGGCCAGCAAACGAGTTCGAGGCCTTTTGGTCTTGGCAAGTATGCTTCTGCGTTCTTGCCCACAAACGCCACAAGTGCCACTCTACGACCCTTTTCTTTGTTGAAGAGCCGCCTGACCTCCTTCCGGATTGATTGCCCGTCAGGTAATAATCGTGTCATGTTGTGGCTCGCATGTGGCCCGCAGCCAAAGGAACCCACTGACTGAGAAATTCCATGCTTATATGGTTTTGGCGTTAAGGCGTCCGACGTGATAGGCGCAGTCCTCGCAGTCCAGATCGTCGCCAGGATACGGCCCATTCAACAACTTCACCATCGCCTTGAGCTTGCCTTCAAGCAACGCAAGGTCGAGCTTTACTGGATCAATGTGCGCCGTAAACTCTACCTGCAACGAACCATTCTTCGCGTCTTTCACGAAATAGTGCAGGATGATCGCACGGTCCGATGTCGGCAAACCATGGCGGTGGAACATGAAAGCGTACGCGGTAAGCTGGAGCACGTAGTATTTCTGCTTGTCCGCTTTAGGCGCATATCCGGATGATTTGAAATCGGTTGCAATCAGGTGGCCATCTTTTTCAAGCAACACCTCATCAAGCTTGCCTCCCAGCTCATATCCGACTTTTTCGTTGATCACCTTGAGATGCGACGTGCTGCCGCGCCATTTGCTAAGCGTTTCTATATCGGGAAAGAGCTTGACGCCCTCTTTTGTGAGTGCGGCAACCTCCGGCGGCAATGTTCCTTTCGTGCGAAAGGAGTCGTAGCGGGATTTCAAGACGCTGTCCATCGCCATATTGAGCACCGGCGGGAAGCTCGGAGCTTTCCCGTGGTGATGCTCAAGCCAAAAACACGACTTGCATTCCTCGAAGGTGTATAAGCCGCTCGGGCTCAATTTCCACAATCCTTCTTTGGTTTTCATCGATAAGCAATCCTAAGCAGGCAAATAGCATGAGTGCCTCGATTTAGCCCAAATCTTTTCGGATCGGGGGTCTGCACACGAGCAAGGCGTTGTTGCGAAATGCCACTCATGAATTCCAGAGAACGTTCCAGTTGTTGGCCGGTACTCTTGGTTGCTTGTTGCGATCCTTTAAGTACCAACTGCCCGGCCAATTCTTGGTCGGTTTGGTCCTCTCTTTTTGAACCCTTGAGGAGGGCACAATGAAGGCTTCGAAAACCTTCGATTTGCTATCGCCCACCTTGCCATGACACAGCCGCACAAATGCGTAATAAAAATGAGGATGTACTGGCGCCCTCCCTGGCCGTGAAAGAGGCCAGAAACCTTGTGGCTTCTCACTCAAAGTCGTCTTGACTTCTAGTGCACGAAACTCGATCTTGTTTCCCTTTCGTTTCACCAATACAAGGTCCATACCACGAATATTTCCAGTCGTTGGGAGAGCAACTATGCCTCGCCGATACAATTCAGAAGCCACGAAGTGTACTCCCGCCTCGCCTTTTTCGGCATTGTGCTCACGTGCTTTTCCAACTCTTGCCATCGAATGAGATTCCTCGGATTCAGCCGAGATTTAGACCTGTCGCATGCGCATCATAGGCTTCTCATCCCCTCGACTCAACGAATTTGGCAGATGAGCAGACCCGACGGCTGGTTCTGGCCGAAAAACAGCGTATCTGGAAGTTGAGATGCGTCTTTAGGGCTGCTTAATGATGCGTGCACCTGGAACGTCATTCCGGAGGGGCATGTCCGTATTGTAGTACCGAAGTTCTGACAACTGGATGGGGTCAATCTGCCTGAGGTTGCGGAATCCATAGTAAAATCGGCCAGTTGTTCCTGCACTGTCTGGCAATCTCTTCTCGACAGGATCTTCCATTCTCAATTCTACAAAGTCGGCTTGGGCAGTTACCGCTATGTTGCCTTTCTCCTTAAAGTAGACGTTGTGAATGTTCAACTCAGCCGCCTGCCCAATCGAAGCGTTGGTGTAGAAATACAGAACATTGTTTCCAGCATCAAAGTATTGGCGTGCCTTGTCTAGCCACTTGCCTTCGACAGGTGCAAATAGAGCAGCCGGACCGCCCTCCTTGCGTACCTGTGATGATTTCGAAGGTCGCTTATGTGTTCCTCCAGCTTCGCTGGCATCTAACCCGATGTGTGTAGCGGCGGACGGATCTAGAGGTGTGCGGTCATCGAAAGACTTCAATAGTCCTTCATCACCCTTTTCGCGCAGGAACTTGCGAACTTCTGATGGCGTGATCTCTCTCCAGGCAATCCCGTGATAGTCAAGGCTTGCTTGTATGTTAGGGGGCACTCTCGTGCCAATAAGCATTACCCGGACCGGTCGATCGGAGACAAGCCAGCCTTCGTACGCCATGATTTGCCCAATATCCTTGTCCTTGATGGGGCCCCACTTAAGTTCCAGGACCAATTGGTCCCCCAAGTGGTCTTCGAAAAGAAGGTCCATCCGCCTTCCGTGGACAACCTGCTGCCTGCCAATCAGGCGGAGGCCTTCCTCAATGAGGTCCGGGTACTTTGCGATCGCCGTTTCGAAATCTCTCTCTGTGGCCATGGGAAATAAGTCGGAAATTCCGTTTTGACCTCGCGGTCGAGCGATAACTTATACCTGACCGCCTCAGTTTGCAAAGTCTGAGGCTTTCCTTCAAATGTGTATTTTTGTTGTATTACTCTGGCTAAAAATCGCAATCGTTCTGTGATTCGCAAGAATAAAAGCACCCGGTGTGCAAAATCACCCCATCCAATCAGCCGACTTGAGAGTCTTGCGCTCGTGATCAACAAATAGCTGGTCTGCATCGATTCCGAGCGTGGAAAGTGCGTGCGCTTCCGCTGCCGGAATTCTGCCGTGATGGAAAATATACTGTTGGGCTGTTTTTTCAGCCTGCGCGGCTCTACCCAACGCCGTGAGGCACATCAGCTTGTTCTCAAGCGCCAGATAGAAGGGCTCGTTCGCTTGCTTTGTTTTTGCAGGAGTATCTGTGGCAACGTCCTCGAGCCGATATGGCGCGTTGCCTTCGCCAATTGAGATGGCCTTATCGAACCAATCCAACGCTTCTTCGTACTCGCCGCGCACGTAGTGATACCAGCCGATGTTGTTCAAGCAATCGCGTTGGAAGTCTTTGTCCGTGGAATCGAAGTATTGCAGGGCCTTGAAATAGTACGAAAGAGCATGATCGGTCTGCCCCAATGCCGTCAGATGGGTGCCAAGCTTGAGGTGAACATTCCCGTTGGCGGGATTGTCCGCCAGTTCTTGAAGGATGGCGGGAAGAGCCGATTCGTATTCTTCTACTTCCTCTTTGGCTCGCTTGCAGATTTGAATAAGCTCGGCTAGGTCAGAGGAACTTGTTCCTTCCGGTGCGCAATTCATGGCTTTGCGGCTCACCTGCCAAGCCTTGTAGAAATTACCGCCGAGCCAAGCTTCTTTCGATTCGGCAAGGGCCGTCGTGACTTGGCTGCTCATTTCTGGTTCGATTGTCACAAGACCCTTCACAGAACGTCTCCCGAGTAGCGAATCAAATATGTCGGTGATGGCACGGGTTATCAAATTTCGTCTGTTCATGATTGACCTACTGTCATTAGCATTATTTCTGTTAGGTCGAGCATATTCCGATCGAAAGGCAGCGCGCCAAGTTTCTCCCGCATCGAATTATTAAAAACTAGAATGGGGCTCCGTGACACGGTATCTAATGATAGCAGCACCCGGAGCTGCGGAAACACTTCAGAACTTTGTCTAACATCAAAGGGATCAAGAAGTTATAAAAATTTCGTTGTCCACAAACACCGTCCTTCACTGTTCCAAGCATCCTGACGTGTTTTTGCGGCAACAAGCATCCTTTCTGCAGGCCGCTTTCTCCAACACCGCTGTGAAGCCCTTATCGCCAGCGACGCAGGTTGTCCAGGGGTGGCTTGACCGCATACCGGCCTCAGCTCCCTAAAATCTTCAATTTCCCACATGCTCATCTCACACATGCCTTTACTCCTCACTTCGCAATTTCTTCCGCAAGGCATCTTGCCAGAGTTTTTGAGGTGAACGCTGCGGTCAATGCACGGCGATGAACTGCGTAGGCAAGCTGTAAAGAATGCACTTCTTATCGTGGCGCAACGCCGGGCCGATAGCCTGCGGGGCTCAGTCCTTGCTACCTGTAGGGAGCTTCATGTTATGCCCGTTGGGTACCCTCTTACTTCAGGCGATCGAAGTACCTCTCATCTCGGCGACCCCGCAATCTGATGAATAACTCATCGAGTCGTTTTGGTCCAACCGAAATCCACTCCGACCACACCTCATTCATGCCATGCGGGTAGACTCCCCGCCACTTTTCCGAGTTATTCGTTGGTCTTTTTCATTTCCACTCAACGGGCTGATTGGATGTCGCCGGCATCTAATCAGAATCTGACCGCAGAGATCTGGTTGTAAGAAAAAATACTCTCGCGATTATCCCACCCAAGAAACATGCCAGGACGGGCAAAAGAAAGCTTAGAATCCTCAAAAACGTCTCGACACCTTTCAAAGGATAATACGGAATGTATCCGTATCGGACTCCGAAGTGGTTCCCAATGAACATAACGATTCTATTGAGTGCGCCCCCGATGGGCTCCCCGGTGAATGCCCAAATCCTGGATGTAACTTCGCGCGCCCGACCTCCCATGTGGTCGAACAAAAACAATAAAATCCATCCGAGAATTCCGGGTACAATTCCGAAAACACCCCATCTGAACCAGCGCATTGGGTTTATTCCTCCCGGCTATAGCCTGAAGTCGTCAAAAAATATACTCCATTAAAAGTGGTGCGCCCACGGGAACGATTTTAGAACTCTTATCGGGGAGTTTTTGTCAAATTTGTCGCAAGTTGGTTTCTTGGCAGGATTTCTTATGTAGTGTCGCCTCGGGGTGCAGGGACGTGTCCGGTGAGGCGACTTATCAGGACTTGTAAAAGACACGCTAGCCACGCAACGTCTCGGTAGCCTGTCGGCATCTCAGAGGGCAACAATTAGGCAGGAAGAAATTCGGACAAAGGAGGTCGCCGGTTGATTCATGAGACCTACCTGCTTTCTGGCTGCCTCTATACTGGTTATTTCGACTGTCACCTTCGCAGACTCGCCCTCTGAACTGAAGAGGGATGCTGCTCTTGCAGGTATCGATGCTTGCCTCCAGGGTGGCAAAGGCTGCCGTGACCTCGACAAGAATATCGAGACACTGGCACAGCTATACCGCCCCGGAGACAAAGCGGTGCTATTGACTTTACTCCGGTTCCCCTATCTGACTGATTTCTTCGACGAGGTACTGCTTGCCGACCCGGATGGTTTCCTGTCTAGTGTTGCTAGCCTTCCCGAATGGCATCAGCAGACGGTGGCGGAGGGTCTCTCCGGAATGGCTTTTGGTCTAGCTTTGCCGCGATTTGAAGCGGTTCGGGCTACGTTGAAAAGGTTGTCGGAGTCTTCGCCGAACCGCGAACTCGCAAAGAAGTTTTTGGAGACCCTAGAGACATACAACGATTCCTTTTCTTGGCATTTCCCTGACAGCACGTTTGGAGGTAGCTGGAACTCTCGGGAGTTGCCCTCCTTGGGTGAAGAACCGCTCTGGCCAATGGCCCCGGGCACCGCTTCTGCCTTCCGAATCATCGTGTTGCCATGCCTCTTTGGTGGCCCGGAGATAGCCTCTCTCACCATCTCGCCAGATGGCACAGGCCGTATCAGATTTCGCGCGATGAATTTCCAACTCAAACAGACCACAAACAAATCGTACACGCTGGACGCCCAAAAGGTGGCCAAGTTTCTTGCGGCACTGGAGCGTACCGAGTTCTGGAAAATGCCAAAAGAATCCTACCGGCATGGATTTGACGGAGCGGAGTGGATCTTGGAGGGAGTGCAGAACGGTACATACCACGTTGTAGAGCGGTGGTGTCCCGACAACACGCCGTTCAGGCAAGTGGCGCGAGATTTATTCAAGCTTGCACATCACTGGCCCCCGGGTGGTTGCTGAGAAAACCTAGTGACCCGTCCCCTTTCGTCCCTTCGCCTTCAACTTCACCGAAAGCATCAGACTTCCGGTCAAAAGGTGCGAAAAAGCATCGAAACTCTATCTAACGCTAATGGAATCAATTGAATATGAAGAATCCATCGATCCTTACGCATTAGGATTGATCCTGAGGTGTTTTTGCACGGACCAAGCATCTTTTCTGCGAGCTGGGTCGGAGGACACCGCTGCGAAGCTCTGGACACCAGCGACGTAGGTTTTGAGAAGGTGTGTTGACCGGCTTTTGCTTTCTTCGGTACGCCCTAGCTTCAACTTCGTAAAATCTTCACACTCTCACATGCTCAGCTCACTCATGCCTTTTTGCTTCACTTCACAATAACCGGTGAACCGGACGCCTCAAACCGTAGCTAAGTTCGAATCCCACTCGCTCTGATTAGCACTGAAGACGGACGGAGCCGCTCTCGCTCTGCTTCTGGTCAGCTCCGGCAAATCTCTTGCAGGACATTCCATAGCTTCCTAATCTCTCCTAAGTCATTATTTCTTGCCCGGACCAGTAACGAATGTCGTCGGCGTCACTTGGACGTCGAATGTTACGTATGTCGTGTCTTTGAGGACATCGCTTGCGGCTGCATCGAGTTGGGCTAGATCAGTATTCGGCGGTACCACACGCCCTTGCGTTACAGTGAAGTCTTTCAATTGGCTCATTGATGGAGCCTGCCTCGCGGGCATCAACACGTATGTGCCGCTTTGCAACCGGATGCCAGTGACCGACCCGGGCGATTCAGTATTCTGAACCGCCTCCTGCGTCGCATATATCGGAACCGGATTACCTGCGATGACGGAGACCGGAGCTGAATGTAGCAAGCCATAAATAGTATTGAACGAATTCAGAGCAGACATGGCGATCCCGGGAAAACCGAACATCGGCGCAAACATACCGCCTTCCTTAACCGCAATCTGAACGATCTTGGAGAATAGAGAATCCTTTTTTTGGGCTTCGAGATTAAGTGCCCAGCGGCCTCCTCCGGCGGGAAGCGGGATATTTTGCATCTTCTGCCAATCCGCATCTGAAGTCAGGCTAATGCTTTGCACTACCGGTTGATTTTTTGCATTAGCGGCAGCGTTTTGAATCGCCTTCATTCCCCCAACGACCGTGTAAGCCATGGCTTCAAGGATAGGCAGAATCGGGGTCTTCTGTGCCACATCGACGCGAATCTGGGCGTTTTGGAGGCGCTGGAAAGTCTTCAAGTCTTCTGTAGCGACCTTTACAGTAGAAGTGTTTATGCCGACCAACACGTCGCCCTGCGGAACCAGTTTCGCGACGTCCAATTCCGCCGCATTCTTAAATCCATCCGGGCCGTAATGGAGAAAAACTGGCTGGGCGTCAGACGAATTTCCGCCCCCCCGGGTCTGTGCGCCGGCGCTGAGAGCCGGTTGCCCATCGTGAGACAAGAATTCAGCCCAAAACTTGGACGCCTTTGCATCTATCTCAGCGTCCATCCCAGTCGCGACCTGGCCTGCCAATAGGGTGCGAATTGCGCTCGCTGCGGCGGGCGAAGCCATTGCCGTAGGGAATGCAAGCGAAGAGACTGCATTTATGAGGAACTCCCTACGTGGTTGGAGCATCTAGCACCTCCTGCTGGTCGGGGAAGTGGGTTCTTGCGTGGAGATGACTTATATCATAACTAATCAACCTGGCGAAGTTTAATTCGTGGTATTGGAATCGAGGCAAATAGTCAGATTTCTAAGAATCTTGAGGCGATGGCGTCCAGGAATGGGATAGGATTCTCTCGTTGTGTCGCATACGGGGGTCACTTACGCTACGTTCGAGGTCGGGGTGTCGCCGACGACTATCTTTGCGGAATATGTCACGAAATCCACTCGGTAACAAACACACGAACTGGGAGATTCAAGCACTGGGTCAATGTAGTGGACATGATTAACCAATCCGTGAGCCAAGGTTTAGAAAAGCATAGGTCCTGTGTTATTTGTTGGAGCCACGTTATTCCATTAGTCGGTTTGGCACTGCTAACCCTAGCCTGTCCCGTGAATTTGCCTGCAGGTCCGACTCACGAGATCCGCCGTGGGGCAGTATTGCTTGAGCCAGGGAAGCCAGTCGAGACCGCCGTGTCAGGCGGTGAAACTTATACCTACCGCATGCACGTGAAGACGGGCCAGTTCCTCCATGTCGTCGTGAATCAACTAGGAGCGCATGTACGTTTGGAGCTATACGGTCCTGATGGATGGATTGCTGCGACGGAGAACCAAAACGGAACGATGGGGTTACAGCAAATCTCCACAATCGCAAAATCAACCGGATACTATGCTCTTAGGCTGATAGCTGAGGACGAGAATGCGCCACCGGGGTCCTGCCGCATTCTCTTGGAGCCGTTGCATTTACCAAACAACGCGGACTATTCCCGCATCCTGGCCGAACGGAGATTCACCGACGCGGGGTCAATGGAGCCGGGCCGTCGTGCGGTCCTGAAGTACAAGTCCACTCTGTCGCTCTGGCGGAGTGCCGCCGACTCCTATGAGGAGGCCATGACCTTAAATAGCATCGCGGACATCGATCATGACCTCGGAGCATCCAAGGAAGCCCTGGACTATTACAACCAAGCGCTGATCCTCTGGCGTTCTGTCGGCGATCAGTTTATGGAGCTCTATGCGCTGAATTGGCTCGGCAAACTGGACTTCGAGAGTGGTGACACGGTTAAGGCACTCAGGGAACTAAACGACGCCCTTTCACTTGCACAACAAATCGGTGATCGGGGTGAGGAAGCCACGTCGCTGGACAATCTTGGAGAAATCACTGACTTTCGGGGCGACCCAGAGAAAGCGCTAGAAGACTTCGAACAAGTGCTCAAGATCGAGTCCGACCTGGGAGAGGATGAAAAGAGGGCCGAAACACTAAGCAAGATCGCTGGGGTCTATAGCGAACTGGGCGTCAAGCAAAAGGCACTAACGTACTATCAGCAGGCATTCAGTCTTGCGCTTCAGGTTGGCGAAGTCAGCGAACAAGCCACAATCTCCAATAATATTGCCCTGGTTCTTGACGATCTTAATAAAAAACAAGAAGCGCTGCGCCGTTATCAACACGCTTTGTTACTCTGGCGAAGAATCGGTCAACGCAAAGAAGAGGCTAAAACGCTTAACAACATCGGATTTTTGTATCACCGCCTCGGTGACGATCGAACCGCATTGCGTTATTACCGACAGGCGCTGCCAATCTCACGCGCAAAAGGCGACCCTTACAATGAAGCGATGGCCCTTCATAATATCGGCGTGGCATCTGACGATTTAGGTCAAACGGAGGTAGCCAGGACGAATGAAATGCAGGCTCTCAATATTTTCGAGACAATGCAAGATTTGCTCGATGAAGGCCTCGCAATGAGCGACCTAATGCTTCATGAAAAGAAGGTGAACAATCTACCGTTAGCCATTTTTTTCGGCAAGGAAGCAGTCAATGTATACCAGCAGGTCCGGAGGAAAATCCAAGACCTTGACAGCGGTGTACAGAAATTCTTCATATTATCGAAGGAAGATACATACCGCGAGCTTGCAGACGCGTTGATTTCTGAAAGGCGCCTTGCTGAGGCGGTGGAAGTGCTCGACTTGCTTAAACTTGAAGAATATTCAGATTATATCCATCACCGCGGAGCACCGGATTCACAGGGCAAGCCAGTCACACTTACAAGGTCTGAACAGATCGTGGCTGACGGGCAACGACTGTACCAACTTTCCAAAATCTCTCGGAGAACTCCTGAGGAAGAAAGAGAATATGAAGTCCTCTTAGACAACATAAGAACTGATAACCAGAGCGCTGACAAATATGTTAATCAACTTTACAAAGAATTGGGCAATGGATTCCAGGCGAGAACGGAACTTCGAGATGAGCAGGATAAAATCGTCGAACTCAGGGGACTCTTAGAGAACATGGAACCCGGGACGGTTGGGCTCTACACTTTGGTCCTTGAGAATCAGTGCACAATTCTCGTCATCACACAGACAGTTCAAGTCCCGCACACTATACCGATTCCAAGAAATATATTATATAATAAAGTCACTGAGTTGGTTCAGAGTCTTTCAAATCTCGACTCACAACAGGATTTCCTCGAGAAATCCGAAGCTCTCTACAATATTTTGCTCAAACCGTTAGAAGGAGAACTGGAGCAAGCTCACGCGAAAACACTACTTTGGTCGCTTAATGATGTTCTTCGCTTTATTCCTTTCGCTGCGCTTTATGATGGCAAACAATACCTCGCCGAACGTTTTTCAAACGTACTCCTCATGACACCTAGCCCAGACCTGGAGGAACGGCCACAGCTCACCGCATGGCGAGGCTTGGCGATGGGAGTTTCTAAGAATTATGACGGTTCGGGAGAACTCCCTAGAGTACCCGGTGAACTAGAGGCGATAATAACCAGTCCCGATATCAAGAACTCGCATGGTCCGGTGCCTGGCGCGATTATACTGGACGACGACTTCACCGAAAATAATATGGAAGCGGCATTGGAACAGCATCCGGCCCTTGTTCATATCGCTACCCATTTTGTTTTGAGTCCTGGCGATGATCAGAAATCGTACCTCCTGCTGGGCGGCAAGGAAATTGGCGGAGCAGGTTATCATTTGTCTTTGGCCGATTTTCGTGAGGACGTCCGCATTCATCTTTCCGGGGTTGAATTGCTCACATTTTCAGACTGTAAAACAGCTTTGGATTCACTGGATTCAGACGGACGAGAAATCGACAGCCTGGCGATCACAGCACTGCACAAACGCGCCAAGGCAGTAGTTGCCACTCTGTGGGACGTGGACGATGCAAGCACGGGGATATTTATGCGAGAATTCTATCGTTTGTGGACTACGAATGCGGGCATGTCAAAGGCCGAAGCGCTACGACTGGCGCAACTTGAGCTACTGCACGGTGATTTGAGAGGTCAACCGGGAGTAAATTCGCAAGGCGCAACTGTTGATGGCAAATCGGGCACACAAGCGCTCGGCGAAGCTCATGCTCAATATTCGAACCCATTCTACTGGGCACCTTTCGTTTTGTTCGGCAATTGGAACTGAAATGGTGAATGAGCCTGTCCCAATTTGGACACGGTAAGGAATATCCATTTTTGTCCATCCATTTGTGTGGGGGATCTAAGTTCGACGCCGCCCTACAGAAAGGTTTGCCACAATGCGCATGTCCTTAATGGCCATCATCTTCCTGTTTTTCTCGGGGGCGGCCTTTGCTCTCCAGGGCGGCCTTACCACCAACGGCCAATTGGCTCAAGTTCGTGCGCAAATGACGACTAACCCAACTGAGCTGAGCGTTGGGAGCCCTTCAGCACAGGCCTCGCCCAATGTCAGCGGAGTTCCCGCGAATGGTCAGGACGCAACGGCCAAGAAAAAGAAGTCGGATCCTGGAAAAACGCGACCGAAGATAGCGCGCTTGCCCACGATTAGGGACACCCGACTTGGGTACGTTGATGGAGCGATCATCGGATCTCAAGTTCGTATTCGCTTCGACGCAGCCTTTAACGACAATGCTTCGGATAGAGCGGAATACTTCTATGCACAGTACGCCGGCATCACCCCTCAAAGTCCTGGACCTGGATTCGTTATCGCGAAGCTGAATTTCCAGCAGCTTTATTTGAGGGCCGAATACGCACCCATGAAGAATACGCGATTTTCATTTTTTGCAGATGTACCTGTGCGGTGGATTCAGCCTCTGGTTACCGTTGCATCCAATAGTTCTACTAATACTCCCATAAATGCCACGAATCAAGGCGGCCTGAGCGATGTTGCAGGTGGATTCAAGTTGGCTGCAGTTGCCTCCCCCAACCAATTCCTAACTTTACAGTTCAAGGCCTACTTTCCTTCTGGGAATGCTTCGACTGGTCTTGGTACACACCACTACAGTTTCGAGCCCTCGCTGCTATATTATCGGAGGCTTTCAGATAGGTTAACGCTTGAAGCGCAAGTGGGGGACTCGCATCCGATCGGAGGGTCCTCCTGTCCAATGATATCTCCCATGCCGAATCATCCCACGGCGGTTTGCATTGCGGACGTTTCGGGAACTGGGTCCAATTCTGGCTTTGCGGGTGATGTAGTCTTCTACGGCGCAGGAGCAAGCTATGTCCTCTACCAAGGCAGAACAGTTCAAATTGCGCCTGTGATTGAACTGGTCAGTTGGAGTGTGCTGGGTGGTCTTTCCACTGATATTGCAACAGCCACGCAGCAATTTCAGCAAGCTGTGAGTGCAGCGGATATCAATATACTCGCACTCAAGGTGGGCGCGCGCACCTCAATAGGCAAACATAGTTCCATCTATCTCGGAGGCGGATATGCAGTCACACACTCGCGCTGGTACGAGGACATCCTCCGGGCTGAGTACCGTTATTCATTCTAGAGTTTATATCCAAGGTTTGTCTCGGGGCTGACCAGCCCGAGTTTTTATGCGGCATGAAGACTTGAATCATGAAATCCATACCATCAATTCATTCTGAATCTTCCACTTACCGTCTACCTTACAGAGAAGATAGAGTTCCCCAGTTCCGCATAACCCTCCACATACATTCGCGACATACACGAGCGCTTGTGTCTTGTTAGGACTGAACCCAATTCGCGAAAGGCTCATGAATCCTTGAGACTTCGGGTAGAGTCGATTGAACTCCTCCATACCGTGCTTTCCGTTTGAGATATGTCCGCTACCAGATTTCTTGTCATCGGACGCGACTGGAAAGATGCGGTCGCGTTCAGCCTCTGAGATCATTGCAACCAGCACCTTCAGAGAGAATTGTTTCTGTTCCAGTGCCACGGGTGACTTGTTTTTCTGGTCGTAGTCCACCTTAGTTTCCTTCGCGACGGCATCGCGAAACTTTTGCGCCTCTTCCGAGTTCCCAAACTGAGTCATGCCCATGAGGATTGGCGGAAGTCCCATCGAAGTATGGTCACCTATGACAATTCGCTCCACCCCTTCGTGCACATACTTTTGCCCGATCACCTCAGAATAGATCGCATTGTCGTCGTCTTGGTCTTCTAACTTTTTGGACGTATCTTGGAACAACATCGAATTGCAAACCAAAATTCCGCAGACGGCAAATATGAACGGTTTCAGAGCAACCTCCTCAAAAGAGCCAGAACACTCTCTATGTTTGACACCATTTCAAAGCAATTCAGTTCCAGTGCTTAAGACAAACCGATTTGAAAATGTTCAGAGGGGGCTTAGCTCGACAAACGGCGGAAAAGCATCGGAACTCTATCTAACGCTAATGGAATCAATTGAATATGAAGAATCCATCGATCCTTACGCATTAGGATTGATCCTGAGGTGTCCTGGCGAAACCATGCATCTTTCTGCTGGCTTCGCTGGAGGACACCTGTCCGTAGCCCGTATTCGCAGGAACGCATGCTGTGCGACGGTGCGTTGATCGGAGTTTCCCCCTATGGATCGCGTCCAAGCCGCGAGTCCGCAAAGAACTGGAAATTCCCATCCAATCGGGTTTTAGGTTGGCCTGTCTTCCCCGCGCGGGAAGTCTCTCTCGGTCGTGCTTTGCACTGAGTTTCTGAGGAGAGCGCTGCGGTCACTGCAAGGCGATAGAACTGCTGTTCGGTAAGTTGTAACGAGTGCTCTTTTTATCGTGCGGCTACACCGGAGCAATGGCTTGCGGGGCTCAGTCATTGCTGCCCTTCATCAGTTCTTTTTGAGGCGAGCAAGTCGCGCTCATGGGCAGGCGAGTTTCCCCATGATTTTGGGCCTTCGGGAAATGGGGATTTTGAGCAAGTAGGGTATTTGGGCAAAGTCCGAATCGTGTTGGCGGGCTGGTACCGCGGAGATGGTTAAGCAGTAAAACCGATAGGAGCCCGGGAGAGTGTCGTATGTTTGACTGGGCGGAAAACGGCGCGGACCATAGGCTTAAGCGCTGAAGCACTTCCCGTTGTCACGATTTGATTTGGACGATTTCCATATCGACCATGGGTATAGTTGATCGTGCCGGTCTCATATCTGCCGGTAGCCAAACACAACCCATCGATCGTTTTCGAGACGGAGTTCAAACTGAAACCGTACGGTCCTCTTCGGATACACAAAATCCGCCCCGATGACTGCTTTCCAGCGCATTGGGGTTCCTTCGCCGGTCACATCATAACCAGTCTCTTGCACAGTTCGCAGAGTTCCGTTCTCCTTTTGAAAGTCTTCTTGTACGTTAACGAATTGGCCGTAGGGCACTGCGGCTTGGAAATCCGCACCGCAGAACTTATACGCTCCCGAGAAGTCTTGGCGTACAAGCGATTCGCCAAATGCCTTAAATGTTTGCCGCGCAATCTTTGTCTCGCGGTGGATTCTCACGAACATTGGAGAAAGTACGATCATTACGGTTAGCCAGATACCGATTAACGTCCAGAGCAGAATCCTGCTTCGCCGCTTCATTAGGTCTCCTCATCTATTGTGGAGGGACAGGTGTCCCAACGCCACCTGCAAGTACGTCTTTGAGCTTATCTAACTGTCGGCCCAGCCAACTCCCCGCCGCCCGGGTTGATTGTGCAGTCTGATCATAGGCGCGACCCGCTTGGCTTGTGTTTATGGCCAGGCCGATACCGAGACCCAAGGTTGCATGAGCGCCGACCTTGGTGTCCTTATTCTTTTCCGCACCGACATCAGTATGAACTCCGGCCTTATCCACAGTGACACTCGTGGTTTTTGGTCCCAAGGAGGCTTGAGCTTTGGCAGAGACGGTGACGCCGTCTTTCGTGGACACGGTTACTCCTACCTTAATCTCGGCCTCAGCGGAACCAGCTTTTGCAGTTCCCTTACCCCCGGCAAAGGTTTCAACCTTCCCGTTTCCGCCGCCAAGACCAATCGTTCCTTCGGTCTCTGATCCGACCTGCCCTTTCACTTCGACTTTCCCGGCTTGTCCGCCGGCACTGAGACCTAAGCCGTAAGAGCCCGAAATCTCGACTACGTCAAGCCACGAGCGAAGCAAAGCCCAAGGGCCTGGAGTATCTTCGTGGCCGCTTATATCGATTCTAACAGTCGGCACGTTCCGGACATAAGTATAAAGATTCAAGGATTGTGGATCGACGAAATCAGTATATGGAACAGGTTCGGGAATTGCCGACCAATCAGCGGAGATGAACCTGCCTATATTAGACGAGTAGTATCGTGCCTCGAAGTTATCGAGGCCGGATTCGGAGTCGCGCTGCTTGCCGGTGAAGTGCAAGGGGCTGGAGTCGCCGCAGGAGCCGGAGGTGTTTTGTCCGTCGCCGAAGGGGAGGCTGGTGATGCTTTCGCAGCTGACACCGGTGGCCAGGGCACGGAGGCGCTCGGTGCCGAGCCAATCGCTGAAATTCAAATAAGTGGTGCCGAGTTCATAGGTAGCGATGTGGCGGTTGCCTGCGTAAACTTCTCCACGGTTCATCGCGCCGATGGAGCTGAGTTCGATGATCTCGTGACTGGCAAGATCGTAGAGATAATCCACGCTTGTACTGCCGGTGGTTTTTCGGACCCGCTCCCCCGAGGCGCTATAAACATAATTGGCATTTGTAGGCAAGGAACAAGTTCCCTGATTGTTGCCATCCACCTGACTGATGCGGCTCTCGGCATCGTAGGAATAGCTATGTACGAGGTCGCATAGGAGATTGCCCGCGGCATCGTAGGTGTAGCCGTCCATTCGGTTATTGTTGCCAGTGAAGCTGAGCGCCATGGGAGTGGGGCCGGCCTGGTGCCAACGGTTGCCGTATTGGTCGTAGTTGTACGAGTAGACAGATTGCCCGTTGTTTTGGTTTGAGCCTGTGATACGGTTGAAATCGTCATAGGTGTAGGTCCAGTTTCCGTTGACGCTGTCGTTGGCGGTCAGGATGTCGCTGTTGGGAGCATAGGATGGGATGGTCACCGCGTAATTAGATCCATCGGAAATTGATGCGAGGCGAAGACGAGAGTCATAGGTGCGAGTTTCGTTGATGCTGCAGTTCACACATCCGAGAGACGTGGCGAGCAGCGAGCCCGCAGGGTTGTAGTGGGCAGCGGAGAAGAGCGTGCCGGGATGAGTCGAGTCGTTGAGACTGCTGGTCAACGAAGTGAGCCGGGTCGCCTTGTTCACCCCGTAAGTCAACGTTATCCCAACCCCGTCCAAGCTGGTAAGCATGTCGCCGAGTAAGTCATACGTATATTGGACAGGAAACACGGTGTTGGCGCTGCAATTCTGTGGCGTGCATTGGGAGTTGATTTTCACTCGGCCCAATTGGTCGTAGCTGAAAATCTCTCCCGTGGCATTCGGCGCCGTTCCGGTTTGAGCCGTGGTTTGAGACGAGAGCCTGCCGACGGTGTTCAAGAGTGCGACCCCAAGAGCCGAGGATTGATCATAGTTGAAGAATGCTGTGGGAGTTCCGTCTGAGTAGTTTTTTTGAGAAACGCGACTCAGCGTTTCGTACTGATAGCAGGTGCGAACGCCACGGAAGTCGAGCTTCTTCACAAGCAGGCCCGCATAGGGTGTGGGGGGTGTGGGGCAGGCATTGGCCGGATCCGTGTCATACACGTATGTAATCGTGCCTGATTCCGGATTCGCGGCAGAGAACAGGCGTGAAACCATGTCATATTTGAACGTGCGTGAATTCAGGGTCCCCTGAGTGACGGATAGCAAGTTGCCGAGGGGGTCATACAAATAGCTGGTTAGAAAACCAGTGCTTGTAATGTCCTGGCTACAGCCCGGAGGCGAGACGTTTGGTTGTTGGACGGCATTGGTTACTTCACAGGCGGAGCTGAGTCTGCCCAAGCCGTCCACTTGCGAGACTCGAGTGACATGATGGGTGCCGTTGCCTTCATCCTGAACTTGAGTTGCAGCCCCTGTATATATGGTTGAGACCGTACTTCCATCTGAATGGGAGACTTGGGTTGCGCGGCCCAAAGCGTCGTAGGTCGTGGTGTCGCCCGAGCCAGAACAATTCGGCAACGTGTAGCCACTACTTACCTGGTAGGGATAGGAGGAGAAAAGAACTCCGCTGTTGCCGTCATAGCAAGTGTCGGTGCGATCCCAAGGCGTAGCTTCATCGTTTGCGGAACTACTGGCCATGGGAAGTCCGAGGCCGTTATAGAGGACTATGTTGTCGGTCCAGCGGGAAATATCTATTTTGCGCTTGGTTTCAACGCTGACGGAACGGGCGGTATCTGTATAAGCAATTGTGGTGACGCCGCCGTCGGGAAGATCGGTCTCGGTGAGGCGCGCGAGATTCCCAGGATCATTGTACTGGTAGCTTGTAACCTGGGTGTTTGGGTCGGTGGAACTGGTGACTTCTCCGGAGGGATAGTTGTACGAGAATTTCTGCGTCTGGTTGAGAGCGTTGGTGATCAGGGTCAAATAGGCATTTGTGGAGCCGGGCGGTTGGGAACTCCCAGAGTAACTATCTGAGTAGGAATAATGGGTGGTATAGCCTCGCGGATCTGTCATGGACAGGCGCTGACCCGTGTCGTCGTTGGTGTAAGTGGTGTTGAGATGCGCGCTCGAGCCTCCGACCCACTGGGAGCTCAGAGTCAAGCTTCCGCAGTTGCAACCGCCAGAGTGCTGGACGATTCCCGAGGTGGCTGTGCCAGCAGGACTATCGTAGGTGTAGTCAGTCTCAGCGAAGCTGGTCATGTTGCCGTCGTAGACGATCACACTCGAAGGCCGGTCGACAATGTAGTTGGCGCCAAAGGTCTGGTAATTCGTGACAGTTTTCCGCAGGGGCGAGCCAGGGGCACCGGAGCCAAAGTCTTTGTCGTCGTGCTCAGTTTCCATTTCGTTAGAGTTGTAACTCCACGTGGTGCCCGCAGTTTTGCCATTCGGATAGGCGGTATTCTGGGTAGTGAGCAGGCGCTTGTTTTGCCAAGTCTTCGAGACAGTCTTCAAAAGAGTCGTGCCGAGATCATTGTAGTACTGAACGCTAGATTCCACCGGGATTGGCGGCTGAAGCCCACCCTCCATGTTGGGCTGCTGTAGATCTAGAACGGAGGAGTAATTATAAGTTGTCTCAAAGCTTGTGCCGCGGACCAAATCATAGGTTGTGACAATTGTTTGTTTGGAGGTCCAGCCATTGGGATTTGAAGGCCAAGTCGTTGAATAGCCGAATGTCTGATGCAGCACATCGTGGACACCGTCGTAACTAACGTACCGGTCAGTTACGGCCGGAGTTCCGTAAAGCATGTCGCACTCATAACCTCTTCCACCACTCTTGGTGAAGGTTTCCGATTGTTCCGCTTGTGGATTTATTCCCCAGACATAGCGGACGTATCCGCCAGTTGGGTAAGTCATCTTACTCAGGACGCCATAGGTCGGGTCATAGGCGAAGGTGAAGCTTTGGCCGTTGGGCAAGGTGATACTGGAAACAGCTAGGCCGCCGCCTTGGTGGGGGATCGGATTTGGGCAGTTTGAGATGTAGGGTGAGACTGGCTCGACTGTTACCGGGGTGCTGAATGTGGGAGAGAGACTGGTCGTCCAATTAACTGTGTAAGGGGCACCCAGACCAATGATTGTGACGGTCTCCGGATTGGTGGCAAAACCGGAATCTTGGAGTACCTTGCGGCCGGTTGTGTCCAAATAGTTGTACCCAGGTCCAGGGTAGGTGCCGCTAACTGTGCCCGAGTTTCCGTAGCGGTCTAAGAAACTACCGCCATACATGCCACCGTTACTCGTAGTAGTGAAACTCGACCCGTCAGGATTTGTAATAGTTAAAGTGGGGTTATCCCAGGCTCCTGTCATCGATGAGAGGATCGGGGCATCAGCCCCTGTACTAAGGCTTCCTTGGGTGACCACTTGCCCCGTGAAACCGAAAGGCCAATCCTGATTGTTGAGCGTGCAGTTGTTCTGTCCATTTGGGTCGTTGTAAGTCGATAGTCCCAGATTGTGGCGATTGCCCTCAGCGTCCTGGTAAACAAACCCAACCACAGCATGACAAGTGAGAGTCGTACCGGCAGCAGGGAGGGCATTACGTGATGGCGTGTTCGATGGCTTCCAACTGATCAAATGGAAGCTATTCTGAGAGGAGGGCTTCTTAAATATCAGCAGGTTCGAGGTCTGCCAGGTAATCACCGTATGGGTTACTATGGGAACACTTTCACTCCATCCACCAACGGAGAAGGTCGTGCCGGAATTGCAACCGACCACGGTGATCGATAACCAGGACGGTACACTGGTATCACATCTGCTGCTTAGATAGTTGGCGCCGCTGGAGTCGTAGGCGAAGGAGAAGGGCAGAGTAACCCCGCGTCCCGGGGGTATGATTACGGGTATGCGGATGCTGACAGAACCCGTGGCGGGGTTCACTGACTCGGCCGGCCCCTTGAGATAATCGTGGCCAGCGCCCGGGATGGGAGTGGCAGTCGGGCTTGTGACTACGGGAAACTGAGCGAAGGCAACAGAGCTGCAGGCAAGAACTAGTATAGAGAAGAGGATCCGGAGCACTCGCATGAAATCTCCTTGGTCTTACGGGATAAAGATGTCCCTCGAAAACCTCAAACCAATCAACGGAATCGGCACATTTCTGACAATCACATCAAACCCATCTGATCAATGCGCATGAAGGTGTCCGCATTGCGGGGTGCATTCCCCGAATTTACCTGCTTCCGGATTCGGCTGTCGTGGAGGGTCGAGCGGTGGATCACGATTTCCCGAAAAGGGAAACTTGCGAAGCCATATAGGCACGCGGTTTAACATGTGTCAACATCTATTTGCGTTATTAATGCACATTTTATATATGTACTGTGAATATCTCTGCAAGTAACTGTTTACGGGCCACTTATCGCTGAAGTTGAGGGTCGCTTGTCCATGCAGTTCGCCCCGTATCCAACCAAGCTGGGATACTCATCAGTTTCTTTGAAAGGCGTGCCGCAATCCGGGCAGACATGGACTGGCTCTCCAGGCTTCACCCAAACATGCGGGACGTAGATTATTTGACCCATCGTGTTGTCCTCCCATTCCTGCCACTCGCCGAAGTGCACACGCGAATTGTCCTCTTCGGGGCTGGGAATGCTCCAAATAATCCTCATACGTTTGCAGTTGCCGTTTCGGCGAGCGAGTTGCATTCGCGCCGCCGCCCGAGATTCAGGCGAACCAATCGGAAAATCCTCAGGCTTCATGCACCGTCACCACCAACGTGAATGATTTCCGTTCGCCCCCCTTCCCAAAGGATTCTCTGCGGTGGAAGCGAAGCCAAATCACTGTAGTAAATTCGTAGTAGATATCGGTTCAGAACGGGTCCAAACGCGTATAAACGATTCAAGACCGGCAGATTGTAACTGGTTGAGGAATATAATAGAGTCCGAAAGTTTCAGAACCCGTCAAAACAGCCTCCTGTTCTCATAATCCCTAGGTCGTGAGTTCGAGTCTCACCGCCGGCACCATCTTTATTGTTTCGAATACAACCCGGTGAACAAATTGATCCGTTTCCCTTGTCCTGAACACTTCCCTTGCCGGGGCTCATATGCAGAGGAGGTTGTGATGAACCTTCGTGTACCCGTGTTCCGCAGCCCAAACATTCAGGGGCAGGCTTGCGAGTTCGTCCACGACTGGAACCGCAAGGGCAGTTTTTGTGAGGTCAACCGTCTTGATGTAACTGTGGCAGGTGTCGCACGCTTCCACGCGTACGTGGCTGATCTGCTGAGCGGAATACACCGCTTGTTTGTGCACATCTTCTTCCCCGCACGCGGGGCACACAATTCTGCGAAATTCCCACTCCGCCGAGCACAGCGCGCAGATCAGTGACCGCTTTCCCCCATCGCCCTCGGGACGAAGCACTCCGACAATCGGCTTCGAGCCGCACAGCGGGCACACTTGCGGAGTCCCCCCGGGCACAGCCCAATCGGTGCTTGCCGCGATACATTCGGCATACGGCTGCAGAAAGATCCACGCCGTCAGGGCTTCCACCGGTGTCAGACTCGTCTCCAAATCCGCGTCATCGCGCCAGAACTCTTCCAGGATTTCCTTCCAGCGGTTGCTGTCGCGCGAGTGCAACTCGCGCACAGACCGAGCAAGCGCAGCCGGTGCGTGCCGCTCAACGTGTGAAAGGAATGGTGAGAAGTGTGTAAGCAGGAAAACCAAATCCAATTCCTGCCTCAACGCACCCGCGAAACCTGTCCTCTTCATTTTCCCGCGCGCGGATTCCGCTTCCGCATACAGCGATTGCTGAAATCGCGCGATCTTTTCGTAAAAAAGGAGCCCTTCGGAGGCGTATGGATGAATAGAGGCCAGTTCCTGCGCGCGGCGGATTCGCCGCTCCCACTTACCTTCCTTCATTTCCTCGCCGGGGAGCTGCCCATGACCCGGTCGTACCACAGCCGGTGAAACACCTGCGCCCAGCTCATGGAAACATCCCCGTGCAGCATGGAGCGGTTCGCGCCGCCCTCAAGGAACAATGCCATGTACAGATGGATCATAAACAATCCAATAGTCAACAACGCTGCAATCGGGTGGACCAATATCGCAAAGTAGCGGAGATAGCGCAGGTTCCAGGGAATATATTCCGTGAACCAGAGAATTACGCCGGAAACCAGCAGCGCAATCGCGCACCACAAGAAGCCCCAGAAGAGTTGCTTCTGTCCCCCGTTGAATTTGTCCGCGGGCGGCATTTTGTCATCTTCGTTGCGAATGTAAAGCGGCAGCGCCTTGGCCCACGTCCGGTCCGCATCGGTTAAATGCATTTGCGACGCCCACTGGCGATACATCAAAACGATCCCGGTGCTGAATATCAATCCGACCCACGGATGCAGATCGCGAATGACTGTGCCGCCGCCCAGCACCACGCCAATCCAGAACAGCCACGGCGACCAAAACGCCAGCCCCGTCAGCAGCAGGTAAACGTAGGAAAGTCCGACGGTCCAGTGCACGGCCCGCTCATGGAATTCGTACCTCAGAATGCGCCCGCCGGGAAGAAGGTGAGATTCTTCTTTCATCCTTTTACCTCCTTCTTGGGCACGTCAGACAAAATGTTTTCCGTCTTGGGGCCAAATCGCAGGTAGTGGATCGCCATCCCCGCCAGCCCGGCGATCATCGCCAAATTCCCCAGCCACTTCAGCGGAGACTTCCACAGCTTTACCGTCCACGGAATTGTCGGATTTGACGGCAGCCCCCCGTATGCTTCCGGATTCGTCAGATCGTGGAGCACGTAAATCACGTGCGTCCCGCCCACTCCGGCGGGATCGTACACGCCTGCATTGGCAAAGCCCGATTGCTCCCGCAATTGCACCGCGCGCCTCTGCGCCAGGTCCTTCATGTCATCCTTCGTCCCAAAGTGCAGGCATCCGGTCGGGCAGCTCTTGATGCATGCCGGCTCCAGTCCCTCGCTCACGCGATCTACGCACAGCGTGCACTTGAAAACTTTCTTCGCCTGCGGACTGAACTTCGGAATGTTGAACGGGCACCCGCTCATGCAATATCCGCAGCCGATGCAGTGGTCCTGCTGGAAATCCACGATCCCATTCATGTACTGCACGATCGCGCCGTCTGCCGGACATGCTTTCAAGCATCCCGGCTCTTCGCAGTGCATGCACTGGTCTTTGCGCATCAGCAGCATCAGGCTGCCGTCTTCGCGCTCGTGCTCGTTAAACTTGATCAGGTTCCAGTAATTCCACTCCGTGTTCGGCATAGTCTGATAGCTGTTGTCGAAAACGGTTTGTGAAAACGAAAGCCCATTCCATTCCAGGCAGGCCACCTCGCACGCCTTGCACCCGATGCAAGTCGAAGTGTCCACAACTTTGCATACATCAAACTCGCGCTTCACCCCCGCGCCAGGAACTGGCCCGGAGTGTCCCGATATCGCTCGAATTTCCAACGAAGCCTGGCTCATGACCGGCTCTCCCTAGGCCTTTTCCAGTTTCACGAGGAACCCTTTGAACTCGGGCGTGAATGCATTCGGGTCCACCACCGTTGGTGAGAGCAGATTCAGCGGTGTCCGCGCATTTCTATCCGCATCTTCTTGGATCCCGCGGAAGCCTTGATGAATCGGTATGCCGATTTGATAGACCTTCTTCCCGTCAAATTGCATGGACTTGATCCGTTTGGTAACAAACGCTTTTGCGATGTAAGTTCCGCGCGCACTTGTCACTTTCACTTTTTCTCCGCCTCGGATCCCCAATTCGTCCCCCAACTCAGCGGGGATTTCCACGAACGGCTCGGGAATCAGCTGCACGTTCATGGGATTGTTTTTTGTCCAGTAGTGATACTGCTCGGTCAGGCGATACGTCGTGCAAACAATCGTGTAGCCCTGCTCCACCGTCCCGTATTTGTCCGCGGCCGTCGTAAATTTCTTCACCACCGGACTGGTCGATTGTTGCGGGTGAAGCGGATTCTGAATTGGGCTTTCAATCGGCTCGTAATGTTCCGGAAAAGGCCCGTCGGCCATGGCGCCCAGCGGGACAAATAACCGCCCGATCCCTTCCGGATTCATAATGAACGGCCCCATGTGGTCTCTTGGATTTGAATCCACTTTGAAATCGGGCACGTCATTGCCCGCCCACTTCTGGCTCGCTTCACTCCACCAGATTTGCCGTCGCGAGGCATCCCACGGCTTGCCGTCCGTGTCGCAGGAGGCGCGGTTATACATGACGCGGCGATTCGATGGCCACGACCAGGCCCAGTTGGGATAAATCCCCAACCCCGATGGATCTTCCGTTCCGCGCCGCTGCAGCATTGGCCCCGCTTCCGTCCAGGATCCGCAATAGAGCCAGTTGCCGCACGAGGTGGTTCCGTCGTCTTTCAGCCAGGCGAAGCCCGGTAATTGTTGACCGGTCTTGATCTGCTGCTTCGTGACCGGATCCTCCAGGTCCGCCAGCGCCTTCCCGTTAATTTCCTTCGCAATCTCCCCAAGCGCGGGATGCTGCGGATCGGTGTAGGCCCACGTCAAATTCAGTATCGGGTCCGGGAACTTGCCGCCCTGCGATTTGTACAAATCCCTCACCCGCAGGAATATCTGGGCGATGATGTCCTGATCCAACCGCGCATCGCCCGGCGGAGGCAGCGCTGCATTCTTCCACTGCACCCACCGCGCCGAGTTCGTGAAGCTCCCATCTTTTTCGGCAAATCCTGCGCACGGCAAGCGGTAAACTGTGGTCTGAATGGCCCTCATTTCCGCTTCGCTGGTGCCGGGCGCCCTCCAGAACTCGCTGGTTTCATCGGGATAAATCTCGCCCACTACCAGCCAGTCCGCTTTCTTCAGCGCATCAATATTCTTCTGCGTGTCCGGCCCGATCATCACCCCATTCATGCCGAACGCGAAAACTCCCTTCACCGACCCGCGATACATGTTGTCCCAGATTTGCGCCCACGCGTAATTCCGGTCCACTTTCGGTAAGTAATTAAACGCGAAGTCGTTTTCTTTCTTTGCCGCATCGCCATACATTGCCTTCAAGAGCGACACCGCAAACTTCGGCGTGTTCGACCAATAATTGAAGGAATCCCATGGCGCGGGCTTCGAGGCGGTCGGCGTGATCCGCTTCAGGTAGGCGGCAAAATCGGAATCGGCGGGAGTCGGAACTTTCAGGTACCCCGACAAATTATCGAAGATCCCCGCCATGTCCGTGGCGCCCTGAATATTCGAGTGTCCGCGCAGGGCGTTCACTCCACCCCCCGCGCGCCCCACATTCCCCATCACCAGTTGCAACATGGCCGCCGTGCGAATCATCTGCGTGCCGTAGGTGTGCTGGGTCAGGCCCACGGCGTAAATGATCGTCGCCACCTTCTTCATGTCCCCCCCCTTGCGGATGGACGTGAACAAATCGGCGGTATTCAGGAATTGCTCCCGCGGAATGCCCGTAATCTTCTCCACCATTTCGGGTGTGTATCTCGAATAGTGTTGCTTCAATAGCTGAAACACGCAGCGCGGATTCTTGAGCGTCAAATCGTAATTTACATTGGGAGGCAACAGAGGCGGAGGCGGCGCAGCCCCGGCGGGGGCTTTGGCGGCAACCACATGGGCGGCCGCGCCCTTGCCCGGTCCGCTGCCTTCCTCATAATTCCACGAAGCTTTGTCGTAGGTGTGCGAAGTGGGATCAAATCCCGAATACAGCCCATCCTCGGGCAGCTTGAATCCTTCCTTAATAATGAAGGACGCATTCGTGTAGTTGATCAGGTAATCTTTGGCGTAGCGGTCATTCTGGATCGCGTAGCTAATCAGTCCGCCCAGAAACGCGATGTCCGCCCCAGCTCGAATTTGCAGGAAGAGGTCCGCGGTGGCTGCCGTCCGCGTAAATCGCGGGTCTACCACAATCATCTTGGCGTTTCGGTTTCGCTTGGCTTCGATGGCCCACTTAAATCCGCAGGGATGGTTCTCGGCAGGATTGCCGCCGATGATCAACATCATGTCCGTGTTCTTGATGTCGACCCAGCCATTGGTCATCGCCCCGCGTCCGAATGTTGGTCCCAAACTTGAGACCGTGGGGCCGTGTCAAACACGGGCCTGGTTTTCCAGGTAGCAG
>Ga0209167_10000351_pt1 | contig 37414 bp, 25 predicted proteins | sample Coa_R1_9_FD_187154 | JGI IMG/M metagenome (GOLD analysis project Ga0209167, IMG submission 187154) | Surface soil microbial communities from Centralia Pennsylvania, which are recovering from an underground coalmine fire - Coalmine... | ecosystem: Environmental > Terrestrial > Soil >...
ACGCCGCTGAAAGGCTCCTCAGGAGGCCAAAGCGGCGCAAGAGCTACCGCGAAAATAGACTCAAAACACAACGTAGCGCCATCGGGGAAAAGAATTTGCACGTTAAACTTCGTTTTTCAGCAGCCTGCTAGGGGTCGTTCGGATCCAGCCTGGCGTTCCGAAGGAACGCACCTTCCCGAACGCAGAAGCCCAAGCCACTTCCGACGCCACCAGCGCATGGCGCAGTCAAATCGTGATGGGTGCGGACGGCAGAATATTCATTCCGCATCCCTTAAGATGAGCTCCCCGCGCCGCCCAGCACGCCCAACGAGGGTGCGTACGTTTCCGCTGGCTGTTCGGCTGCGACTTTCCGACATTGGTCCTCCAACTCGGCGGCGACCGCGTTCGCGTATTTTATGAAGTGGTGCCCTGAAAGCAAAAGTGTTATTCCCATGGTCAACTTCACCGGATTTCGGAACCAGCGGCCAAGAATCTGGAATAGGAACTTCCAGTAGGCTCTTCGATAGGACGAGAGAATGCCCTGCCGAAACATTGAGCGAACTAAAATGCCAAGGGTCTGCGACAACGGATACGGGGTCGCCTTCTGCGGCTCGCGGGTTTCCCACTGCACCAGCGAGCGAAGAGCCCGATTATAGAATGCGGAGGGGGAATACAGGGAAACGAGAATCTTGCGCAAACCCTGCAACAGGACAGGGAGCGGAAGGAGGGTTCGAAAGTTCGGTGGATCGAAATTGGTTGTCGCGATGTCTTCTTCCAATAATCGGCCCTGCTTTACCATCCGACTGTAAAGCGGAGTCGTGGGCGGAGCTTGCAGGAACCCGGCCATGGCCCATGGAATGGCAGCGCGCTCCACGAAGTCCTGTTGCCGCTCGAAGATATCTTCCGTGTCAGAGTCAAAACCGATGATGAAGCCTGCGCTCACCCAGAGACCACGGTTCTGGATGAAGCGAATGCATTCCAGCGGATCGCGCCGCAGATTCTGATACTTCTTGGCTTCCGTCAGGGACTGCGCGGAGGGACTCTCGATCCCGATGAAAACATAAAAGAAGTTCGCCCTCACCATGGCTTCGATCAGCTCGGGCCTCTGCGCCAGATCGATCGAGGCTTCCGTGTAAAACAAAAACGGATAGCCATGAGATTGCTGCCACGCTTCCAACGCCTGGGCCAGCTCGAGCGCGCGGTGGTGGTTCCCGATAAAATTGTCGTCGACGATAAAGACCTGATCGCGCCAGCCCAGCGCGAACAACGCATCAAGCTCGGCCAGCAACTGGCCCGCGGGCTTCGTTCGAGGCTTCCTTCCATAAATCGTGATGATGTCGCAGAATTCACATTGGTACGGGCAGCCGCGTGAGAATTGCACCGCCATCGAGGCGTATTTTCCCCTCTTGAGCAGATCAAACCGCGGAACCGGCGTCTTGCTGACATCAGGCTTGTCGTTAATGCGGTAGAGGCGCTTGGCAGAACCATGCTCAAGGTCAGCGGTAATCTCATGGAAAATCTCATCGGGCTCGCCGGCGACAACATGGTCCGCGATCGCCAGCAGGGTTTCTGGTTCACTGCTGGCGTACGGACCGCCGACCATCGTGCGCTTGCCCAAGGCCCGAGCGCGGAGGAGAGTCTCGCGCATGTCATTCTTCTGGACGCGCATTCCGCTCAGCATGACAAGGTCAGCCCAAAGGATGTCCCGATCCAGCAGATCTTCAAAGCTTCGGTCGATCAGCCTCAGCGTCCAGCTCTTCGGACAGAGGGCAGCGATCGTGAGCAGGCCCAAGGGAGGATGAATGGTTTCTTCGGGAATGAGATCCATCATTCCGTCGAAACTCCAGAAGGAAGACGGAAACCGCGGCCAGATCATCAAAACGTTGATTTGAGCTCCGAGCGGGGGGAAATCTCCCCGCTGGTTGGAATCAGCGCTAAGGCCGGGGTCAAGTCGAGCTTCACAGTGGTCTAAATCCGGCATAACCGAATCCTCCGCACCGCCACCAGTCATTGTGAGCAGAGCACCCTAGGACCTCATGTTAGTCCCCGATGGTTGGCAAGTCAACGTGGGCCGCCGCCCCTCGTCCTGCTTAAGAACCCGTCTGCAGAGTCCGATGGTATTGAGACGGTATTTACGTGTAGCGGTCACGAAAGCAGGTTCGGAAACCGTCGTCCAAGAAGTTTTCATTGCACGCCGTTCCCGCCATTGGAAATTATCAAAATAGGTATTGTCAATCGCGACATTTTACGGCATTCTGTGTTACTCAAGGGGGCGATCCTGGTCCCTGGAAGCGGACGGAAGCCGCTGTCCTTCGACCAGGCGTGCTGGACGGGGGTACTTGTGAGCCGCGGCACCGGCGTATCAAAGCTATCGACGCTCATTCTTGCAGGATTCCTGTGGTCTGCGAACCTAGGATGTACAGGATCGGGCCAGACCCAGACGAGTGGTCAGGCGAGCGGCGCCGGCGGGACGGACGCTTCCCCGCCCCAATCCCAGTCAACCAGTGCCGCGAAGAAACGCACCGGCGTCTGGCATCACTTCGGCGAGAGTAAGACGCAGAGTGAGAACCCGCCTGCGCCGCCGCCGCGTTCGACCAGCGCTTGGCGCCGCTTCGGGACGGCCAGCAACCCTCGCAAGACGAGTTCCCACCCTTCCACCGCCCACGCTTCCACCGTACAGCAGCGGCGCACCGCCCCCGTCCGGACCGCCGACCTCGAGCAACAGATGTACGAGCTGATGAATCAGGATCGCCTGAATCCGTCGAACGCCAACGAGGCCGGCGGTCACAAGTCGCCACTGCGCTGGAATGCAAGGCTGGCCGAGATTGCGCGCCAGCATTCAGAGGACATGATCCGGCGAGGATACTTCGACCATGTTGATCCAGACGGCCGGTCGGCGGGCGACCGGCTGAGGGCGGCGGGAATCACCTGGCAGTCGGTAGGTGAAAATATCGCCATGGACACGAGCGTCGGCGACGCGGAATCCGCCTTCATGCACGAGCCCCGGTTCCAGCACAACCACCGTTGGAACATTCTGAATTCGAAATACACGGACGTGGGAGTCGGAATCGTGCGGGGGCGGGACGGCCACTACTACATCACCCAGGAATTCATGCAGGGGCCGGAGGGCGTGGAATCGTCGGCGCAGAGCGAGCTTGGCGGCGGAGAAACTCGCCCGTCGACGCGTGCCGCCCGGTAACCCTATCGCGGTCATGCCCGCGCGCTATCACTTTGCACTGGCGAGCCGGGCAACGACTGCGGTGCCCGCACGAAGCTGGTCGGTACCTCGCACCACAACCTGGTCGGCCGCGGTCAAGTCCCCGAAAACCTCAATCAGGCTGCCGGACGCGGCTCCGGTCTTCACATCGACCCACTCCGTCCGATCGTCGCGAACCCGAATCACAAACGTCCTCTCGAGGTCGCTTGCAACTGCGGACGCAGGAACGAAGAGCGTGGGATAGGCGCGCCGTACCGGCCAGTTAACTTCGGAGAACGTGCCGGGATCGAGCCGCGCTTGCGGATCTCTAACGTCCAGCTCGACGGGCATGGTGCGAGTCTTGACGTCGACGGCGCGCGAAATCCTCGCGATGGGCGCCTGAAACGTCTTCCCGGGGAACGACGGCACACTGAAGCTCACTTCCGTGCCTTCGGGAACCCCGGCCGCGTCGTACTCCGGGACAGGTACGACTAACCGGTGTCGCGTAAGGGTCTGGATCTGCACGATGGGCGTCATCGCGCCCGGCCCGCCCGCCGGACCCACCAGCGCGCCCGGATGGACATAGCGCGTAGTCACTTCGCCGTCAAACGGGGCGCGGATGGCGAGATAAGCTTCAAGTTGTGCGATGGCGCGCAGCGCGTCCTGCGCTGCCTTGGCTGACTTCTCGGACGCCGTGACGTTCGCCTGGTCGGACTCCGCCGTCTTCTCGGCGACGTTGAGGTCGTTCATCGCGACCACGCCCGGCGTCTTGGATGCTGCGTTCATCCGCCGGTAGGTCGCCTGGTCGGCCGCGAGCCGCGCCTGGGCGGCCGCGAGCTGCGATTCCGCGCTCTGATACTTCGACTCCGCCTCGGCGCGCTGCGCCTCGAGCTCCGGCGCCTCAAGTTGCGCGATCTGCTCACTGGCTTTCACCCTCGAGCCGCGATCCACTTTGATCCACTTCACGAATCCGGTCACCTTGGGAAACACGTCCACGACTTCGTAAGGAACAAGCTGGGCCGGAAGCCTGACGGTCGTGTTCAGTTTCTGCGAGACAACGCGGGTGACCTCAACTTCGGCGGGCGCCGACGTTTTCGCAGACGCCGTGCCTGGGGGCGGCCCAGCCTGGTTCGGACTGCAAGAGATCAGCAATAGGCCGGCCTGGCCGAGAACCAAAAAAGCCGTCAGCTTGTGAGTCATAGCGTTTCCTCAATGTCGACCTTGCGTCCCTCAACCTACGAAGACGCGCGGCCGCTCGAAGGATCATCCGGGTCGAGCGACGGCGACGCGGTCGAGGCGCGCGCCTGAACCAGAGCGAATATGAAAGGCAGCACGGTAAGGTTCGCGACCGTCGCCGCCGCCAGTCCGCCGATCACCGCTCTCCCCAGAGGCGCCGTCGACTCCGCCCCCTCGCCCAGCGCCAGAGCCATCGGAATCATGCCGGCGATCATCGCCAGACTGGTCATCAGAATGGGACGCATTCGCGCCTTCATCCCCGCGAATGCCGCCTCGACGGAAGAGGCTCCCGTGCGGCGATGCTGTTCGGCAAAAGTCACCAGGAGGATGGCGTTCGCCGTCGCGACTCCGATCGCCATGATCGCTCCCATGAACGACTCGACGTTCAGCGTCGTCCCGGTGATGAGCAACATCAGCACCACGCCGCACACCACTGCCGGACTGACCGCGAGCACGACGAGCGAAAGGCGCATGGATTCGAAATTCGCGGCCAGCAAAAGAAAGATCACCGCCACCGCCAGCAGGAGTCCGATGCTCAGGTTCGAGAAGGTCTCGCGCATGGGAGCCACCTGGCCGCGCACCTGGACCGTGACGCCGCGCGGCGGCGCGCCCGTCTCACGAATCGCCGCATCAAGACGGCTCGCGACCCGGCCCAGGTCCTCGCCCGCCGTGTTAGCGGAAAGGGTGAGCAGCCAGAGGCCGTTGATTCGGTCGTACTCGCCGACCATCGTGCCCGCCGTGACGCGCGCCAAGTCGCCGATCAACGGGTGTTGGGCTTCGCCGGGCATCACCGGGACGTTCTGGACGTCCTCGAGCGAGGTCATCCTCGGTTGTGGATACTGGATTTGGACTTGGTAGCCGACCCCCGTCTTCGGGTCCGCCCAATAGTTGGGGGTTGTGAACCGGCTCGATGCCGTGGCCTCTGAAAGCGACCGGCTCACTTCCTCCGCCGTCGCGCCGAGTTGGCCCGCCAGTTCGCGGTTCACGCGCACGTCGACGCTGGGGTAGTCGAGCGGCTGCTCGATCCGGACGTCACGTAAGGCGGAGACCGCGCTCAAGGCGCTGCGCAATTTCTCCATGTAGGTTCTGACGGCGGCAAAGTCGGGCCCCATGACTGCTACCTCGACGGGTGTGGGCGCACCGAAGTTCATAATCTGACTGACAATGTCTCCGGGCTCGAACGAGAACGAGCATGCCGCAAACTTTGCCGGCAGGCTGCGCCGCAGCCTTTCTTCAAGACTGGCCACGGAAATGCCCGCGTCGGGCCGCAATGCGACGTTCATCACGGCTTCGTGAGGCCCGCTCGTCCACAGAAATACGGTGTTGATGGGATAGCTGGCGGCTTGGGTTCCAACATAACCCAGACTCGTGGTCACATTCCCCGCCCCCGCCGCGTGCTGGATCTCGTCCAGCACGTCCGCCACCAACCGGGCGGTATCCTCGGCGCGAGTTCCCGTTGGAGCATCGAAGCGCAGCCGGAGTTGATTTCCCGCCGCTTTAGGAAACAACTCCTCGCCCACGCGAGGCGCGAGCAAAAGTAAGATGACGACCACGCCACCGACGTAAAGCGCGATGACGGGCCAGCGTAGCGGCGCGAGCCGTTCGAGGACCTTCCCCCAGCGCTCGCGTACTTTCTCGAAACTCAGCCAACCGCTCGCGCGCTGACCTTCACGCCCCGCGCGCTGGCGATGCATCCACAGAAACAAGACCGGCAGCAGCGTGCTCGAAAGCAGGAACGAAGCCACCATGGCGAATGCGACGCCCAGCGAAAGCGGTACAAAAAGGTTTTTCGCTACGCCCGTCATGAAGAACGAAGGTACGAAAACCGCGATGATGGCCAGCATCGAGAGGAAACGCGCCACGACCGTTCTCTGGGTTGCTTGCAACACGCCGCGCGACGTTTCGAGGCCGGGCTCCTCGAGAAGCGTACTGTCGATATTCTCAATCTCGACTACGCCCTCGTCCACCAGAATACCGACGGCGAGCGCCAGTCCCCCGAGGGTCATGATGTTGATGGTCTGGCCGCTCAACCACAGAGCCACCACCGAAGTGAGCAGCGCGAAGGGAATCGTGGTCATCACGATCAAGGAGCTTCGCCAGTCGCCCAGGAACAGCAGAACAACCAGCCCTGTCAGCAAGGCGCCGAGCACTCCTTCGCGCACCACGGACGAAAGCGCACTCTTGACGTACCCCGACTGGTCGAACTCATAGGTGATGTCGATATCGGACGGAATCAGCGAGCGAAAGCGCGAGAGATTCTGTTTGACTTCATCGACCACCGCGAGCGTCGAGGCGTCGGGGCGCTTGGTCACCGGGATGTAGACCGCACGCCGGCCGTTCACCAGCGCGTAGCCGGTCGGGATGTCGGTCGAGTCCGCCACCTTCGCGACGTCGTGCAGGTAGACGCTTGAGCCGGCGCCGGTGTGGATCGGCACATCCAGAAGGTCTTGAATATTCGGCGTCACGGAATCGCTCGAGACGATGCGCAGCAGGCTGCCCGTCCGCACATTACCCGCGGGCATGAGGATGTTACCGGAACTGATCGCCTTCACGACTTCGTCGGGTGACAAGTTGTAGGAGCGCAGCCTGTCCGGATCGACCGTGATGACGATGGTCCGCTGGTTGCCGCCGAAGGGCGGCGGCGCCGACACGCCGGGAAGGGTCGCAAACACCGGGCGAACCCGGTTGAGCGCCAGGTCCTGAATTTCACCGATGGTGCGCGTCTGGCTCGAGAACACCAGATATCCCACGGGTACGGTGCCCGCGTCGAAGCGAATCACAAACGGGTTCACGGTTCCATAGGGCATGAAAGCGTGGGCGCGGTTCACATAGGAGATCGTCTGGGCGAGCGCCTGAGCCATGTCAGTACCCGGATGGAACGTCAGCTTCAGCAGGCCATTGCCCTGGATCGACTTGTCCTCCACGCTTTCGATCCCGTTGATGTAGAGGAAGTGGTATTCGTAGTAATAGACCACATACCCTTCCATCTGCGCCGGACTCATTCCGCCATAAGGTTGGGCCACGTAAATCACGGGAAGATTCAGGTTGGGAAAGATGTCCGTCCGCATGCGCATCACGGCGAGGATGGAACACAGCGCCACGCCGATGACGATCACGACCACCGTGATCGGACGCCGCAGTGCGGTGCGAATCAGCCACATAAATCGTCCACTATTGTCCGGTGTACAGCCTCGCGACGGCGGCTCGCGCGACTAAGGGGTTGTCTTACCGAGCAGCTCGACGAAAGGCTGTAAGTTCCCCTGCGCCGCCGCGACGTTGGCCAAGCCGCGCCACACATTGAGCCGCGCAACGGAGTCGTCAATCTCGGCCTGGACCAACAACCCTTCTGACTCGGCTACTTCCACCACCGTTGTGAGTCCCGCCTGGTATCGCGCCCGAGCCTGCGTCTCGCTGGCGCGCGCCGCCGCCAGTTCAACGGGCGTGTTGGCCGCCACTTGTCTTGCGCCGTCCAGCGCGGCCCGCGCTTGCTCGACCTGGTCCGCCAAATCCTGCAACGTTTGGTCGTATCTCGCCGCTTCGGCGCGCTCGCTCGCGTCGACGATCTTCTTCTCGGCGCGGTTCGAGAAATAATCGAATACCGGAAAATTTACAGTGACGCCTGCCGCGTAGTTCGCGCGCTCGAGTCCCAAGCCGTTCAGGCCGCTGGCGTCGGTGCCGTTAGGATTGGCGCCGCTTCCCCGTCCGGAGACCGCCGCCTGGGTGAAGAAGCGCGGCACGTACGAGCGGTCGAGCGCTTCTTTCTGCGCCTTGAACTCTTCGACGCGCGCGCGTTCCGTCGCGGCCGCCGGATGAGCCGCGACCGGTATGGCGGGAATGTCCTCGGGCGGCGAAGAGGCCAGCATCTGACCGGAATCAACTTCAACCGCCGTCCCCGCGAGCGCCAGGATGTCCGCCAGAGCGGCGCGCCCGGCCTTCTCCGCCGTCTGCGCCTGAATCAATCGCGTCCTCGCAACGGCGAGTTCCGCGTCGGCGCGCGAAGCATCGGCGCCGGGCCGAAGCTCGTTATCCACCAGCACGTGCACCGACTTGTCGAAGACTTCCCACCGGCTAACGTTCGCTTGAGCCGCGCGGGCTGCCTGCTCCGACGCGACGAGCGCGAGGCACGCCTCCGCCGCCACGATCTCCACGTCAAGACGCGTCAGATCCGCCTCGGACCGCGCCACACGCTCGCCCGAGCGCGCCACATTGACCGCCGCCCGGCGATATCCGAAGTCGAACGGCTCCCAGGAGAACAGGACACCACCCGCGCTTCCCCACACGCTGCGGCCGGACGTGGTGGGTAGCACAGGACCCGAAATCGGCGGAATCACTCCTTGCGGCAGCAGCTGTCCGTAGATGTTGTTGGCGGTGGCACGATTGGACTGCCACAAGAGGCTGGCGCCCGGTAGATAGTTGGTGCGCGCGAGATCAATCTGTCCCTGTGCAGCGCGGATGCGCTCTAAAGCCGCGCGTACCGACGGGTAATGCTGGTCGGCGTACTCGATCGCCTGCGGCAACGTGAAGGAACGTGGCACCCGGGGCGGAGCCTGCGCCCCCAATGTCGATACCAGGCCCATCATCACCGGTACAATCCATCGGGCGTGGCGTCGCACCGTCATTCCCTCTTCCTCGCTCTCCTCGCTCAAGGCCGCGCTCGAACTCCGCCCACGCTTAGCGCTTGATGTTGAACATTTCCCCAAACAGTTCCTTGACCCGCTGGCGCGCCGTCCGGAGAGCGCGCCGTCCGAGGGGTGTCACCTCGTAGATGCGGCGGACCGACCTTCCGCGACGCTCCCCATGCGAGCGGAGATAACCTTTGCGCTCCAATTGGTGGAGTATAGGATACAGTGTTCCGGCGCTCAGTTTGTAGCCATGTTCCCCTAGTTCCTCGGCAATCCAGACGCCGTACACCGGTCCTTCAGCGGCATGGTGGAGAACGTGCAGGCGGATGAGTCCGGAATAGAGGCTCTTGTCATCCATATCGAGCTCCGGTATCGTAATTCGCTGACGAAAGCCGATTCAATATCACATGATCCATGGACAAGTCAATCGGCAAAAATACTGTCACCCCGCCGCCGAGTTCCGCCCGCTAGACTGATGTACAATACGCCGCCTCAAAAGCGACGCATCCCATCGATACCAAGCAATAGGGATGCGGGATTCGGCGACCTGGCGGGCGGAGGGAATTCGCCATTGCGGCTTGCGGCCTCCTCTGCCAGCGTGTTTTCTCGATTGACTCTGCTCGGAACCAAGTCTACCATCCTCAGAATAAGTGCCTGGCCCAGGGGGGCGGCTAGGGTCGGGTAGGCTATCGAAACAGGCTTGGCAGCCGGAGAACTCGCTCCCATGGAATGCCCGCAGTGTCACTTTGACAATCCCCCGGGATCGATTCGCTGTACCAAGTGTGACAGTGATTTCAACCTGGCGGGCGTCACCATTCCGAGCGACGCTCGCACGGCGGTGAGCGGCGCGCCCTCCGGCTGGTCGCGGCCGGCGCAGCCGGCGAGCCACGCCGCAGGCGTCTCAGCGCCGCTCCAGCCTGGGAGCGTCCTCGGCGGACGCTACGAAATCCTCCAAATGCTGGGCGAAGGCGGCATGGGCGCAGTCTACAAGGCCCGCGACCGCGAAGTGGACCGCCTAGTGGCGCTCAAGGTTATCCGTCCTGAACTCGCCAGCCAGCCCGAAGTCCTCCGCCGCTTCAAACAAGAACTGATCCTCGCCCGAAAGGTGACGCACAAGAACGTGATTCGCATCTTCGACATCGGCGAGGCAGACGGGATCAAGTTCATCAGCATGGACTTCATCGAGGGCCAGGACCTGCGCTCGCTGCTGCGCCAGAAGGGCAAGCTCGCGCCCGAGGAAGCAGTCAACATCATGGTGCAGGTCGGCCAGGCGCTCGACGCGGCGCACTCGGAAGGCGTGGTGCATCGCGACCTCAAGCCGCAGAACATCATGATCGACGCCCAGGGCCGCGCCACGGTCATGGACTTCGGCATCGCGCGCTCCATGGAACTGACCGGGATGACGCAGACCGGCGCGCTCATCGGCACGCCGGAGTACATGTCACCTGAGCAGGCGAAAGGTCAGGAGGTGGACGCGCGCTCCGACCTCTTCACGCTGGGAATCATCTTCTACGAGCTGCTCACGGGCAAGACGCCCTATCAGGCGGACACGGTGCTGGGCCTGCTGCTCAAGCGGACCCAGGAGCGGGCTCTGCCGCCCATCGAACTCGATTCGACAATCCCGCGTTACCTGAACGACGTGGTGCTGCGCTGCCTGGAGATTGAGCCGCGTGCGCGTTATCAGAAGGCTTCCGACATCGTAGCGGACCTGGAGGCCGAGCGCCGCCCCCCGCCGCCCTCCTTGTTTCTGCGCATGCCTCGCCTGCGAATGGTGGAAAGCCACCCGATCCGCTGGATTGTCGCCGCACTCATCGCTCTACCGCTCATCGTCCTCGCCATCATCTTTCGCGCCAGAATTTTCGCGCCGTCCGCGCCGCCCGTCCAACCGAAACCCTCGGCGCCGACGATCTCGCTCGCCATCGTTCCTTTTCGCAACGTCTCGGGTGATGCCCAACTCGACTGGCTTGGGTCGGCACTCGCGGGCATGCTGACGAGCGACGTGGGGCAGTCCTCCTCGCTGCGCGCCGTCTCTTCCGACCGTATCGCGGAAGTTTCGCACGAACTCCAATTGACGCCTCAATCGACGCTCGATCCCTCGACGCTCCAGCACCTGGCAGAATCAACCAACGCGCAGATGCTTGTTTGGGGACAGTACGCCAAGCTCGGCGACGCCATCCGCATTGACGCGACCCTGGAACTCCAGGACGGCCGCACCGTTCCACTCAAGGCTGATGCCGCGAGCGAGAAAGCGCTTCCTCAGGCCATCGACCAGCTCGCCCAGAGCATCCGCCAGAACATGACTCTGTCGCCCTCGGTCATCAAGGAGCTCGAAGCCCAGGCGTTCAAGCCGTCCACGCAGTCGCTGCCGGCGCTGCGCGATTATGACCAGGGACTCCAGTTGTTACGGCAGGGCAGAAACCTCGATGCTGAGCAGCGTCTGCGCGCGTCGACCAAGGACGATCCCCAATTCGCCTTGGCTTATTCGAAGCTCGCAGAGGCTGAGGCCAACCTCGGACACGACACGGACGCCGAGCAAGCTTCGCGCCAGGCCGTCGACCTGAGCCAGAACCTGCCGCCGCAGGAGAAGTACCGCATCGAGGCCAGCCACGCCGAGATCATGAAGGACTACGCGAAGGCGATCGAGTCTTACGAAAATCTCGCTAAGGTCGGGCCCGGTGACACCGACGTGCGCTTCGCCCTGGGACGCCTCTACGAGGAGACTGGCGATTTTGACAAGTCCCGTGAGAACTACGACAAGGTGCTGAGCGCCGACCCCAAATACGCCGACGCGCTGCTGTCGCGAGGCCGCGTCGAGATCAAGAGCGGCAACGCGCCAGCCGGCCTCGATTACCTCAATCGTGCCTTGACGCAGGCGGTCCTCGGGAGCAACGACGAGGAGCAAGCGCTCATCCGGCAAGCCACGGGTATCGCTTACAAGATCATGGGGAAGCCCGAGGACGCGCTCACTAATTACCAGGAGTCACTGAAGATTCAGCGGCGCCTCGGCCAGCAGCGCGGCGTGGCGGCCAGCCTCGACGAAATGGGTGAGGTCTACTCGTCGATGGGCAAGCCCGACCAGGCCTTGCCGAACTTTAACGAAGCGCTCAAGATCCGCCGCGAGATCGGGGCCAAGAAAGAGGTGGGCGACACGCTCATCGATCTGGCCAACCTTTACGACAATCGCGGCGACCACGCGCGCGCCCTCGAGATGTTCAAGGAGTCGCTCCAGATCCAGCGTGACGCGCACGACGAACGATACGAGGCGCTGTGCTTGAGCAACATCGGCGACGTTTACCTCGAGCAAGGCAAGCAGGACGACGCGCTCACTTACTTCCAGCAGGCCCTCGGGTTGCGCGAGAAACTCAACGTGCCGGGAGACATCGCGGATACGGTGCACAACCTCGCTGAAACCAACGTCAGCCTGGGACAGTACGACCAGGCACTCAGCCAGTATCTGCGCGCCATCGAGCTGCATCGCCGCGCCGGCGACCGGCGAAGCGCCGCGCTCGATTCCCACGGCCTGGCGACGCTCTTCGCTTACCAGGGACGTTACGGCGCCGCGCTCTCCGCCGAACAAGAGGCCGTCAAAACCTTCCGCGACCTTCAGGAGCACAGCGCTGACTTCGCCGACATCCTCAGCGGATACGGCCGCGCGCTGGGCGAGGCCGGACGCGGCGCGGAAGCTGCGAGCAGCCTCGACGAAGCGCTCAGCCTGGCGCGCGCCTCCAAGGACGACGCCAAGGTGGCCGAGGTCTTGAACGCCCAAGGCGATTGCGCCTTCTATCGCGGCGATTTGAAAAGCGCTGGCAGCCTCTATCAGCAGGCGCTCCAGGCCGCTTCACACGCCAAGGACCAGGAGCAGTTGCGGGTCTCGAAATTCAACCTGGCGCGGCTCGCCATCGAACAAGGCCGGTCGCGCGAGTCGCTCAACGCCTTGAAGTCGCTGGCGCAGGAGGCCGACACCCAAGGGTTGCGGTATCTTGCCGTCGAATGCGCTGTCTACCGGGGTCAGGCTCTGGTCGACAGCAAGTCCTACGACCAGGCGCGGCAGGAACTCGATGAGGCTCTACTCAAAGGCGAGAAGCTCGGGCTGCGCGCGCTGCTGGCCCGCAGCTACTACCTCAAAGCGACGGCGCTTCGCCTCAGCGGCAACAGCTCCGATGCTGCGCGCCATTACCAACACGCGCTCGCGCTGCTCCAGGAGATTCAGAGAGAGCCCGGCGCGGACAAGGTCCTGAGCCGCGCCGACCTGAGTTCCATTTACAAGGAATCCGTCCGCTGGTCCCTGGGCGCCAAATCCTGAGTACATCCGGGAGCGCGGGCATCCTGCCCGCTCCGAGCTTCGAGGCTTGCGCCACGCGCGTAAGGGAGTGGCCGCCGGCTAACCTCGCCAGTGAACAGCGCGGGTGGCGCATAGGCCCGCTCCGGCTGGTTAAAGCGCCCGCAGTCGACCACCCTCTCCCCACGCGAGAGGGTTAGGGATCACTTTCGAACTTCTGCCTTGGGCTAGCGGGCTTCGAGGGTTGCGCGAGGTCAGCGCTCAAACACTTTCCCACTTGACAACCGGCGCGCTCATGTTACCCTTAAGTTACTGACATCGTCGACATGGGAGATCAGTTTTGACAAGCCGTCGTCCGCCCGCGCGCCCTCTACTGGCCTTATGCGTCTAGCTACCAACGCCGTCTTTTTCGCCTGGGGCGGGCGGGCCCGGGCAGGAGAAAAAAGATAGTTTATTGGGGTCTCGATGCTTGTATCCTATAGTAAACAAAGGAAGTATCGAGGAACGAACTCAAAAACGAACTGTCTCCGAGGGCTAGGCATTTTGTATCTCATTGATTAGAAGCCACTAAGACGTCAGAAACGAACTGGAACAAACTTTGAATGTCGCCCTTTCTGTACCTGGATGTAATTGAAAACACAGGATCTCGACCCGAAAGAACGAACTCCCGCTCGCGGTCCAACCGCTGGCTAGTGTACTAGCCAGTAGGAACGCCGGCTGGTCCCTCGACCTTCCGAACCTCGAACCCCACACGGGAGCTCGTCGGCGCCGACCGCCGACCTGAGGTCCGCGGCCATTGGTGCGGGAGTGAAAAACCGCCGACTTGAAGGCGCTGGCCCCGCGCGTTCCTTGCTTCCCGCGGCCTAACTTGAAAACACGGCGCGCGCTGGCGTATCATCGTTGTTCCCAAAACCGGCATCAGCAAGCGCCAACGCTCCTCAGAATCGACTCGTGCAGACCTACGACCTTATTGTCATCGGTTCAGGACCCGCCGGACAGCGCGCCGCCATCCAGGGCGCGAAGTCGGGCAAGCGCGTGGCGCTCATCGAGCGGCGCGAAGTCGTAGGCGGGGCGTCCATCAACACCGGCACCATTCCCAGCAAGACGATGCGCGAGGCCGTCCTGCATCTCTCGGGTTACAACTACCAGAACATCTACGGCGTGAACTACCGCGTGAAGGAAAAGATCACCATGGCCGATCTCTCCTTCCGCGTGCAGCACGTGATCAAAACGGAAATCGACGTGGTGCAGGCGCAACTCTCGCGCAACGGCATCGACGTGATTACCGGCGTCGCAAGTTTTCTCGACGCGCATCACGTGCGCGCCGTAAACTCACGCGGGCAGTCGGACTTCGAGGCGGAAATCATCGTCATCGGCACGGGTACCAAGCCCGCCGAATCGCCCAAGGTCCCCTTCAACGGCCGCACCATCATCAACAGCGACCAGATCCTCGACATGCCGGAAGTCCCGAAGACGCTGATCGTGGTAGGCGGCGGGGTGATTGGCGTCGAGTACACGTGCATGTTCGCGGCACTGGGAGTGCGGGTGATTCTGGTGGAGAAGCGTCCCCGGCTGCTCGAGTTTGCGGACGCCGAGATGGTGGAGGCGCTCTCTTATCGCCTGCGCGACAGCCGCGTGACCATGCGGCTGAGCGAAGAAGTGGAGAGCGTCGAGGAGACGCCGGACGGGACGGTAGTCGCCAACTTGATGAGCAAGAAGAAAATCTGCGGCGACTCGCTGCTCTACGCCGTGGGCCGCCAGGGGAACGTGGAGGAGCTGAACCTGCCCGCCGCGGGCATCGAAGCCGACGCGCGCGGGCGCATCGCCGTCAACCCCGACTATCGCACTAGCCAACCCAACATTTTCGCGGTCGGCGATGTGATCGGCTTCCCCAGCCTCGCCTCCGTCTCGATGGAGCAGGGCCGCATCGCCGTGGCCAAGGCGCTCGGCCTCACCGTCAACTCCAATCCGGCTTACTACCCGTATGGCATCTACACCATTCCGGAAATTTCGTTTATCGGCAAGACGGAGGAGCAGCTCACCGACGAAGACGTGCCCTACGAGGTGGGCATCGGCTACTATCGCGAGATCGCGCGCGGCCAGATCCGCGGCGACACGACCGGCCGGCTGAAGCTCATCTTCCATCGCGAGACCAAAGAGATCCTGGGCGTACACATTATCGGCGAGGGCGCCGCCGAACTGCTGCACATCGGGCAGGCGGTCTACATACTGAAGGGCACGGTGGATTACTTTGTCGAGACGGTGTTCAACTATCCGACGCTCGCCGAGTGTTACAAAGCGGCGGCGTTCAACGGCCTGAACAAGCTGGCCAAACTGTGATTCGGGGCCCGGGCGTCCGGGTCTCCAGCAGGAGCATGTATGCTGCGGCAAATCGGCGTCCTGGCTGCCGAACACCTCGCGGTCGGCCTGGTGGAAGGCGCCCAACTCATCGGCTCGCTTCACCTTTATCCCTCCGCGAAAACTCAGCCGGGTCTCCAGGCGTTGCCCGCGGAAACCATCGCGCAGACGATCCTCGAACTGGTCGGCACGGTGAGCGGCGGCGAGCGCATCGAGGCCGTGGGCGTCGGCTTCCCCGGCATCATCCGCGATGGCGTGATCGCAGAGTCCCCGAACCTTCAGCAAGCGAAGGGATTCAACCTCCAGGCGACCTTGTCGGCCCCGTTCGGTACGCGACGCCCGGTGCCGGCTCTGGTCTGCAACGACGCCGACGCCATGGCAGCGGGAATCGCGGCGACCCAAGGGCATCTCGACCGGTTCATTCGCGTGTGGACGCTGGGCAACGGGATCGGATTCGGGCGGTATCCCTGGACCTCGGGAGTCTGGGAAGGAGGGCATTCCGTGGTGACCACCGACCCCAAGGAGAATTACTGCGGGTGCGGCGGCGTCGGCCACCTCGAGGGCTTTATGGGCCATCGCGCCATGCGGCTGCGCTTCCTCGATATGGAGCCGGAAGAAGTCTTCGAGAACGCGCGAGCGGGCGACGCGCGCTGCGCGGAGTTCGTCACCCTCTGGCATCGCGCTCTAGCCGCGGCGACCGCGACCAGCATCCACATGGAGGGGCCGGGCAAGTTCTTCATCACCGGACCGAACGCGCGCTTCATCGATCCCAAGGTGCTCGACAACGTGCTGCATGAAATGGTGAAGATGAGCCCGCTCCAGGGCAGCGTCTTCGAGGTTATCGCCACCAGCGACGAGATTGGCGTGATTGGCGCCGCAGTCAACGCCGTGCATGGCGTTCCTCGTTTTCTGCGGCCCTAACAGTTTGCGAAGATGCTCGCCCAGGGTGTCGTTCCGAGGAGCCGAAGGCGACGAGGAATCTCGCAGTATCCCAATGGTCAAAGCGAGATTTCTCGACGTGTTTCATGAAATCTGCCGGCTCAGAAGTTGGCGTGAACCGGCAGGTCGATCGAGAAGCGCGAACCCCGGCCGGGCTCAGACTCCACGCGGATGTGACCGTGGTGCCCTTCGACGACCTGGTAGACGAGAGCTAGCCCGAGGCCGGTGCCGTTTGCGAAGCCCGGCTGAAACGGCTCGAACAGCCTTTCGATCTGCTCCTTGGTGAAGCCCACACCCGTATCAGCAAACTTTACCGTGACACAGCCGTTCGCCGAGTTCGACGAACCCACACCGTCCTCCATTCCTACGGTGAGGATACCGCCGTCGGGCATCGCCTTGAGCGAGTTATCGCAGATATTCCAGAAGACCTGGCGGAGCTTGTCGGCATCAACGCAAGCGCGAACCGGATGCGACGGAAGCTGGCGTTCCACGCAGTAGCCGGGCCGGAAGAGCGGATGATGCTCGACGAGCAGTAGGGTCTCCTCGAGCAGATTGACCAGGTCCACCTCAGCAAACTCGAAGCGCTGTGGACGCGCGTAGGCGAGGAAATCCGAGATCAGCTTGTTGAGGCGGTCGGATTCGCGGCTGACGATATCGATGAGCTTCGCCTGGTCGTCATCAAGCTGCGCCAGCGATTCGAGCAGCTTGACCGACCCGGCAATCGACGCCAGCGGATTACGAATCTCGTGCGCGATAGCCGCTGACAGCCGGCCGAGCGTCGCCATGCGATCCTTGGCACGGTATTCCGCCTCGCGCCGTTTCTCGTCCGTGAGATCCTGAAAGTTGTAGATGGCGCCCACCGTGCCGGCGCCCGGCACGACGAGCGGCGATACCGACATCCCAATAATCCGCTGCCGCCCGGCCGGGTGCTGATAGGAGAACTCGCGCCGCGTGAGCTGAGGAAGCGCGGGCGCAGGGCCTGACCGTTGGGAGACTGGCGCGGGGTTCGGTCCGCGGCCCGCATCGCTCGGGTTTGAAGCGTCGGCCGACTCGATACGAGGCCCGGACTCGATAGGAAGAAGCTTCATGATCGCTTTTCCTCGGACCTCGTCGGGCTTAAGACCCAGAATCGCAGCGCCCGCCGGGTTGACCTCCGTGACCGTCCCTGCAAGGTCGGTGGTAATCAAACCGCCGCGCATACTGCGAATAATGTTCTCGTTGATGGCCTGAAGGCTCGCCACCTGGCCGGTTTTGTCGCGCAGTTCGGCGCCCGTCTCGCGCAGGTTCTCGGCAAGGTAGCTCGCAAGATAGGCGACGGCGAAGAATCCGCAAAGGCTGATCCCGATCTTCACTTGCAGCGTGCCGAGGTCGACGGGCGTCGCGGACGACGTGGCGAGCAGGCGCAACGTCGGAACGCGGGCCGCGAGCCGGGGATAGAGGCTCGGCAGGTAGGCGAATTCGAGCAGCGACGCCTCACAGATGAAACTCACGGCCGCCACCACAAAAGCCTGCGAACGTGGCAACAGAACACTCGCGAGGATGATGACCAGCAGGTACAACGGAAAGTAGCTGCTGTCGAGGTCGCCCGTGAAGTGGACGATGGCGGTGATGACCAGAATGTCGGAGTACATCTGGAGGTGCGCCTGGAGCAGCTCGTCGCGGCTCAACTGGCTGTAGAGCAGATAAAAGAGCCCGAGCACGTACCAGAGCACCGCCGTCACACCCATGTACTTCACGGAGAGGACATTGGCGGGGCTCGGGACCAGTTGGTGGACGGCGTATTCGATGCCGAAGACCAGGGTGATGATGACGAACCGGATCTTGATGACCCACTGAAGCCAGGAGCGCCGGTCACTCGTGAAGTTCATGAGGGTTCTACGTTGCATTATAGGAAACCCCACGGGTCGAGACAAGGGCGCGAGCGGCGATGGGAGAAATGAGATGGAGCGAAATTCTTCGTCGCTTCGCTCCTCAGAATGACACTCTCCGAGATGTGGCGCCGTACGCGATACTAGCCGGCGAGCTTGCCGATCAGCGTGAACAGCGGCAGGTACATCGAGATCACGATGCCGCCGACGACCGTCCCGAGGAAGAGGATCATTATCGGCTCCATGGCCGTCAGCAGGTCGGCCACAGCAGCATCCACTTCCTCCTCATAGAAGTCGCCGACCTTCTGAAGCATGGCGTCGAGCGCGCCGGTTTGCTCCCCCACACCGATCATCTGGACCACCATGTTGGGGAAAACGCCGGTCTCGCGCAGCGGGTCGACGAGCGTGCGTCCTTGCTCGACGGCACTACGCACCTGAAGGATCGCGCGCTCGATGACCGCGTTGCCCGACGTGCGCGCCGTGATCTCCATCGCCTCGAGCATCGGCACGCCGGATGAAATCAGCGTACCCAGAGTGCGCGTGAAGCGCGCTACCGCGATCTTTCTCATCACCAAGCCGAGAACCGGCAGCTTCAATATCAGAGAATCGATCATCATGCGGCCGCCCGGCGTCCGGTAATAGCGCTTCAGCGCATAGCCGGCAACGCACGCCCCGGCAACCAGTATCCAGGCAAAGCTGGCCACCGCGTGGCTGAGCCCGATGACAATGCGCGTGGGCAGGGGAAGCGCCACATCCAGTCCCACGAACAGCGTGGCGAAAATAGGCACAACTTTCCACAGCAGCAAGAAGATCACGCCGGCGGCGATCCCCAGAACCGCGGCGGGATAGATCATCGCTGACTGCACGGCGCGCCGCAGCTTCACGGCCTTCTCAATGTAGGTCGAAAGCCGCTGGAGTATGCCGTCGAGAATGCCGCCTGTCTCGCCCGCTTCCACCATGTTGGTGTAGAGAGCGTCGAAGACCCGGGGGTACTGGCGCAAAGCGTTGGCCAGAGTGGACCCGCCCTCGACGGTGGCGCGCGTCCCGGTAAGAACCTTCGAGAAGGTCTTGTTTTGCTGCTGGCCGGCGAGAATTTCGAGACACTGGACGAGCGGCAAGCCGGCATTGATCATGACGGAGAACTGGCGGGTGAAGATGGCCAGCTCCTTGGTCTTCACTTTGCCACGCGCTTTCAACTTCGCCGCTTCGCGGCTCGTCTCAAGGGCGCGAGCGCTACGCCTCGGAGCGGCGCGCAGCGCTCGCGCCGCTGCGGCACCTTCCGTTTGCCCGCCGCGTCGCGCGGCTGCACTCAGTTCAAGCTTGGCCATGATGACGCCACCTTCCTTCGTCGACTCCGGCGCACGCAGTTCCTGCGTGGCGCTTCGAAGCGCTTCGAGTCTCCTATCGGCACTTTCAACCTTGGAACGGAGCATGCAGTTCGCTTCCGTGACCTCGAGCGGGCAACCTTGCCCCTGCGCCCAAGCCGCTGCGGTCGATCATGTCCTGGAGCTCCTCGGGATTAGGCGACCGCTGCATCGCCGTCTCGAGCGTGATCGAACCCTGCTGGCAGTGCCAGAGGAGCGACTGGTTGAAGGTCTGCATCTGGAACTTCTTTTGGCCGGCCTGCATGCTCGAATAAATCTGGTGAACCTTGTCTTCGCGAATAAGGTTTCGTATCGCCGGGTTGGGGATGAGAATCTCCATCACCATCACACGTCCCTGGCCGTCGGCGCGAGGCAGCAGCGCCTGACACAGGACCGCCTCGAGCACCATCGAGAGCTGGGTGCGGATTTGCGACTGCTGGTGCGAGGGGAACACATCGATGACGCGGTTGATGGTGGAAGAAGCCGTGTTGGTATGGAGAGTGGCAAAGGTGAGGTGCCCGGTCTCGGCGATACGCAGGGCTGACTCGATGGTTTCGAGGTCGCGCATTTCTCCAATGAGCACCACATCAGGATCCTCGCGCAGCGCGGCACGCAAAGCATTGGCGTAGGAGTGGGTATCGGAATGGACCTCGCGCTGGTTCACCAGGCACTTTTTGTGGGGATGCACGAACTCGATGGGATCCTCAATGGTAACAATGTGCTCGGAGCGGGCCTGATTGACTTGATCGAGCATGGCGGCGAGCGTGGTCGACTTGCCGGAGCCGGTCGGCCCGGTCACCAGAATCAGCCCCCGCGGCTTGTCGCACAGCTTGCGGGCGACGGGCGGCAATCCCAACTGCTCGATACTATGGATTGCGAGCGGCACGGCGCGGAAGACGCCGGCCACGGCGCCGCGCTGGTTGAACAGGTTCCCGCGGAAGCGGGCGATGTTCCGCAGCTCGAAGGAAAAGTCGAGTTCCAGGTTCTCCTCGAACCGGTGCTTCTGCGAGTCAGTGAGGACGCTGTAAGCGAGTTGCTTGGTGTCAGACGGGCCAAGCGCCAGGAGGTCCTCACAGGGCTTGAGCTCGCCGTGAACCCGGATGCGTGGGGGACTGTTGGTCGTGATGTGGAGATCGGACCCTCCCGCGTCCACCATTCGCTTGAGTAGCTCGCTGAGTGTGGGTAGTGCCATAGCCAATTCCTCCTACAGGACAGTTTCGCGCATCACTTCCTCGATCGTGGTAACTCCTCCCGCCACCTTGATTAACCCGCTGCGGCGCAGGGTGATCATGCCCTGTTCCACCGCCTGACGTCTGAGCTCGAGCGCCGAGGCGCCTACCAGAATCAGATTGCGCAGCTCTTCCGTGACCTCCATGACCTCGTAGAGCGCCACCCGGCCCTTGTAGCCGCGGTTAGAACAGTGGTTGCACCCTCGGCCTTTGTAGACCCGCACCGTGCTTGCCTCCTCCGGCGTAAAACCCGCGTCGCTCAGGACCTGGGGGCTCACGTTGTCGGGAGTCTTGCAATTGGGACAGATGCGACGCACCAGACGCTGGGCCGCGATCAGGTTGACGGAAGTCGCGACCAGGAACGGCTCGATCCCCATGTTCATGAGGCGCGAGACGGTAGATGGCGCGTCGTTGGTGTGCAGGGTCGAGAGCACCAGGTGGCCGGTGAGCGCCGCCTTGATGGCGATTTCCGCCGTCTCGAAGTCCCGGATTTCGCCCACCAGGATGATGTTGGGATCCTGGCGAAGAAAGGAGCGCAGGGACGTCGCGAAGTTCAGCCCGATCTGCTCCTTCATTTGCACCTGATTGATACCCGGAAACTGGAATTCCACCGGGTCTTCCGCCGTCACGATGTTGACCTCGGGCTTGTTCAACTGCACGATGGAGGAATAGAGCGTGTTGGTCTTCCCGCTACCCGTGGGTCCGGTAACCAGAACGATCCCGTAAGGCTTGAAGATCGCTTTCTGGAACTTGGCCAGCGACTCCGGCTCGAAACCCAGTTTGGTCATGTCGAGCCGCAGATTTTCCTTGTCGAGCAGGCGCATCACGATCTTTTCACCGTGCAGCGTGGGCAGAACGGAGACGCGGAAGTCGATCTGCTTTTTCCTGCCGTGCAGCATCATGCGGATCATGATGCGTCCGTCCTGGGGAAGGCGTTTCTCGGAGATATCGAGCTTGGCCATGATTTTCGCCCGACTGACGATGGCGTCGCGCAGCCGGACGGGAGGGCTCATCACCTTCTGCAGGATGCCGTCGATCCGGTAGCGGATGCGGTACTCGTTCTCGTAGGGCTCCAGGTGAATATCACTTGCGCCGCGCTTCACCGCGTCCGCCAGGATGTAGTTGACGAGGCGGATTACCGGAGCCTCGGCCGCCTCTTTCTCCAACATCTGAAGGTCAAGCGCCTCTTCTTCCGTGGCTTCAAGCTCGACGCTTTCGGCCTGCCCTTCGTCGATGAAACTTACGAGGTCCTCAATCTCCCTCTGACGCTCCACCTCCTCCACATTAGTGAAGTACCTGTTGATGGCCTCCGACATGGCCGTTTCCGAGACCACCACCGGCTCCACATTGAAGCCAGTCATGAACTTGATCTGATCCATAGCGAAGACGTTCGCCGGATCGACCATGGCCAGCGTGAGAGAGGTGCCGACGCGGCTGAGGGGCAAGACTTCGTACTTCGTGGCCGTCTCGACGGGGATCAGGTGTACCGCTTCGGAGGGCGCCGGAAAGCGCGACAAGTTGATTCCGGGGACGGCGTACTGCTGCGCCAGGGCGCGCATCAGGTCGTCTTCGTCAATGAAACCCAAGCCCAGCAGGGCCTTTCCGAGGCGTCCACCGTGCGTCTTCTGGTGGTCAAGGGCCTGGTCGAGGTGTTGAGGGGAGAGCAGTTGTTGCTCAACGAGAATCTCGCCCAGCCTCTCGCTCATCGGTCAGACTCCAGTCAACGTCGCTCGAAACCGGTGCAGAAATGCCACACTTCCGCATCGTCCCGGGCATACCGCCCGAGCAGTGATAAATGCTTCACCATCCTTGACTTCGTCAGATGCGAGGAATAACTTTAGTGCATATGCCGCTCGTTCTGACCTGGCCGGAACAGAATCGGCAGCAGGTACTGCTCGAGTACTATCATCGCTTGCTAGCTGAGCTTGGCCCGCAGGGCTGGTGGCCGGCACGCACTCGCCTCGAGGTCATTCTGGGGGCGATTCTGGTCCAGAATACAGCCTGGCAGAACGCCCGGCTGGCGCTGGCGCGATTGAGGAAGGCCGGCTCGCTGAACCTGGCTCGTCTGCGCGATATGCCACGCTCTGAGCTGGAGGACTACATCCGCCCGGCCGGCTTCTATCGCCAGAAAGCGCGCACGATTCAGAATTTCCTCGACTGGCTGGGACGCGCGCACGCGTGGTCGCTCGACCGGCTTTTCGAGCGACCCACGGACGAAGTACGCCGGGAGCTCTTGAGTCTAAAGGGTTTGGGACCGGAGACGGTCGACGCGATTCTGCTCTATGCGGGACGCCATCCGTGGTTCGTTGCCGATGCCTACACGCGCCGTATCCTGGCACGCCATGAGCTGGTACCAGCCGCCGACGGCTACGCCGCCGTCCAGCAGTTCCTGCATCAGCATCTCCCGGCCGACCACACGCTCTATAACGAGTACCATGCGTTGCTGGTCGAGGTCGGAAAGCGGTACTGCCGGAATCCGGCGCCTCGTTGCGACGCGTGTCCTTTACGCGACTTCTTGCCGAAGCAAGCGCCAGGAGTCGCGATGACTGACGGCGTGATGATAGCCCAGTCGACGGCGCTAACTCGACCGCCGGCATCCTGACGCTTGACCATGGAATCCAACTCGCACCCGCATCCGCCGCATCCGCCACGCAAGGGGCTGGTGATCTTTCTGCTGATCATCGTCCCCACTCTTTTGTTCCTCGCCTGGAGCCAGGCTTCGCTCAATCTCAGCTTCATTCAACCCGGGACCGTTCAGCAGACAGTGGTCCTGGTCGCGCTATCGCTACTGATCTCCATCGCCTTTTTCATCTTCGCGCTGATCCTCATGCGCAACCTGCTCAAGCTCTACGTCGAGCGGCGGCAGCAGCAACTGGGATCGCGCTTCAAGGTGCGGATGGTCGCGGCGTTCCTCGGCCTCTCGCTCGTGCCGGTCTGCTTCCTGTTCGCCTTCGCCTACGGACTGCTCAACCGCAGTATCGACAAATGGTTTGGAGCACCCTTTGACGCGGTACGCAAAAGCGCCGGCGTGGTCGTAGGACAACTGGAGTCAGAAGAAGAGCAACGCGTCCTGCACGCGGCAGGACACTTGGCGTCGCATCCCAGGCTGATCGACGCCGTAGCGCGCCGCGACGGCGCCGCGCTCGATCCCCTGCTCGCGGCGCAGGCCAAGGAACTCGGCCTTCAGGCGGTACTGTGTTTCGACCCGCGGGGGAACCTCCTGGCGCGCGCCGGCGATTCGCAGCCGAGAGCGTCCGAGATCGTCAAGCTGATTCCGGCTATCGCTGAGGCGCAAGCCCCCAGCCAAGGCACGGTGGTTCACTGGGGCGAGGGAGCGGCAGGCTCCGTCCTCGCCGCGCGTCCCGTTGCCGGCACCCAGGGCCAGCGGCTGGGCACGGTGGTCGGTATGCGGCGGCTGCCCGGCGACATGGCCGAGGTCGTCCAGCAGATGCAGAGCGAGATCCAGAAGTACGATGAGTTGAGCCACGTGCGGAAAATTATCCGGCTCAATTATCTCGCCGCGCTCGGGCTGCTCACGTTGCTGATTGTCTTCGCCGCCACCTGGTTCGCGCTGTTTCTCTCAAAGGAAGTCACCGTCCCCATCCAGGCTCTCGCCGAGGGTACGCACGAAGTCTCGAAAGGCAACCTGGGATATCAGGTGACCGCGCCCGCCAGCGGCGAGCTCAAGATCCTCATCCGATCGTTCAATGAGATGACCCGGCAGCTTCAGGAAAACCGGCAGGCCATCGAGCAGGCCGCCAAGGAGCTGCAGCGCGCCAACCGCGAGCTCGAGGAGCGCGGCAACACGATGGAGGCCATCCTCGAGAACATCCCGACGGGAGTGATCTCCTTCGATCCCGAAGGCCAGATCACGCGCATGAATTCCACGGTGGAACGGATGTTCGATCGCGCCGACCTGAAATCGGTGCGCAAGCTCACGGAACTGTTCGCTCCTGACGACGCACGCGACATCGCCCGGCTCTTTCGGCGCGCGGCGCGCCAAGGGGTGGTGAGCCAGCAGATGGAACTCAATCTGGGCGCGAGGCGCGCCGTGGTCGAGCTTACGCTGACCTCCATCCGCGCCCGTCACGGAGCGGTGGGCTCGGTCCTCGTGCTGGAGGACCTCACGGAGCTGCTGCGCGCCCAGAAGTCAGCCGCCTGGCGCGAAGTAGCGCAGCGGCTGGCGCACGAAATCAAGAATCCCCTTACCCCCATCCAACTTTCCGCCGAGCGCATCGGACGGCTGCTCGAGCGGGCGTCGAACGGGGTCTCGGGCGAGCTGGTCGCGACGATCGAGGAGAGCGCGGCGCTCATCGGCCGCGAGGTCGAAGCGCTCAAGACACTGGTCGACGAGTTCTCGCACTTTGCACGCTTCCCTGCCTCCCGGCCTGTTCTTTCCAGCCTCAACACCATCGTCGAGAACGCCGTGCGCGTATTCGACGGCCGCCTGACCGGCATCAGCGTGCGCGAGGAGCTGGCGCCCGATCTGCCGCCCGTGCAGGTGGACCCGGAACAGATGAAGCGCGTGCTCGTGAACCTGATCGACAACGCTGCTGAGGCGCTCGAGCAGTCGGTGCTCAAGGAGATCTGGATTCGCACCGCGCTCGACCAGGACCGCGACGTGGTCGAGCTGGTGGTAGCCGACAGCGGCCCAGGCATTCTTCCGGAGGCTAAGGAGAAGCTGTTTCTGCCGTACTTCTCGACCAAGCTGCGCGGTACCGGCCTCGGGCTCGCCATCGTGAGCCACATCGTCTCGGAGCATCACGGTACGATCCGGGTGGAGGAAAACCGGCCCACCGGCAGCCAGTTCATCATCGAGCTGCCCGTCGAACGCGTGAGCGTTGCCGACGTGTAGCGGTTCGGGAGTCCGCCAAGACAGCATGAAACGCAGCCTTCTCATTGTCGATGACGAACCGGGGATCCGGCAGTCGCTGAGCGGTATCCTGCGCGATGAAGGATATGACGCCGAATCGGTCGAGAGCGGCGAGGAGTGCCTCGAATTCCTCGGCAAGCGGAAGGTTGACGTGGTGCTGCTTGACGTGTGGCTGCCGGGAATCGACGGCCTCCAGGCGCTGGAGGGGATTCGCGCCCTCGAGCATCCGCCGGTGGTCATCATGATTTCCGGACACGGCACCATCGAGACGGCGGTGCGCGCCACCAAGCTCGGCGCCTTCGACTTTATCGAGAAGCCGCTCTCGATCGAGAAGACCCTTCTGACGCTGCGCCACGCCGTCGAACTCGCCGAACTCGGCGCGCAGAACCGCGAACTCCAGGAGACGCTACGGGGCCAGTACCGCATCATCGGCGACAGCGTCCCGATGAAGGCATTGCGCCAGCAACTGGCGCTCGCGGCGCCCACCAACGGCCGGGTCCTAGTCTACGGGGAAAGCGGCACTGGCAAGGAACTGGTGGCACACGCCCTGCACCTGATGAGTGCGCGGGCCGACAAACCGTTCGTCGAGGTCAACTGCGCGGCAATTCCCGAAGAGCTCATCGAAAGCGAACTCTTCGGACACGTGAAGGGATCGTTCACCGGCGCAGTCGAAGACAAGGTAGGCAAATTCGAGCAGGCGAACGGCGGCACTCTGTTCCTCGACGAAGTCGGCGACATGAGCCTGCGCACCCAGTCCAAAGTGTTGCGTCTCATCGAGGAGCAGCGTTTCACCCCACTTGGCTCGGGCGACAACCTCACCGTCGACGTGCGCGTCATCGCCGCCACCAACAAGAACCTGGAAGAAGAAATCCAGAAGGGCAATTTCCGCGAGGACCTTTTCTACCGCTTGAACGTGATCCCCTTCTTCGTGCCGCCGCTACGCGAGCACGCCGAAGACATTCCCGCGCTCACCGCCTATTTCCTGACGGAGTTCGCGCGCGTCTACGGCCGCAAGCCCAAGCACATTGCCGAGCCGGCGATGGAAGCGCTCGCGCACTATCGCTGGCCGGGGAACGTCCGTGAACTCCGGAACCTGGTCGAACGCCTGGTCATCATGGTCCCCGGCGACCGCATCGAGCGACGGCACCTTCCGCCCAACGTCTGCCAGGATCACCGCCCGGCGAAAGCCGCGGCCGGGACGGCGCCGCGGACTCGTACCGACGGCTTCTCCAGCCTGCACGAAGCGCGCGCCGCCTACGAGCGCGACTACATCCTGCGCAAGCTCGAGGAGAACCAGGGCAACGTCAGCCGCACGGCGGAGGTCCTGGGGCTCGAGCGCAGCCACCTGTACCGCAAGATGAAATCGCTGGGCATCGCGGCGCGCGAGTGAATGGGCTCACAGTCCTGTAGCGCCGCTCACAAAAGGCAGGCTTGGGAGGCAATGTGATCGAGGAACACGTTGAAATCCGCACGCAGGATGGAACGACTGAGGCCGTCCTTTACCACCCCGAAGACAGTGAGCGCCGGCCGGGCGTCATCCATTATACGGACATTGGCGGCATGCGCCCGGCGTCGCTCGGTATGGCGCGGCGTCTGGCCGAGAAGGGTTACACCGTCCTCGTGCCCAACGTGTTCTACCGGACGGGGCGGCCGCCGCTTTGGGACTTCAAGCCGAGCATGGGAGAGGAGCGAACGACCAAGCGGCTTGCCGAACTCAGCGGCCCTTTGACGCCGGAAGCGATGGAACGCGACGCCTCGAGCTACGTTGACTTCCTTGCGGCCCGCGATTCGGTACGCCAGGGCGCGATGGCCGTGGTCGGCTACTGTTTCACCGGCGCCATGGCGATGCGTACCGCCGCCGCACGGCCCGACCGCATTGCTGCTGCCGCCTCATTCCACGGCGGCAAGCTCTTCACCAGCGACGCCACCAGTCCACACCTCGTGCTGCCGCGCGTCAAAGCACAGCTCTACTTCGCGCACGCCGTCCAAGACAGGAGCATGCCGCAGGAAGCCATCGAGCAGCTCGACCGCGCGCTCCAAGCGTGGGGTGGCCGATACGAGAGCGAGGTTTACGCGGGCGCTTATCACAGTTGGACGGTGTCTGACAGCCCGGTCTACAACCAGCCCCAGGCAGAACGCGCCTTCGAGAAGCTGACCAGCCTGCTCGCGCAGATGACGGCTCCGAAGTAAGCGAGCCCTTCGGGCTCCCGTCCCCGTGCAGCAGACTCGCTCGCCGACGAAATCCTTCGCGACTCCTCGCCCACTTGGAACGGAAGCGCCGAGCCCTCCCCTACATCTGATCCCGGTAGTCTAACGCCGCCACCACTCCCCGGTTGTCGCGCCAATGCGGTTCGACCTTGACATGCAGGTCGAGGAAGACCTTGGGCGGAAAGAGTCTCTCCAGCTCCTGGCGGGCCTCGGTGCCAATCTGTTTGACGCGCTCTCCGCCTGCGCCGATCACGATGGGCTTCTGCGATTCCTTTTCGACCACGATCGTGGCGCGGATGCTGGTCATCGTTTCGCTCTCCTCGAAGTCGTCGATGAGCACGGCAGTGACGTAGGGCATCTCCTGGCGCGTCTGGCGGATCACCTTCTCGCGGATGATCTCGCCCGCCAGGAAGCGCTCCGGCTGGTCGGTATAGACGTCGGGCGGGAAGTACTGTGGACCCTCGGGCAGCAAGGCGACGACGGCCTTCGTCAGTTCGTCGAGACCGTCCCCCTTCAGAGCAGAAACCGGAATGATCTCCTCGAAGCCGTAGAGCTTCGAGTAGCGATCCATGAGCGGCAGGAGGCGCGCCTTGCGGATGAGGTCGATCTTATTGAGCACCAGAATGGTCTTGGGCGCGTATTCCTTGAGCAGCTCGAGCGCGTATTCATCGCCCTTGCCGAAAGGCTCGGAGGCGTCGGCAATCAGCAGCGCCAGGTCGCGTTCTTCGAGCGCCTCGCGGACGAAGCTCATCATGCGCTCGTTCAAGCGTGAAAGCGGCTTGTGGATCCCTGGCGTGTCCATCAGGATAATTTGAGCGCTCGAGTGGTTGGCGATCCCAAGGATGCGGTTGCGCGTGGTCTGTGGCGTCGGCGTGACGATAGACACCTTTTCGCCCACCAGCGCGTTGATCAGGGTGCTCTTGCCGGCGTTAGGTCGTCCTACGACGGCGACGAAGCCGGACTTGAAAGATGATTCGTGGGCTGAGGGTTCTTTGCCCGGCGTTGGTTCGGTTTCGGTTGACCGCTGGTTCATGGGTCCATCCAACGCGCCGCTGCCGCTGTAGCGCCGGTCGAAGCCTGCCCTGGAAGGGACCGGCGGCCGATTTTCGCCGCTCACAGAGCGGCGCTACAACACTCTACTGGCGCACGGCCGACGATTCGGGCGGCGCGATCTTCAGCCGCACCTTGAGCACGGTGCGGCGGTCGGCCTCGATCACCTCGAAACTCATTCCGTCCTTCTCGAACTTCTCGCCCGGCGCGGGGACGTGACCCAGATGCGCGAGCAGCAGTCCAGCGACCGTTGAGTAATCCCGCCCCTCGACGTCGACGCCCAATTCGTCGGCAATTTGCGCGAGCTCGGTCTGTCCCGCTACGAGATAACTACGCTCCGACTCCTTGACGATGTCCTTGGCGTGGGGATCCACCTCGTCGCGGATGTCGCCCACAATCTCTTCCACCAGGTCCTCGAGGGTCACCAGACCCGCGACGCTTCCGTACTCGTCGATGACGATGGCAAGCTGGGTGGTCGATTGCTGGAGTTCTTTCAGGAGTTCCGAGGTCCCCTTGGTCTCGGGAACGAACGGCACGGGTTTGAGCAGGGAGCGAAGCGTGGCGTGAGCCTGCTCTTCGGGCGGCAGCTCGCTCAGATCGTGGATGCTGACGATGCCCTCGATGTGGTCCAGTTGGCCCGAGTACGCGGGGACCCGCGAATGGCGTTTCTCGCGGAACAGGTCACGCAACTCTTCGATCGGAGCATTGATCTCGATGGCCGCGATCTCGGGCCGCGGTGTCATCACGTCACGGACCACCTTGTCGCCGAATTCCACGACCGATTGCAGCAACTCGCCCTCACCTTTCTCGATCAGGCCTTGCTGCTCGCCGACTTCGATGAGCTCCTGCATCTCCTCCTGCGGACTCGGAACTTCAGCCGGCTCAAGCGGCTCGAGCAGCCGGCTGATGGTCGCGGATACCAGCACGGGAAAGGTCAACGGCAAGGCGACAAAGACGGAAACCCTGAGGAGCGGCATCCAGCGCTCGAGGATCACCTCCGGCTCGTCGTGACGCGCCACCCGCAGGAATGGAATCAACTGGTCGGAGATCGCGATGACGCCCAGGGTAATCACGACCGCCGTTCCCAGGTTTTCCCAGAACCGCTCCGGGCGCAGCCTGAACAGCAAGCCGACGAGGCCTACGCCGAACAGCGTCATGGCGGCTCCGTGCAGCGTCGAGATCGAGACGCCCACGCGCTCGCGATCGGCCCGCAGGCGCCGGCCTTCATTCACATGGAAGACCTTGTGCCCCGCGACGGGAGCCAACCGTCGCATCAGTAGCCGCAGGTAAGACGCGAGTGAACTGACGGCTGCCAGCAGCACCAGGATAGCGATCCAGAGGATCGTGATGGCCATAGATTCTACGCGTCCAATCTTTCCCGCAACTCGAGCTCGAGCCTCGTCATCTCGCCGTGGTCGGCCTCATGATCGAATCCCAGCAGGTGCAAAGCGCCGTGCAGGATGAGCCAGCGAATCTCGCGCGCCGTCGAGTGTCCGGCGGCGAGCGCGTTGCGCCGGGCGGTCTCGGTCGAGATGACGACGTCGCCCAGAAAGCCCGCGAACTCGCGACCCGCTGCGTCGGGGAGCGCTCCGCGCTCCCGCCGTAACGCCGAATCCTCACCCGTCCATGGAAACGACAGCACGTCGGTCGGCCGCCGCTTGCCGCGATACTGCGCGTTCAGCCGCGCGATCTCGCGATCGCTCACGAAAGAGACATCGAAGTCGCGGCCGTCGAGCTCGAGCGCCTGGTGCAGCCGCCGGCAATACGTACGGACCCGAGGCAGGCTGAGGCCAACGGCGGATTGTCGGTTCACCACCATGTCGAGTGAACGTCGCCGGCTTCGACAGAATCAGTCGCCGTGGCCCACCAGCCGGATAAGCTGCAAACCCTTCGGCCACGCGTTGTCGGTGATTACCAGGAATCCCGTCACCTGCCCGGTCACGACCGGCGTAAAGGTCACGTTGATCGTGCAACTGGCCCCCGGCGCAAGCCCCGCGCCGCAGTCGTTCGATTCCGCAAAGTAGCGGCGCGACGCGGTAAAGATCTTGCGAATCACCAGCGCCTCGCTGCCCACGTTGCGCAGCGTCACAGGCTGCGGTGCGCTCGCCTTGCCGACGGTCTCGTTGCCGAGCTCGAGATTCAACGTCGAAAGCGCCGCCGCCGGCACATCGAGATTCTCGATCTTCACGACGTAGGCTTTGGCGCCAGCTTCGGCGCACGCGCTTCCACCCTCGCAGGTAGTCTGAAAGGCGACCGACGTGGTCGGGAAGTCGCTCGAGTTGGTGATCCCCGCGACATAGGCGCTGCCCGAGGAATCGAGCGCCACCCCGAGGACCTGGTCGCCGCTGCCGCCTCCCAGATAGCTCGAGTAGACGACCGCGTCACCCGCCGCATTCAGCCGGCTTATAAACGCATCAAAGCCGCCATCGCGGCTCGGCTGGAACGCATCGCTGGCCGGGAAGTCCTCGGAGAACGTTTCACCCGCGATGGTCGCGCTGCCCGCGGAATCGACGGCAATCGCGAAGCCAAGGTCGTTGCCTGAACCGCCCAGATAGGTTGAATAGACGAGCGCCGAACCGTCGGCCTTAAGCTTGGTTACAAACGCGTCGTAACCGCCGGCCGTATTCGCCTGGAGCGGATTCATGGTAGGGAAATCCTTGGACGCCGTGTATCCCGTCACGTAAGCGTTGCCCGGCGGGTCAACCGCGATTCCGGTGCCCGTATCGGCTCCGCTACCGCCGAGGTACGTGGAGTAAACCAGCGCCGAACCCGCCGGATTCAGCTTGGTGACAAAGGCGTCCGAAGACAGGGCCTGGGCACCCGCCTCTCCCGGAAAGCCGCAGTTGTCGCAACCCGCCTGAAGGGCGTTGGCTGCCGGGAAATTGCTCGACGTCGTGAATCCCGTGACGTAAGCATTGCCCGCGCCGTCGACGGCAATTCCCTGCCCCGCGTCGTAACTGCCGCCGCCGAGGTACGTCGAGTAGACGAGCGCTGAGCCCGTGGGATTCAGTTTGGCAACAAAAGCGTCGGCGCACGGCTTCGCCTCCTGCGGCGCCGCGCCACACGATCCGCCGCCGAAAGTCGTCTGGAAAGCGCCGGTGGTGGTCGGGAAATCCGCCGAAAGCGTGTATCCTGTCACGTAGGCGTTGCCTGCGGGGTCGGCGCTGATACTCTGCGCCACGTCCGTGTTGCTGCCGCCCAAGTAAGTCGAGTAGACGAGCTCATTGCCGGCGGAATTCAGCTTGCTGACAAAAGCGTCGCAGTCTCCGTTGCTCGTCGCCTGAATCGCATTGACCACCGGAAAATCGGTCGAGCAGGTGTAACCGGCCACGTAGGCGCGGCCCGCGGGATCCACTGCGATGCCCAGTCCCACGTCGTTGCCCGTGCCGCCGAGAAACGTCGAGTAGACCAGCGCGTCACCCGCGGCGTCCAGCTTGGCGACAAACGCGTCCTCGCAGCCGCCGCTCGCGTTCAAGGACTGCACCGGGTCGAGCGACGGGAAATCGGTCGAGCAGGTGTAGCCGGTCACGTAGGCATTGCCCGCCGGGTCCAGGGCGATTGCCTGGCCGTAGTCGGCGCCGCTCGTCCCGCCCAGGTAGGTCGAGTAGCTGAGTACGGGATCGATGACCAGCGGCCGGGTCGGGTCGTAGGCCCCAATTGCGAAGCCCACTTCGTGCTCGGCCTTGAGGACATAGTGCTCGTCGACGGGTTTGCGATGCTCAACGCTCGAGACCTGGTCGGACGACCTGCCGGCCGCGAGTTGGTACACCACGGGTTTGTGGAATCGCACTTCGCCCGAGTGCGTTCCCATCACCAGGTCGCCGCGTGCGTCAATGCTCAGCGGCGCGCCGCGATGCGCCGTTCTCGCACTCTGTACTTTCAAGGCGATACGCCTCGGATCCGCGCCCGGCGCGACCACAAAGTCGTACTCGAGTTGACCTTGGTTTCCGTAATAGACCAGGTCCACGCCGGGATAGACGTTGCGGTATTGCACCTTGGCGAATGTCGGAACACTGGTGCGCCACTCTCGCGGATCGTTGCCGATGAGGTAGTTGCTCTTGCCAGGCAGCGCTTCCGCGCCTGCAACTTTCGCCTGGAGATTAGCGCCCTCCAATTTCATGTGGAGAACAGACTCCTCGCGCCCACGAAGCGCCAGCACGGCTTCGTCGCTGGTCAGGAACAGGGCATAGCCCGCGCCGCGTGAGAGAAACTTGACGGCATTCGATCCTTGTCTCACCTGGCCGATATTCGCCTCGAAGTTCAACGGCAACTGGCCATAGGCGCGACGGCGCGCGATTCGTTCTTGAGCGGCTTTGCCGCCAGCTTCCACACGCGCTACTAAAGTCCCGGTCGGCTTCACGGAACGCTCGCTCGCCGGCCAGATCAACACGGCGCAGCAGGCCGCAAGAATCAGCCCCTTACGATGACGGATTGGATGGATCATGGCTTCCCCCTTGCTTCACCACCCGACGATTCCAGCAGGTCCGTAGAAAAACTCGCGTTGCGTGTCATTCCGAGGAGACGAAGGCGACGACGAATCTCGGCCGGCTCTATTTCAGAGCGAGATTCCTCGCGCAGTTTACCCTGAGCTCCCTTCGCCAGGCTCAGGGCAGGCTCTTCGCTGCGCTCAGGACCGTTCGCAAGCGGAAGAGCGAACGGGCTCGGAATGACACGATTCCTTGCCCACCGCCGACGCCAACGGCTGCTTACCTAGCTTCCATTCTCCGGCTTCGAAGCCCGATTCTCGAGCTTGGCGCTCTCGTATACCTCGTAAGCGCGGATGATGCGTTGCACCAGGCTGTGCCGCACCACGTCGCGCTCCGTGAAATAGACAAAGCTGATGCCTTCGACCCTGCCCACGACGTCCACGGCTTCCATCAGGCCGGAGCGGCGCCCGCTCGGTAAGTCGACCTGGGTCACGTCGCCCGTGATAACGGCCTTCGAGTTGAATCCCAGGCGTGTCAGGAACATCTTCATCTGCTCGCTCGTGGTGTTCTGCGCCTCGTCGAGGATCACAAAGGCATCGTTCAGCGTGCGTCCGCGCATGAAGGCGATGGGCGCAATCTCGATGATGCTCTTCTCGACGAAGCGCTCGACGCGGTCAGGATCGAGCACGTCGTAGAGCGCGTCATACAGCGGACGCAGGTAGGGATTCACCTTCTCCTGCAGCGTACCGGGCAGAAAGCCCAACCGCTCGCCCGCCTCGACCGCCGGGCGCGCCAGGATAATGCGGCTCACTTCCTTGGTCAGCAGCGCATCGACCGCCATCGCGACCGCGAGATAAGTCTTGCCGGTGCCCGAGGGTCCGATGCCGAACACCATGTCGTGACGCTCGATGGCGTCCACGTAGCGCTGCTGGTTCAGGCTCTTGGGCGCGATACTCTTCTTGCCGAAGGCCCGCGAACGTCCTGCTTCGGCCAGACCTTTCAGCGTGGCGCTCGGGTCCTCCGAAAGAATCCGCAGGAACGACTGCACATCCGCCGTCTCGAAACGGGCGCCATGCTCGACCAGGTCGGCGTAATCCTCGACCATGCGCTCGGCGCGCTTCACGTTGGTCTCCGAACCTTCGATCTCGAGCGCCTCATCGGCCAGACTGACCGAGACGTCAAACGACCGCTCCATCAGCTTTAGGTTCTCGTCGAACTTGCCAAACAACCGTTCAACTCCCTTGCCTAGCTGGACACTGGTTTTCATAGGGGCCTGTGGATTGCGACGCACCTCCCGATCACAGCGCTTGGACGCCACAATGGCAACGGCAACAGGTGGGGGTTAAAGCGTTGGTCGTGGGTAACTGGGGCATTGATGCTTGTATAGGGTAGCCGAAGGGGTCGTTCAAGTCAAGGTTCGCAATGACGGCCAGATCGTGGTCTTTGGTGGCACCTAGCGGCCATAACAGCGACTGCTACGCCCAGCGTACTAATCGTGTTTGTTTTCAACATGATAGCGACTAGTTACGGACGACTACCTTGTTTACAACAACATGTATGAAGTCCCTGCACATTCGAAAACGCCCGTGTTGATTCTAAACCACTTCTTCGGTTCGTTCCTTCGTTTCTTGATTTCCGTTCCTCCTGCGCTGCAGACCCTCGTAGTGGCGAACAATCTTCCACTACGCACTTTTGGCGACGCGGGCGCTGCGCGGTGAGCCGGTCGCTGGGGGCGCCGAGCCGCGAAAGTCCTAAGCCTACAGGAGGGAGATTGGCTTCAGGCCAGAGAGCAAGGTGTACCGGGAATATCCCGTGCCTGGCGAGTGCTCTGTCGAATCACCAAGGGGCTTCCAGCCGATGCTGGTTGACTCTGCAAGGAAAGCTATAACCCTCAGCGGGACTTCTTGCTGGAGGACCTCGTCGACGGCCTGGTTAACGGCGTCGGGGCTCGGCTCGTGGGCAATTTCCGTACCACAGCCGCCGCGGCAGTTCATGGTGAATCCCCCACGCGAGAAACGGGCAAAGCGGCGGCTAGAACCTTACTACAGTTCCAGTCGGGGCGCTGAGAATCAGACGGCTTGGTTTACCCTATCTACTCTAGCGCGGCGGCTCACCGGTTCGCGTGGTGTCGCCACCGGAGGCGCCCCTTGGACACCGGCACGCGGGGCAGCCACTCTCCTCCTGCGAGAAGCTGGCGCTTCTCTCCGGCGCCCCAGTCATGTTGACTCACACTTTCCAGCGAACCTTGAGAATTATTAACACGCCGAAACATGCCATTCCAACCCAGAAGACCTTGTTCAGCACGAACTGGGCCCGATCCAATTCCCCTTTGGTAACGTAAACAACGTCGCCATGGTTGACGGTCATCCGGTAGACTCTTCCCGTGTCGGGCTGTGGCGCTTGCGGCATCTTGTGATCATAGCTCAAGTGAATGAAGATCGCCCACAGCATAGAGGCGGCGAACGCCATGGTTAAGACCCCGACCACAACTTTCCTGAAAGCTCCGTACGCTCCGTCTGCGCCTGCGCTCATTGATTGCACCCGCATGCCCGTCCCGCAAGCGGGCCGAAAAGGGGGCTTACATGAGTCACTGTTACTGCTGCTGACCCTCCTCCGCCAACGCCTGCCCCAAGCGTGAAACCACCACCCGCCACGAGCCATGAACCATCATTCGTGTCTTCATGCTGACGTTGATGCATACCTTGGGCGAGGGTACACGCACCGATCATCGCGGGACTCGTGGGCAAGTTCTGTACCGCAGCCGCGGCAGTTCATGGTGATTCCCGCGAGGAAAATGGTAAGTCTACCCCTGGAACTTTACCACATTTTCACTAGTAGCGCTCAGAATCAGGTGGCTCACCGTATTACTTGGCACAGTGGCTCATTACTTTGCCTCGCGTCTCTACCGGAGGCGCCCTTCGGGCGACAGACTGCGCGACAACTAGAAAACGGATGGAAAGTATCTCGCAATAATCCTGACAATCCCGTAATAAAAAAAGAAGTTAATCGGGGCCGCGATCAATGACCATGAATATGGATCTCCAGGGCCATGACTCTCCCCTCCGAGAAGCATGGACAAGACGAAGCCCATGTAAACACCAGGCATCCCCAGAGGAGCTTTCTTGAGTAGGACCGAAGCCACCAGAGAAGAGACTGTCATAAGGCCAGCGACCGTCAAAATCGATCCGTGAACGGTCGACGATCCCGGCGATTTTGGAGGAAAACACGCTTGGAAAATGCGGTTAAGCATATAAGCGAGTGAGAAGTAGATGACGATTGCAAGAACGAAGAGGAGCAAGTCTTTCATGCTAGTTTTCTCCTACAGCAAAGCACGTACTTGGAATCAGGCTCCAGAGGACTTAACTTAAAGATACCGCGCACTTCCGATTTTCGCCCCAGCGGAATGCCGTTCCCTTAAAAACGTTGCAACCTTCATCTTAGTGTCGAGACCTTTTTCGTCGAGGCCGGCGCTTATGATTTAGTTTGGGCCGCATGGGTGGGGGGCCAAGAAAGTTTTCGGATCAGGCATCGGCGTACCATTCACATTATGGTCCCTGACGGCAGAGAAGAATGCGGTTGTTGCAGCAGTCGCGGCTTGTACGTGGGGATGACCTGCCCCCCGAAAACTGGACCAGCTGAGATGTGAGTTCTCCGGGGTATGAGCCGCCCCGAAAAACTGTACCAACTGATTCTAGAGAATCTGGGCCGTCAGTGTCCTCCCGACCGCATAAAATGCGGGTTTTGTGCACTCCAGAGACTCGATAAAGACACTCCAGTTTCCGGCTC
>Ga0209167_10000352_pt1 | contig 37345 bp, 26 predicted proteins | sample Coa_R1_9_FD_187154 | JGI IMG/M metagenome (GOLD analysis project Ga0209167, IMG submission 187154) | Surface soil microbial communities from Centralia Pennsylvania, which are recovering from an underground coalmine fire - Coalmine... | ecosystem: Environmental > Terrestrial > Soil >...
GCATCACTGCAGGGAACTTCTGCCGCCTGCGGCGGCAGACTGCACTGCGGGTTAAGATGGCTTGAAGGCAAGAGACGAGATCAAAGAGCTAAGACGAAAACCTGTCCACCGAAACGGGGCAACTCCAATTCGCGGTTTTCGTTGTACTCGGCGCGGCTGTGACACTGGCGATGCTTGGTTACGTTTTAGAAGGTCTCCGATACAGCGCCGCGGCCTACATCACGGCGTTGACGATCGACTTCTTTACGGTCATTTTCGGCTTCGTGATCGCGCTCGATGTCATCATGCGACAACCAATGGAAGTGTCGGAGCGGCCGGCGGCGCATTAGCAATGCCGTTATATCGACTCGCGCGTCACTCACAGCGGCGGGTCGCCTTGGGACTCGTGACCCGTTCAACTCCGCTCTACTTCCAACCGTGCTCGACCCTGCGACCACGGCCGAACCGTCTGGCACGATCGAATGACTAAGACCAAGTCATCAAGAATCATCCTGATCGCTGTGAGCGCGCTGGCTGCGACCGTGGTCCTGCTCGCGGCGGTAGCGGCTTTCGTTTTGCGTCTGAGTGCCAAGCCGCGAGTCGAAGCCATTGCCTCGGAGGCCCTGGGGATGCAAGTCCAGGTCGGCGGCCGGCTGGCAATCGGCTTCCTCCCACGCTTGCACGTTGCGCTGGTGGACGTCCATCTGCGCCAGCGCGGCGCAGAGGTCGCTTCAGTGGGAGAGGTCGACCTTGGCATCGAACTCCTGCCGTTGCTCCATAAGGAGCTTCGGACCGACCGGATCGGGCTCAAGCGACTGACGCTAGCCATTGAACGCGACCACGACGGAAGGCTGAACAGTGACGCATGGTCCGAAGCCCATGGAAAACTCCCCCCGCTGGAAGTGGCGCGGGTGTCCGCCTCGGATGCGACTCTCGCCTATGCAGATAAGCAGTCGGGGAAGCGGTTCGAGGCCACGGGCTGCAATCTGGATGCGAGCCGCCTGCGGCTCGCAGCCGGCGAGCGCTCTGACTGGCTGAAGAACCTGTCCCTCGTCGCGAAGCTCGTTTGCGGGCAGATCCGGACAAAGGATTCCGCGGCTTCCGACTTGAGGCTCTCCGTTGATGCACAGGGCGGGATTCTGCATTTTGACCCGGTGACGATGGAGCTCTTCGGCGGCCACGGATCAGGCACTGTTCGCGCGGACTTCACCCGCCCCGTACCCATTTATCAGGTCCGCTACCGCCTCACACAATTTCGCCTCGAGGAGTTCTTCAAGATCCTGTCGCCGAAGAGTATCGGGGAAGGGTCGATGGATTTCTCTGCAACGCTGTCGCTGCGCGGAAAGACCACGGACGCGCAATTGCCAACCGCGGCGGGGGTGGTCTCGCTTCGTGGCGACAACCTGAAACTCGCGATCGGGGACCTTGACGAGAAGCTCTCACGATACGAGTCCAGCCAGAGTTTCAACCTCATCGACGTCGGCGCATTTTTTTTCGCCGGCCCACTGGGTCTGGCCGTCACGAAGGGCTACAACTTCGCGCGCATCTTCCAGGGAGCCGAGGGCACCACTACCATTCGTACACTCGTATCCGAGTGGCAGGTCGAGCACGGCGTCGCCCAGGCGACGGACGTCGCCATGGCGACGCGGGCGAACCGGATCGCCGTGCAAGGAGGCCTCGATTTCGTCAGCGGACGATATGATGAACTCACCGTGGCGGTCATTGACACCAAGGGGTGTGCCAGAGTTCAGCAGAAGGTCCACGGCCCATTCATGAATCCGGTCGTGGAAAAACCGAGCGTCCTGGGAACGCTCACCGGACCGACACGCGCGTTGCTGCGGCAGGCCAGGAGTCTAATGGGCGGAAAATGCACCGTGTTCTACACAGGATCGGTCGCACCGTCGTAGCGATTCGCACCATAAGGACCAATTCGCCATGAACCGGAAACGCATCACCCGTAGAGCATTGCTTCAGGGCTCGGCGGCGGCTACTTCAGTAACGGTCATCGGGTATGGCACGGCTAACGCGCAAGCACCCGCCGCTCGTCCTGGCTCCGCTGGCAGCGTCGGTGTCCAGCGGCTCACCCCGCCAGCCGGTGGCACGATTCCGGTGGCCTTTCCTGTCTCGAAAGATGCAATTCTGATCGATCTCGCAGGCCCCTGGGAAGTGTTCTTGAATGCTGCCACGGGCGGCATGGGCGGCTCGATGGACATGAGCGGCAAAGGCGGCTTTCAGCCCTACACGGTCGCTCAAACCAACGACTCGATTACAAGCTATGGCGGCTTGAGGATTGTCCCGGACCATACCTTTGAAAATGCGCCGCCGCCAAAAGTGATCGTGATCGCTGCCCAGTCCGGAGACACCGCCGCGATGCTTGACTGGATCCGCGCCGCGTCCAGACATGCAGACTTGACCATGTCGATCTGCGTGGGCGCCTTCACCCTGGCGAAGACCGGGCTGCTTTCCGGAAAAGCCGCAACGACTCACCACAGTGCGTACCAGGAGCTTGCAAAACGCTACCCGGACATTCACGTGAAGCGCGGCTATCGGTTTGTCGATGAGGGTAACATCGCCTCCTCCGGAGGACTTACTTGCGGCATTGATCTGGCGTTTCACGTTGTCGAGCGCTATTGGGGACGCGACGCGGCAGCGCAGACTGCTCTCAATATGGAATATCAAGGCAAGGGGTGGCTCGATGCCAGCGGCGCCGATAATGCCGCGTTCGCATGACCATGCTGAACCTCGCTGTCCACGTGCTTTCGCGGAAGCGCATTTCCGTCCCCAAGTAGCCACAATACGCGGCGGCCAGGGCACGTAAGGAACTTCTCGATGAGCAAGCAGCTTGGCCAGAACACCCTGTGCGTGCACAGCGCCCACACCCCGGAGCCGGCAACCGGCGCGCTGTCGCAACCGATCTATCTCACGACCACTTTCGAGCGCGACGCGGATGGCGGCTATCCGCGCGGCTATCGCTACAGCCGCGAGGGCACACCCAACCGCACCTCGCTCGAAGAGTGCGTCGCCGCCCTCGAGGGTGGCATCGGTGCGGCCGCGTTCGCCTCGGGACTAGCGGCTAACATGGCGGTGCTGGAGCTGCTTAACGCGGGCGATCGGCTGGTAGCGCCGCTCGAGGCCTACTACGGCTCGGTCAAACAGTTCACCGAACATTGTCGGCGACGCGGCGTTACCGTGGAGCTTGTTGATTTCACCGACCTCACTGCGGTTAGGAATGCCGTCGGCGGCCGGGCACGCCTGGTGTGGATCGAAACGCCGACCAACCCGCTGCTCAACATCACCGATCTCGAGGCGGTCACTGCCCTCGCCCACCGGGCAGGAGCGCTGGTGGTGTGCGACAACACCTTCGCTACACCTATCTGCCAACGGCCCTGCGACTTCGGCGTCGACCTCGTGATCCACAGTGGCACCAAGTATCTCGGCGGTCACGGCGACGTGCTGAGCGGGCTGGCGGTGGTGCGCGAGGACCACGCGCTGCTCGAGCACCTGCAGGCGTGGCAGCGCACCGCCGGCTCGGCGCTGGCGCCCTTCGACTGTTGGCTGCTGAGGCGCAGCATCACAACCCTGGCACTGCGGGTTCGCACGCAGTGCGCCGGAGCATTGCAGTTAGCGGAATTTCTTGCCCGGCATCCGGCCATCGAACAGGTGTTCTATCCGGGGCTACCGCGGCACCGCGGTCATGCCATCGCGGCGGCGCAGATGTCGGGAGGCTTCGGCGCGATGCTGTCCATCTGCCTCTCGGGAGGGCGGCAGGCGGCGCTCGAAACCGCCAGCCGCACGCGCCTCTTTGCACGGGCGACGAGTCTCGGCGGAGTGGAGAGCCTCATCGAGCATCGGGCCTCGATCGAAGGGCCGCAATCGCGCACGCCGCAGAATCTGCTGCGCCTGTCGGTCGGGATCGAGGAGCCAGCGGATCTGATCGCCGACCTAGAGCAGGCGCTGGAGTGAACCGCGTCCTCGCGGCCACCGCGTTCGCGCTCCTGGCGTTCGCGGCCAACTCGGTGCTGTGCCGGATGGCGCTGCGCGACGCGCACATCGACCCGGCGAGCTTCATGAGCATCCGCCTCATCGCCGGCGCGGTCACCCTGTGGCTGCTGGTGCGCATCGGCCGACCCGGCCAGCAATTGGGCGGTCACTGGCGGTCAGCGCTGGCACTGCTCGCCTATGCCGTCGCCTTTACCTTCGCCTACGTCGGGCTCACGGCGGGTACCGGGGCGTTGCTGCTGTTCGGAGCCGTGCAGGTCGTGATGATCGCCGCAGGGTTCGTCGGCGGCGAGCGCATCGACCGTACCGTTGTCCTGGGCTGGCTGCTCGCCGTAGCCGGACTGCTCCTCCTGCTGGCCCCGGGAATTACCGCACCGCCGGCGTGGGACGCTATCCTGATGCTGATCGCCGGCTGCGCGTGGGGCGTCTATTCACTGCGGGGACGGCGCTCGGCCAACGCGCTCGCAGACACTGCCGGCAACTTCGCCCGCTCAGTACCCGGCACACTGCTCGTCAGCGGACTCCTCTGGAGCCATCGTTCAGCCGACGCCGAGGGCATCGTGCTGGCGGTGCTGTCAGGCTCGATCGCCTCAGGGCTCGGCTATGCGGCCTGGTATACGGCGCTCCCGAAGCTCGGGGCCATTGCGGCCGCCAACGCGCAGCTCAGTGTGCCGGTGATTGCCGCTCTCGCGGGGGTCATCCTGTTTGCCGAGCCCATTACCCTGCGGCTGGCCGTCGCCTCGGTGCTGGTGCTCGGCGGGACCGCGGTCGCGGTGCGCCGCACGCTTACCTTCAAGACCGCGCGAGTCGCCGGCGACCGCTAGCCGGCTCGCAGCTGGCGACTGAGTCGTTGCGACGGAGCCCCCTCCTCCAGCCCCATATGAAGTCCCTGCACACTGATTCACCATGTGGCGCCTGGTGCGCGAGCAGAGGCACACCGCCTGGGCAGGTGTTCCCGACACGCAAAGAAGGTTACGCGCGCTTGCACGAAGCGAGATTATGGTGTCGCGATGTTGAGCCGCAAAACCCCGGTCGGCCTCTTTCTATGCGTCACGGCGCTGGTGAACTCCGCGGTCAGAGCCGAGCCGCCGGCGTCGGAAACTCCGCAGTTCGAGGTAACTTCGTTCATCGGTTACCGCGTTGGCGGCGACTTCCGGTTGGTCAATAGCGGTCAGCCTGTAAACGTCGCTGACCACGCTTCACTGGCACTGGCATTCGATGTCTTAAGCCCGGACCGGACGCAGTACGAACTATTCTACGATCGGCAGTCAACGGCGTTGTCCGGCGAGGTTCCGGTCCCCACGGCTGTTAAGGTTGAATATCTGCACATCGGCGGTCTCGTGGCCCTCGATGAATCCCCGCACGTGCGGCCATATCTTGCGGGCGGTCTGGGGGTCACCCGCCTCACTCCCAACTCGGTTCTCGGGAGCGATGACACGCGCTTTTCAATATCGCTCGCTCTTGGTCTGCGAGTACCCGCCAGCCAGCATTTCTCTCTGCGGCTTGAAGGCCGAGGATTCCTTACTCCGATGAATGTGGATTCTGCGGTCTTTTGCCGATCGGATCAGAGCGGTGCTCTGTGTGAGGTGGGTGCACGCGGCTCCTGGTTTTTCCAGTTCGGCTTTCTCGCGGGGGCGGCCTATACATTTTAAGACTTGAGATAACGGCGGCGCGCTCAGTAACTTGAGGCCACCCCCGCTGCAGTTTCTGCCTCGCCCATTAGAAACCTACGGGCAAACAACACCGAGGCATAGAAATAATAGTCGTCGTTTGATTTATTGCTGAATCCGTGGCCTTCGTCCTTGGCGACGAAATACCAGACCGGGACGCCATTCTTGCGTACAGCATTCACGATCTGATCGGATTCGCTGCGCGGAACGATCGGGTCATTTTCGCCTTGCATGACGAACAGCGGCTTGGTTATGGGACTACTGAACGCCGCCAGCATCAGTCACTGAGCGCTGCGGATCCCCTGGTTCAGTCCAGTCGCGGCGCCTGAATCTCGATTAGTGTCGGCAGCGTTCGCGCCGCGGCTCGCTGCAGCAGGTTGGGGAGCGATCCGGGCCCATCCAGGCGCTCGCTCGCCCAGCCATAGGCACGCGCGATCCCCTGAAAGTCCGGCGTGTGCAGGTCGACCCCCACCGGCGCAATGCCACGGGCAAGCATGGCGGTGCGAATTTCACCGAAGCCGCCGTTGTTGAGCAGGATGAGGATGAGCCGCGCGCCGGCCTCGACCGCGGTGCCAAGTTCTGCGAGCGTAAATTGCAGTCCGCCATCCCCGACCAGGCACACGATGGGGCACCCGGGCGCCGCCAGGCTCGCACCAATGGCCGCCGGCAACCCATAGCCGAGTGCCCCGAACCCGACCGAGGCGTTAAACCACCGCGCCGGTCCCGCAGCCGCAAAGAACAGGTTGCCCGCGTAAACCTGCCGGGTTGAATCGCCGACGATCAACGCCTCCGGGAGCGCATCGCGCACGCCCTCGATCAGAGCGACGTCCTGTGCGCTGCCGGCATCCAGAGCCTCGCGCGCGCAGCGACGCGCCTCCCCTGCCCGTAAAGCACCGCTGCCTGGCGGGCGTTGCGGCACGAGTCGGCTGAGCGCCGCGCAGGTCGCGCCCGCATCGCCCACCAGCCCGAACACGGCCTGATGGTTGCGGGTGATCTGCTCGGGGTCGATGTCGACCCGGACGAGCTGTGGCATTGAAGGCAGACGGCCTTCCTCATAGATATCGAAGTCTGTGGGCCCGAGTTCCGTGCCCAGCGCCAGTACCAGATCCGCACTGGCGAGAAACTGGCGGATGGGCTTGAGTGACGGGCTCGCCGCTATCCCTAAAGGATGGCCCGGTGGCAAGGCACCGCGTGCGTTGATGGTCATTACCACCGGCGCGTCGAGCCACTCGGCCAGGCTGCGGACACGGTCGGCCGCCCTGATGGCGCCGCCGCCCACCACGATCACCGGGGATTTAGCAGCTCCGATCAGCTCGGCTGCCCGCGCGAGTTCCGACGCCGCAGGTACCGGCCGCGTCAGGCGCAGAACCGAAGTCGGCAGCGCTGCGGCCGGCAGGGCCATCACGTCAACCGGAATCTCGATGTGCACGGGCCTGGGGCGACCTGCGTCAAAAAGAGCGAAGGCGCGCGCCATGACCGGCGCGAGTTCCTCGGCTCGAAAGACGGTGTGACTGAAGGCGGCCACACTGCGCCCGAGCGCCCGCTGGTCGGGGAGTTCATGAAGAAAGCCAGCGCCGGAATTCATTCTTCCGGCCGTGTTCACCCCGGAAATCACCAGCAGCGGGATGGAATCCGCATAGGCCTGTGCCATCGCGGTCGCGACGTTGGTAAGGCCGGGACCGGTGATCACAAAGCACACGCCGGGTTTGCCGCTGACACGTGCATACCCGTCCGCCATGAAGCCCGCGGCCTGCTCGTGGCGCGCCGTCACGTGGCGGATGCGGCTGGCTGCGAGCCCGCGATACAGCTCGAGCGTGTGCACGCCCGGAATTCCAAACACGAACTCGACGCCGTAAGCCTCGAGCAACTCGAGCAGCCGTGCGCCGACCGTCGTCACGCGCGCTCCTTCACTGGACCGTCCGGCAGGGAGTCGACGAAGCCGAGAATCCGCGCACAGGCTTCGGCGAGCCGATCATTGCCGTTCGCGAAGGAGACGCGGATGTAATCCGCGGCGCTCGGCCCGAACGCGCCGGCGTCAAGCACTGAAACACCTGTCGCCCGATAAAGGCGCCGGACGAAGGCATCCGCACTCAACCCGGTGCGCGTGATGTCGACCAGCATGAACATGCCCGCCTCGGGCCGCAGGCAGCGCAGCCGCTTATTAACCGCAAGACGCTCGAGCACCAGATCGCGCCGGCCGCGATAAGTCTCGCGCATCGTCTCCTGCGCCGCGCGACCCTGCTGCAGGGCTGCCAATGCACCCGCCTGAACAAAACCCGGCAGCCCGTAGAGCGTGCATTGTGCGATCCGCACCAGATGCTCAACCAGCGCCTCGGGGCCAACAGCCCAGCCGGCGCGCCAGCCCGCCATCGCATGGGATTTGGAGACCGAACTGATGGTGACAGTGCGATCTGCCATGCGCGGCAGACTGGCGATGCTCAGGTGCGGCCGTTCGAAGGTGATGGTGGCGTAGACCTCATCGGCCACCACCCAAAGGTCGCGGGCAATCGCAAGCTCCGCTATGAAATCCAGTTCTTCCCGCGACATGACCACGCCGCTGGGATTATTGGGCGTGGCGAAAAAGATTGCCCTGGTGCGCGCTGTCACCGCGCGCGCCAGAGCATCGAGGTCCAGTCGCAGGCCGAGCACCGGCGGCTGTGGAATGGGCACCAGCGTGGCGCCGGTCAGGCCGATGCTCGCTTCATAGGTCAGGTACATGGGCTCGGGGACGAGTACCTCGTCACCGCGCTCCACAATGGTGAGCGCTACCGCCGCGAGCGCATTCTGCGCGCCGGCGGTGAAAATCACATTCTCCGGGCCGACAGCCTGCCCCGAAACCCGCTCGTGCTCACGCGCGATCGCCTGACGCAGCTCCGGATACCCGGCGAGCGGGGTGTAGTGCGTATCACCGGCACGCAGCGCGGCGACTGCCGCTTCGACTATCGGCCCGGGGGTCGGGAAATCCGGATCCCCCACGCTCAGGACGATGACATCCTCGCCGCGGCGGGCGGCCGCCGTGGCCTCGTAATGGATGTCCCAGGCCGAAACGCTGCGGCCGCTGATCCGGCCCGCGAGCGAGGAAAACCCTAACGGATGATTCAAACGATCTGCCTCATCCAGATCCCGGGGCTCATCCTGAGGTCAGCGCGCGCTTGACTGCGCCCGCCAGTTTCTCGATGAGTTCCGACAGCTCCGCTTCGCGGGCGTTGTACGGGGGCGCCACGATGATGCTGTCGCCCAGGACACCTCGCACGTTGCCGGCACACGGAAAACAGATCAGTCCGTCCTCGAGCGCATGAGCACCGACCGTACGGCTGAGCGCCCGCTGCGCCGGGAAGGGTTCCCGGGTGGCGCGATTGCGGACAAATTCGATGCCGATAAGATATCCCCGGCCGCGCACGTCACCGACCTCTTCGAACCGCTGCAGCGCCTCCCGCAGCTCGCGGCGCAATGCTTCGCCCCGGACACGCACCCGGGACACCAGGGATTCACGCTCGATGATGCGCTGAACTGCAAGCCCCGCAGCGCACGCGGCCGTGTGTCCGGAGTACGTATGTCCGGTGAGAATCGCTCCCTGCGCGCGGAGGATCGCGTCGCCGAGTTCTTTGCGAAAGATCGTCGCCGCCAGCGGGATGTAGCCGCCGGCCAGTCCCTTGCCGACGGCCATGATGTCAGGGACGATCCCATCATGTTCCAGAGCGCGCCACGTGCCGCAGCGCCCGGCGCCACACATCACCTCGTCGGCGATCATGAGCACGTCGTGCCGGTCACAAACGGCGCGGACCGCCTGCGCGTACCCTTCGGGAGCAGGCACCACCCCGCCCGCGGCCCCGACCACGGGCTCAAAAATGAATGCCGCAACCTGCTGCGAGCCGAGCGCCGTGATGCGTGCATCCAGCTCAGCGGCTAAAGCGCCAACCAGCTCAGTTCCGGCCAAGCCACGCAGGGGGCGGTATGCGTTGGCGGCGGACACGAACGACACCTCGAGCAGACTGCCCTCGAACGGCCGCCGGCGCTCGAGGTACCCTGACACGGAAAGCGCGCCCAGGGTATTGCCGTGATAGGAGCGCTCGCGGGCGATGAAGTGCCTCTTCGCCGCCAGTCCGCGCGCATCCCAGTACTGCAGCGCAACCTTCAGCGCCGACTCGACCGCTTCGGAGCCGCTGCCCGAGTAGACGATGTGTTCGAACTCAGGTCCGCAGCGCGCGCGCAGCAGGGTCGTCAGCTGCTCGAGTGGCTCGCTCGTGAACAGGTACCGATAACCGCACGCCACTTGTTCGAGTTGCGCGGCGATCGCCGCGTTGACCTCGCGGTTGCCGTGACCGATGCTGAACGCGGCGGGGCCACCCGAGCCGTCCAGGTACCGCCGGCCATTGGCGTCGTAGAGGTAACTTCCTTCGCCTCTCACGATGCGCGGCAGCGCGCCCATCCCCCAGCCAATCGCGCGATTTGCAGTCATTCGTCCACCACGACGCAGCCCCAACAGTGGCGAGCATGCAGCAACGGCGCGCGGAGGTCGATGGTCGGCGCGCGGTGCCGGACAACCTGGCCCGGTGCGCTATGCTCGCGGAATAGGTCATCCCGAGAGGGGCAGTCGTGTTAGCCAGCGCGGTCTTTGTCACCTGCGCCGTCACGGGCGCGGGCGATTCGGTCGGAAAAAGCCCGCACGTTCCGGTCACGCCCGGACAGATCGCCACCGCGGCGCTCGAGGCGCATGCGGCGGGCGCCGCCATCGTGCACCTGCACGTGCGTGACCCGGCATCGGGTGCCCCGAGTCGCGATCCGGCGCTGTTCCGTGAGGTCTGCGAGCGGATCCGCGGCAAAAACTCCGAGGTGATTATCAATCTGACCGGCGGCATGGGCGGGGATCTGGTGCTGGGACCCGACGAGGCACCCCTGCAGTTTGCCGCCGGCACTGATTTTGTGGGTCCGCGTGAGCGCATCGCGCACATCGTCGATTTGCTGCCCGAGATCGGCAGCCTTGACTGCGGATCGCTGAACTTCGGTGAAGCCCTGTACGGTACGACGCCCGGATACCTGCGCTACATCGCTCAGGAGTACCGAAGCCGGGGCGTTCGCCCCGAGATCGAAGTCTTCGAGCTGGGGCACATCGAGGTCGCCAGGCAACTGATCGCCGAAGGCCTCATCGATTCGCCGGCCTTGTTCCAACTGTGTCTCGGCATCAAGTACGGCGCGCCCGCCACGACCGCGGCCATGACGGCGATGCGCGACGCCCTGCCGCCGGGGGTTCACTGGTCGGCCTTTGGAGTCGGCCGGATGCAGATGCCCATGGTCGCCCAGGCGACGCTGCTGGGAGGCAACGTGCGGGTAGGTCTGGAGGATAATCTCTATCTTGAAAAGGGCGTGCCCGCGACCAACGCTCAACTGGTCGAACGTGCGGTCGCGCTCGTGGAGTTGTTAGGCGCGCGGCTGCAATCCGCCTCTGAGGTGCGCACGCGGCTCGGCCTCGCCCCGGCCCGCGCCCGCTGAGCGCGACCGCGAGCAGTGCGGCTAGGCATGGATGCGCTTCATCTGCGGGTCGTACAGCGGCCGGACAGACACGCTGGCGGGATACAGTTTCCCCGCGATCTCGACTTGCCACTCTCCGCTGCCGAGGTAGGCCGCATCGACGGGCGCCTTCGGTTCGATCATCGCAAGCCCTACGGCGCCGCCCAGGGTATGGCCGTAGGATGCAGCGCGCACGTAGCCGACCGCGACGCCGTCGCGCCTCACGACCTCGGCGTGGTACATGAGTGGCTCGGGATCCTTCACCAGCACCTGGACAAGTCGGCGCGTCAGCGGCCCCTTGGCCTTATTCGCGAGCACTGCTTCCTTGCCGATGAAGCCCCCCGCTTTGTTCAGATCGAGGGCGAAACCGAGACCTACTTCGTAGGGGACATCGGTGTTGTCGATATCGTGGCCATAATCGCGGTAGCCCTTTTCCATGCGCAGGCTCGCGAGCGACTTGAGCCCGGCGTGCGCCAGCGCGTAGTCGCGTCCCGCAGCGACGATCCGGTCATAAACATGGATCGCCTGCTCGGCCGGCACGTAGAGCTCGTAGCCGAGCTCGCCCAGGTAGGTGATGCGAATGCACAGTACGCGTGCGAAACCGATGTCGATCTCGCGTGCGGTGCGAAACGGGAATGCCTGGTTGGAGAGATCCGTGGTGGTGAGCTTCTGCAGCAGTGCACGTGAATTCGGACCTTGCACATTGAGCTGGCCGTACGCCGAGGTCACGTCGGCGACGATCGCCTGCGCGTTCTCCGGAATATTGCGCTTCAGCCAGGTCTCGGCGTGCCGCACCATGGTGTCGGTGACCACCACCAGATATTTCTCAGGGCTCAGCTTGGTCACCGTGAGATCCGCTTCCAGCGTACCGGCCTCGTTCAGCCACTGCGTGTAGCTGATGACCCCCGGTGCGCCATCGACCTGGTTGGCGGAAATACGGTTAAGGCAGGTTCCGGCGTCGCGGCCCTGCACAAGGAATTTGCCCATGAACGTCATGTCCATGAGGATCACATTCTGGCGCGCGGCCTGATGCTCCTGCTGCCAGCGCGCGAACCAGCTCGGCCGCCCCCAGGTCAAGGGACCCGGGTCCGGGGTGGTGCCGGGCGTGCCGTACCAGTCGGGGCTCTCCCAGCCACTCACCTCCTTGAAATAGGCGCCGGCGGCGGCCAGGCGCTCATGAAACGGCGAGCGGCGCACGCCCCGCGCGCTGGTAAGAGACATGGCCGGATAGTGACACTTGTAAACCATGCCGAGCGATTCGACCGTGCGCTGCCGACGGTACTCGGGATTTGCCTGATAAGTGTGGAGTCGATCGATGTTGAACCCGGTCACGTCAACATCGGGATTCCCGGTGACGATCCAGTGGGCGAGCACACGACCCAGGCCACCGCCGGTGAGAACGCCGACGGAATTCAGGCCGGCCGCGACGAAGTAACCTCGAAGCTCCGGCGCCTCGCCGACGATGGGACGCAAATCCGGGGTGAAGCTCTCCGGTCCGCAGAAGAGCTTTTTCATGCCAATTTCCGCTGTGATCGGCACGCGTGACATGGCGCGCTCGAGAAACGGCGTCATGCGTTCCCAATCCGGCGGCAGCTCGCCGAAGGAAAAATCCTCGGGAATTCCCTCCACCCGCCAGGGTGCACAGACCGGCTCGAACAGACCGACCATCAACCCGCCGCCCTCCTCGCGGTAGTAGCCGTAGGCGGCCGGATCCTCGAGGACCGGCATGTTCGGCGGCAGATCCTTGAGCGGCTCGGTGATGAGGTAGTAGTGCTCGGCGGCCTGGTTGGCGATGGTCACGCCCGCGAGTGCTCCGAACTGACGCGCCCACATGCCGGTGCAGTTGACGACGATATCTGTCCTGATGTTGCCAGCGGCCGTCTGCACGCCGGTGACGTGTCCCCGCTCCTGCAGAACGCCGCTGACCGGCACGCCCTCGATGATTTTCACGCCCCGCAGGCGCGCGCCTTTGGCGAGCGCCATGGTGACGTCCACCGGGTTCACGCGGCCGTCTTCCTTGACGTAGAAGCCGGCGAGAATGTCATCCACCCACGCCAGCGGAAAAAGCAGCTGCACCTCATGCGCCGAGAGCTCGTGCACGTCCACGCCACAATAGCGGTTGAACGCCGCGACCCGCCGGTACTCCTCGAGCCGGTCCTGGTCGGTGGCGACTTCGATGAACCCGATCGGCGCGAACCCGGTCGCCTGGCCGGTCTCGGCCTCCAGCCGAGCGTACAGGGCGCGCGAGTATTTGCGCATTTCGGTGGAGGTTTCGGAGGTTGAGCCGAAGGTGACCATGAGACCCGCCGCGTGCCAGGTGGTCCCCGAGGTAAGCCGGTCGCGCTCCAAAAGGACGATGTCCTTCCAGCCCATGAGCGCCAGGTGGTACGCGACGGAGCTGCCGATGATGCCGCCGCCGACAACGACGACGCGGGCGTGGGCGGGAATCGCAGCCTGGCTCGTCGAATTCCCGGCGGCCACCGGCGCAGGCGCTTGCGGGCCCGTCAGGAGCCCTTGCCCCAGCGGTAACTCACCCGCAACCCGAACACGCGCGGCTCGTTGGTCGTGTAGCGAACGTCGAAGTTGCCCGTGTTCGTGAAAACGATCGCGTTCTTGTCCGTGAGGTTGGTGATGAACAACTCCGCCAGCCAGCGCTCGCTGCCGGGGTTCAGGCCGAAGCGCAGATTCATGATGGTGTAGGCCGGCTGCAGAAAGCGCGGCAGGTTGAGTTTCTTGTCCTCGGGATTGAGCCCGTTCCACATGTCGCCCTTGTGGGCCATGTCGAACTGCGCGTAACCGTGCAGTGCGCCGCTGAGCGGGCGCTCGTAGCGGGCGTTCCAGCTCCAGCTGAAGTACGGCGCGAACGGCAGCCGCTCACCGACGTAAGGGTCATTGGCCGGGATCAGCGCCGAGGTGACGTGCGAGTCGTTGTAGGCGGCCGCGGCCTGCAGCACCCAGTTGTCGTTGAGCTGGTAGTCGATGCTCGTTTCCGCGCCGTAGGCACGCGCATTGCCGACGTTGATGTTGAAGCTCGAGGAGGGGCAGATCGCGGGGTTGTAGATGAGCGCCTGCAGATCCTTCCACTCCATGTCATAGACGGCGCTGTTCCACCGCAGCCGACCGCCGAGCATCGTGGTCTTCAGTCCCAACTCGTAGTTGTTGAGCGTGTCCGGGGTGTAGTTCAGGGGCACGCCGTTGTTGTAGCAGCTCTGGGGTGAGCCGGCGTTGCTGCCCCCGTCGCGGAATCCCTGGCCCCAGTCGGCATACACCATCGCGTGATCGGTGATCTTGTAGTTGGCGCCGAGCTTGCCGTCCACCTTGTGCGAGCTGCCCTCGGAAGTGCTGGGACCGGAGCTGTAGTAGGCGAACTGCGCGAACGGATAGTAGTACTTGAAGTCGGAGTGGAAGTGCACCGCACCCGCTTCGACGTTGAGCTTGTCGGTGATATCGAAGCTGATGTTGGCAAATTCGGTGGTCTGCAGGTAGTCGGAGCGCGCAACGTACGAGTACCACTGCCCCGGCGGCAAAGTCGCCGCGGGCGTGTGGTAGTAGTAGTAGAGCATGTACTGAAATGCCGCGCCGTTGGGTTGCAGGTTCGGCATGTAATAGGTATTGCTGTAGCTCTTGTCCTCGGTCCTCTCCCAGTACAGCCCGGCGAGCCAGTGGAAGCGGCCACCGGGCTTGGAGCTCAGGCGCAGCTCGTCCGACCAGCGTTGCGGGTTGATGTCGTAGGAGTAGAACTGCAGCGGCGGCTTGCAGCCAGTGTAGGGTGTGCCACCGTAGAAGGGATCGCTGAGGCAGGTGAAGCCCTCCTGCGCTCCCGTGGTGATGCCGTTCGCAGGCGGAAACGGCAGCGGCACGTTGTTTGGCCCCGGCGCGAAGTTCTCTTCGTACTGCGAGTATTCGTTCCACTGCCGGCGCGGCTCCGACCAGTAGGTGCTGGCGAATACCAGGTCGCCGATGCCGACATCTCCGTCCACGCGGAAGTCGAGCAGGCTGGCCTCGAACTGGTTTGACTCCGGGCCGAAGCGGTCCACCGTGCGCGGCGGCAGGCCCGGATCCTCGTCCCACGCGCCGTTCGCATGCTGGCGCTGGAACTGGTAGGTGAGCAGCGCACTCCAGCGCTCGCCGAGGGCTGTCTTCAGCTCGAGGCGCCCGCCCTCGACGTTCTCGCGGTTGTAGTTTTTGGCCGCCCACTGCGAGTTGTCCGACACCGAGCCGTTCACCCAGGTGCGGGTCGTGAGCTGGTTGTTGATGAAACCGCCGTGCGAATCGCTGTAGGCCGAGGCGCGCAAGCCGAGCACCCCGTCGATGATTGGAAAATTGATGAAGGCCTCGTAGGTCCAGTTCTGCTGCGCATTCTGGATCTGCCCGCCAGTGAAGTCGACGCCGGCACTGAAGGCATGCAGGTCGGGCTTGTTGGTGATGTAGCGGATCGCGCCCGCCATGGAGCTGGCGCCGTAGGTCGTGCCCTGCGGGCCGTTCAGCACCTCGATGCGCTCGATGTCATACAGGTGCAGGTCCGGCTGCTGGCCTTGCCAGCTCAGTGACATGTCGTCGAGGAAGAACCCCGTCATGGAGGTGTTCGGGTAGTTCGGGTCGCTGCCGTCGGAAGCGCCGCGCATCACGAACAGCTGCGAGCCGGGGCCGGTGCTGATGAAGGAGATCGACGGTTCCTTGGTCGCATAGTCCTCGAAGCCGCTGATCCCGAGGTTCTTCATGTCCTTGGAGGTGAACACGTCGACGCTCATGGGCACGTCCTGCAGGTTCTCCGAGAACTTGCGCGAGGTGACCACCACTTCGCGCAGCACGGTGCCTTCGCTGGCCGGCGGGGCGGCGGCGGCAGCGCCGGCAGCGGCCGCGGAAGGAGCGGCGCTCGCCGCGGCGTCCTCCGCCAGCGCCGCTTGCGTCGGCAGCCCCACGCCCGCGAGCGCCGCGGTGACCGCGAGGGTGATCCTGGAGCGCGACCCCAGCCGGGCAGCCGTCACCGCTTCCGGCGCCTTGCGCGCCGTACCTGCCTGAAGTCGTGTCCGCATGTGCCCCACCCCTTGAAGTCGCGTTCGTTATTCGCACGTACTGTGCTGTGCGCGAAGCTCCTTACCCGATCATCCGTTGCGCGCTTGGCGTTAGTCAACCGGGAAGCGATCCAGACAATCCCCGAGAGCTGCGGCGAGTGGCTCGAGCTCGCGCTCGAAATGGCGCCAGTGGCCGACCGCGGAAGTGTAGATGGGCTGGCGCACCTGCTCGGCGCTCGCGGTGCGCACCGCACGCGCTGTGGCGTGAAAATTCAAGCACGCCGGCTCGAATGCCAGGGCGCAGTGCGCGAGCAGCCGGCGGATCTCGCGCTCCGGTTCGCGCACCATGTCCTCGTATTGCACGCGCAACACTTTTCCCGGCAGCACCTCGTCCCAGTGGTCCATGAGGCCGAGGTAAGAGCGGTAGTAGCGGCCGAGGTCCTGCAAATCGTAGCTAAAAGCCTGGCCTTGCGCGAAGTGCTGCTTGAAGGTGCTGAAGCAGGTGTCCATGGGGTGGCGGCGAGCGTCGATGATGGTGGCGTTGGGCAGGATGGCGTGAATCAGCCCGATGTGACTGAAGTTGTTCGGCAGCTTGTCGGTGAAGCGCTTCCGGCCGGCGCGCAGCGGAGCCGTCTCGGCGAGGTAGCGGCTGCCGAGCGCGGCGAGCTCCGCGCGCTCCGCCCGGGCTATCGTTTCAGGGTAGCCGTCGCGCGAAGCGGCGAGGTCTTCGAACTGCGTGACGATGTTGAGGATGTTCGGCAGCTCCATCGTGCCGGCGACCTGGGAATGGCTGGCGAGGATCTGCTCCAAGAGCGTGGAGCCGGAGCGCGGCAGGCCGACGATGAAAATCGCCGCGCGGCTCGCCTCGCCGCTGCCGGTGCGCGCGGCAAAGAACGCCGGATCGAAGAAGGCGCGGATCCGCGCGCAGCGCCGCTCGAAGCCTTCGATGTCGAACGGCTGCTGCACTCGCCGCAGGGCGTTTCCGTGGGCGTAGTGAGCGAACGATCGCGGATATTCGCCGCGCTGCTCATAGGCCCTGCCGAGCGCGAAGTGCACCTGCGCGTCGCTCTTGGGTTTCTTGGGTTCGCGCGCCAGCAGCGTCTGCATCGCCTCGATCTCGGCATCCCCGAAGGAGTAGTTCTTCAGGTCGGCGAGACTCCACCAGGCCTCCCCCCGGCCCGGCTCGAGCGCCAGCGCCGCCTTGTAGGAAGCCTCGCTCTCGGCGCGGTGACCCAGGGTCTTGTGCACGTGCCCGGCGGACATGCGCAGCCCGGCATCCTCCGGGAGCAGTTGCGCCGCGCGCTCGTAGGCGGCCAGTGCGTCCTCCTGTCGCATGAGGCGCGTCTCGACGGCTGCGGCCGTGACCCAGGTCTGGGGACTCTGCGGCTCGATCTTCTGCAGGTGACGCACCGCCACCTCGGCCTCGTTTAGCCGCCCAAGCTGCAGCAGCGCCGGCGCCAGTCCCCGGTGAGCGAGCGGCAGGTGGGCGGACTGCCGCAACGCGTGGCGCAGCAGCCGCTCGGCATCGTGCGCGCGGTCGGCGGCGAGCGAGGCGGCCGCAAGTCCACACAGAGCCGCCGCGTGGCTGGCGTCCGAACGCAGAACCTCGCGGAACAGCAGCTCGCTCGTCTTCCAGTCCTCCGCCACCAGCGCCTTGGTGGCGGCCTCGATCCGGGTGCGCTCGGGATCGGTCAGACGCGCGCGCTCAAAGGCGATGCGTGCGTCGTCGTACTGGCCGAGGTCGACGAGCGCATCGCCGTATACCAGCCACGCGCGATGATGCTGCGGCAGCTTCTCCAGTACCCGCCGCACCTCGGCGCGCGCGTCCGCCGCGCGGCCGGCACACCGGCAGGCACGCGCCAGATCCACGCGCGCGTTTGCAAAGTCGGGCGCGCGCGTGAGCACGCGCTCGAGTGTGTCGATGCTCTCGGGGATCTTGTCCTGCTCGAGCAGGGCCGCGCCTAAGAGCCACAGGCAGTTCAGCTCGCCCGGGAACTGCGCTTCGAGCGCCCGCAGCCATGCTTCCGCGGTCGCCGCCTGCCCGGCGCGCAGCGCCGCGTGCGCCCGGCGGCGGTTCTCTTCAAATGCGGCTTGTGGATTCGGCGTGCTCATGGTGCGCGGTGTGATCCGCAAGTTTGCCTCGACCGCGACCCCTCACGCTACACTCCCCGTTCGGGCCGGGCGGGAAACCGCATACACCACACGAACGAGCGTTGAACGTGAAGCGATTGCTGCCGATCTGCATTGCCCTTCTCGCCTGCCTGGCACCACTCCTGGCACGAGCGGGCCGCGCCCTCGAGCCTGCAGACTGGTACCGTTTCCTCGACGTAACTGATCTGGCGATGTCGCGAGACGGGTCCGCCATCGCCTATCTCGTGACGAGCTTCGACAAGCAAGCCGACGAGAGCCGGAGCGCGCTGTGGATGGCGGACTGGGCGGGCACTCACAGCGTGCAGCTCACCCGCGGGGAGAGCGTCAGTGCGCCACGATTCAGCCCCGACGGGCGCTACGTCAGCTTCCTCTCGGCGCGGCCTGCGGGGGGCAAGACCCAGCTGTGGGTCCTTGATCGGCGTGGTGGGGAGCCGCGGCAGGCTAGTCACGTCACGGGCGAGCTCAGCGGCTACGAATGGTCGCCCGACAGCCAGCGTGTCGTGCTCGTGATGCACGCGAGTGAGGATTCGAAGCCGCCGAAGCCATGGGTCATCGACGCGTTTCACTTCAAGGCGGACAAGGATGGCTATCTCACCGTGCGGTCGCGCTCGCACCTGTACCTGCTCGATGTCGACAGCGGTGCCTGCAGTGCCCTCACCTCGGACCCTGAGCGCGCCGACTCCCTGCCGGTCTTCTCACCGGACGGGCAGCAGATCGCCTATGTCAGCAACCGCAGCGGCGGGCCGCGCGAAGTCGGCGCCGATGAGGTGTATCTCGTGTCTGCGACCGCTGACTCCAGGCCGCGACGGCTGTTGTCGACCTGGTCACCCAACAGGCAGCGGCTCGCATGGAGTCCCGACGGCAAGCTCATCGCCTTTTTGCAGGGCGACGAGCTGAAGTACAACGCCTACATCATGGACACGCTGGCGGTGGCGGAGGTGAAGTCGGGCGGCGTGCGTGCCCTGACCGGCAGCCTCGACCGCGCAGTCCTCTCCCCCGCGTTCAGCTCCGACGGCCGTTCGATACTGTTCGCGGTCGAGGACGACGGTACCCAGTACCCGGCGCAGGTGACACTCGCCACCGGTGCGATCGAGCGCCTTGCTGCTCACATGGTGGTGCACGAGCTCGCAGCCGCAGCCGGCCATACGGCGGTGCTGGTCTCGAGCGATCAGACACCGGTGGAGGCGTATGCCCTTGAGGAGGGGAGGCTGCGTCCCTTAAGCGCTCACAATCGGACGCTGTTCGCGGAACTTGCGCTCGGCGCGGTGCAAGACATCGCCTTCAGCAGTCGCGATGGAATGCAGATACACGGGCAGATCGTGAAGCCGCCGGACTTCGTGTCCGGACGTCGCTACCCGACGATTGTGTGGATCCACGGCGGACCGAACGGCCAGGACGATCATTCGCTGCAACTCGAGGGCTACGGGCCGCCACTGGAGCGACAGCTGTTCGCCACTCACGGTTACCTCGTGCTCGCCATCAACTATCGCGGCGGTACCGGTCGCGGCGCCAGATTCGCGCGCAGCATCACCGCCGACTGGGGCCACAAGGAAGTCGAGGACCTCCTGGCCGGCGTCGATTATGCGATCGCGCAGGGCATTGCCGATCCGGCACGCCTGGGCGTCGGCGGCTGGAGCTACGGGGGACTTCTCACGGATTACCTCATCGCAAGCGACACCCGCTTCAAGGCAGCCATCAGCGGCGCCGGCAGCGGCAATCAGCTCTCGACCTACGGCACTGATGAATACATCGTGCAGTACAACGCCGAGCTCGGACCGCCCTGGCGCAGTACGGCGCGCTGGCTCAAGGTCTCTTACCCGTTCTTCCACGCGGACCGGATCCACACGCCCACCCTGTTCCTCGGGGGTGACAAGGACTTCAACGTGCCCGTAGGCGGCGGTGAGCAGATGTACCAGGCCCTGAGCACTCTGGGTATTCCGACGCAACTCGTGGTGTATCCGGGCGAATATCACGTGTTCACCCGGCCGAGCTTTCTCGTTGATCGCTCCGAGCGGTACCTCGGCTGGATGGGGAGGTACCTGGGGGACAAGTAGCCAGCGCCTATTGGAGGCGTTCGTACACGGCCCGTGCGTCCTTGAGCTTCTGCAGCACGCCGGCTTTCTCTGCGGCCGAATTCCAGTCCGGATAGGCGGTGGTGGTCGCGAGCAGATGATCGATCCAGGCTTCGAAGTAGCGCGCATCTTCGGGTGAGCGTGGCTTCTGACCACGCACCGCCACATAGATGGGGCTCGTGGTCGCGTAGACGAAGTTGTCGAGCACTGGATATTCCGCCCTGGCGGTGAACGCCCGCAGCACGCACCAGCCGCTCGATCTGATCGGCAACCTGTCGCTCACCGCCAACTCGTCGCGATGCGTGCCGAGTGCCAGTTCGCGGACGATGCGGCCGTTGCATACGACCTGCGCGTGGTCGACGGGCACGATGGAGTGCAGGCGTGCCGTAAAGGGCACAGCCTGTCCACGTTCGAGCTGCAGCGTCGCGCCGATGGGATTGCCGGCGAGAGAGAAATCGAGTAGCGGCCCGTTGGTGGCGAACGTACGACCCTGTCGCAGCGCCTCGAGCCAGGCGCCGCTGTCGAGCGGCCCGTTCGCCAGCGAGGCGTAGACGCGGTTCAGGCCGACGGGCCCGCGCAGGGTCGCGTAGTTGGCCATCGCATCGGTGCCACCGGCGGCCGGGATTCTGAATCCGAGATTGAGCAGGCGGTACCACACCGCAGCCGCCGCCTGATGATCGGCGAACGAGACGATTTCAAGATAATCGACCTTGCCCAGGGCAACATCGACCGGCAGTTCATCCGCATCAGTGTGGGCCGGCTTGGTGAGGGGCTGCGGTTCCTCCTCGAACGGATGCACATACCCGACTAACGCGCCTTGTGCGTGCGCCATGTCCGCGACATCCGCATTCATCGGAAAGAGGCTGGCCGCCGCGGTGTTGGGATAGCCGGCGTAGCCGGGCAGCAGGATATCGCCACGCATACCGAGCAGACCGAGGTGGCCCCAGTAGCTGGTATGGAATTCCTGGCCGTGAACCACGAGCGTGCCGGGCGTGGATGCCGGGTCGACCCCGCGCCCGCTGTAGCGGATGTCGGGTATCGGCTGCTCCTTGTTCACGATCAGGTTCTCGACAATATCCAGATCCTCGGCCTGCGCCTGCAAGACCAGATGCTCGGGTGTGTTGCGGTAGTGTCCGCCGTAATTCATGTGCACGTGCACGTCGGCGCTCACCCAGTGCCGCTCGGCACCGTCAAGCCACGGCCGCGCGGGCAACACCACCGACACTACTGCGGTGGCTCCCGCGGCCACCTGCACCGTGCGGCGTTGGGGCGTGCGTGCAAGGCCCTTCATCACCTCGACGCTCACGGTGCCGGCGGGCACCGCAACGCGATCATCCCCGGCGCTATGGAAGTAGCGTGCCTCGAACGGGTGCTCATTGCGGTCGAATTCCGCGTGGTGCATCCAGGCGCGCGCGGGAGCGTAGAACCGTCCCGCCGCATCCGTCACCACCGCGCGGGCGGGAGTCGGCGACCCCTGCTCATCGCGCACCGACAGGCGCACGCTGCCGTGCGGGCGCTGCCAGTGCCGCTGCGTAACCTCAAGGACTTGTGAGCTGCCGCCGGGAAAGCGCAGCAAGCGCAATTGCGTGCCGCCCTCACGATTTGAAACGAAGGCGATGTGTTGCCCGTCCGGTGACCATCGCGGGCTGCTCTCGTCCCAGTCCCCGTAGGTCAGCGCCAACGGCTCGCCGCCGCTGGCGGGCAGCAGCCACAGCTGCAGCCAGCTGCGCCCCAGGTAGGAGCTGTAGACGATCCGCTCCCCGTCCGGGGAAAAGTCCGGTCGCGCCCGCCAGTTCGTCTCCTCGTAATGCAACTCGACCGCTGGCGCGCCCGGAACCGCACGCATCAGCCACAATCCGCCCGTGCCGTAGATGCGGCCGCGATTGGAGATGAAGAGGATCGACTGCCCGTCGCGCGTCCAGGTCGGATTGATCTCGTGGTCGTAAGCGCTGTAGTAGTAGCGCGGCAGCGGGCTTTTGTTCTCGCCGGTGAGGCGCAGCGGCTCACTCAACTGTGTGCCGCGCAGCTCGGCGACGAACACGTGAAAATGCCGATGGTAGGCCGTTGATACGAACACGATCCGCCGCCCGTCCGGAGACCAGCGCGGCTCGAGGTTGACCGCCCCGCCGTGGGTGAGCTGCGATTCCTGACCTGATTGCAGATCCAGCAGCCACAATTCGAGCGCCGCCCCTGCACTTGCCACGTAGACAATGAAACGCCCGTCGGGCGACCAGTCCGGCTGATAGTCATAGCCGGTATCGTCAGTCAGCTGCTCGGCGATGGTCGAATCGATCTTCTGGCGCCACAGGGAACCGGCCATCGAGTAGACCACTTCGCGCGCATCCGGTGACCAGGCGACGCTGCTCGGGCCGCTCGTCAGCTGTGGCAGGTACATCTCGTTGTAGTAGTACGAATGTGGCAGATCGATCGCGGCTGCGGCGGGCCGCGGCTGTGCGCCGAGCCAGCCACTCGAGAGCGCACCGAGCAGCAGTAAACTGAGTTGCCAGCGCACTAACATGCGGTAACTCCTCGCCAGATCGGCGCCCAGCTGCGCTCAGCAGCCACCCTGCAAGGCCACGCTTCCCGGCCGGCCCGCCAGGCTGCGCTCTATGTTGCGAGCGCCGGCACGCAGCGCCGGCAGCACTTTTTTCAGGGCGTGAGTGCGGGCGTCAACCCGGAACGGCATCCCGGCATTCAACGCCGCAACTGTATTGCCGCGCTCGTCGCGCACCGGTACGGCGACCGAGCACAGCCCCTCCTGCAGCTCCTGCTCCACGTAGGTGTAACCGTGCGCCCGTGCGCGCTCCACCGCCGTCCGCAAATCCGCCTTGTCCGTCAAGGTGAAACGCGTCCACGCCTGCGGCCGCAGAGCGCGCAACCGGGACTCCAGATCCTCTTCCGCAAGGCCGGCGAGCAGCACTCGCCCCATGGAAGTGCAAAACGCCGGCAGCCGCGCGCCGATGCCGAGGGTGATCGTCATGACCTTGCGCACCGCGACGCGCTGCACGTAAACGATGTCCTGCGCATCCAGTACCGCGAGCGAGCACGACTCGTCGATCTCGCGCGCCACCTGTTCCATGAAGGGCTGTGCCAGCGTCGCCACCGGCAGGCAGGACAGGTAACTGAACCCCAGCTCCAGAATCCGCGGCGTCAGCGAAAACTGCCGACCCTGGCGCCTGACGTAACCGAGATACTCGAGCGTCATCAGCAGCCGCCGTGCCACCGCCCGCGCGAATTCGGCCCGCACCGCGACTTGCGAAAGCGTCAGCGCGGCGTGCTCGGCGTCGAACACCCGGATCACCGCCAGGCCGCGCTGCAGCGACTGCACGTGATCCGGGCTTTCTGCAAAGGCGAGCGCCGCGGACGGCGCGTTCAGGCGCTTTTCCCGGACAGCGCGGGTGCGCCGCGGGCCGCGGATCGCACTGTCAGCTGGCATCATCCCTCCGAACTTGCCCCAGGCCGGACTGGCGGCGTCTAATGTGATTCGCACAGCGAATAGATGTTCGATAATAGCACAATCTCGTGAGCTGCTGGACCGACTGCCCGGTGAACTGGCGCTGACGTTCAAGGGAATGCACTGATGAGTTTCAAGCTCACCTACGCCACGATGTTCAACCCCCCCGAGGAGCTGCATGCCCGCTTCGACGCCGGCATGACGCGCATTCTCGCCACGCTCGGCGGGCGCCACCGGCTGTATGTCGCCGGCGAAGACCGGCCGGCGCAGCAGGTGATGCGCACGCACAATCCTGCCAATCACGAGCAGCAGCTGGGTGAATTCGCGGCCGCCAGCCCGGCGGACGCAGATCAGGCGCTGCGCGCTGCGCACGCTGCGTGGCCCGCATGGAGACAAACCCCCGTGGCGACCCGCGCGCGACTGCTGCGCGGCGTTGGCAAGCTCATCGAGGAGCGCGTCTACGACATTGCCGCGGCGCTGACTCTGGAAGTCGGCAAGAACCGCATGGAAGCCCTCGGCGAAGCGCAGGAGGCGGCCGACTTCTTCTACACCTATTGTGACGATTTCGAGCGTGCGCAGGGCTACGATCGCGCACTGCCCGATGACCCTTTGACCAGCCACGTGTCACGCAACCGCAGCGTGCTGAAGCCCTACGGTGCGTGGGTGGTGATCACGCCGTTCAATTTTCCGGTGGCGCTGGCGGCCGGGCCGGTGGCTGCCGCGCTGATCACCGGCAATACCGTGGTGCTGAAGGGAGCCACCGCGACCCCGTGGGCGGGACGACTGCTCGCGGACTGTATCCGCGATGCCGGTCTGCCAGCCGGCGTATTCAACTACCTGAGCGGTGCGAGCGCCGCGATCGGCGCCACGCTCGTGGATCATCCGCTCACCGCGGGCGTGACATTCACCGGCTCCTACGCTGTCGGCCGGCAGATCGCGCTCAAGCTGCAGGCCGGTCGGTATCCGCGACCTTGTATAGCGGAGATGGGCGGCAAGAACGCCTGCATCGTAACCGCCAGCGCCGATCTGGAGCGCGCCGCCGCGGGAATCGTCCGCTCCGCCTTCGGCATGGGGGGACAGAAATGCTCCGCCCTGTCGCGACTCTACGTCCATCGTCAGGTCGCCGATGCCCTGACCGAGAAGCTGCTGCAGCAATGCACGGCGCTGAGCATCGGCGACCCGGCGCGCCGCGAACACTGGCTCGGTCCGGTCGCGACGCGCTCCGGCTATGATGACTACGCGCGCTATGCCGGGCTGCTGCGCGCCGACGGCGCCCGTATTCTCGCAGGTGGCGAGCAACTGCGCGACGGGGCACTGGCGCGCGGCTTTTTTGTGCGGCCGACGCTCGCCGAGGCCCCCCCCGGGCACGGGCTGTGGCAGGTGGAGATGTTTCTGCCCATCCTCATGCTCCACCGGGTGGCTTCGAACGATGAAGCCATGCGACTCGCCAACGCCTCACCGTTGGGATTGACGGCCGGTTTCTACGGCGCCACTGACGAGGTCGGCTGGTTTCAGCAGCACATTGAGGCCGGCGTGACCTACGCCAATCGCCCGCAGGGCGCAACGACCGGTGCGTGGCCCGGATACCAGCCGTTCGGCGGCTGGAAGGGCTCGGGTACTACCGGCAAAGCCATCGCCTCTTTCTACTATCTGCCGCAGTACCTGCGCGAGCAGTCGCAGACGGTCGTCGAGTAGGCTCATGGAAGTGCTGCCGCTGGCCGAGGCGATCGCGACTCACGTGCGCGATGGCCAGAGCATTGCCCTGGAGGGGTTCACACACCTGATTCCCTTTGCCGCCGGCCACGAGATCATCCGCCAGCAGCGGCGTAACCTGCATTTGATACGCATGACACCCGATCTCATCTACGACCAGTTGATCGGCATGGGGTGCGCCGAACGGCTGACCTTTTCCTGGGGCGGCAATCCGGGTGTCGGTTCACTGCATCGCCTGCGCGACGCCGTCGAGAACCAGTGGCCACGACCACTGACCTTATCTGAGTTCACGCATGCCGAACTGGCGGTCGCCTATCAGGCGGGCGCCAGCGGTCTGCCATGTGGCCTGCTGCGTCAGCACGCCGCCACGGATCTGTTGCGCGTGCCGGGGGCGAGCGTGCGCACCATCCCTTGCCCGTTCACGGGCGCGGAGCTGGCGGCGGTGCCGGCGATCAATCCGGATGTCACCATACTGCACGCGCAGCAGATCGATGCCGACGGCAACGTGCTGATCCGCGGCATCCTCGGGGCTGCCAGGGAGGCGGCCATGGCAGCGCGGCGGGTGCTGGTGAGCGTCGAGGAGCGCGTCGAGTCGCTGCGGGCCGAAATGAACGCCATCGTATTGCCCTCCTGGGTGATTACTGCCGCGAGCATCGTGCCCGGCGGCGCCTACCCTTCATACGCCCAGGGCTACTACCCGCGTGACAACGCCTTTTATCGCGCCTGGGATGAGATAGCGCGCGACCGGGAGGGTTTTCTGGCGTGGATGCAGCGCCACGTGTTCGGGGTGCGCGACCACGCCGGACTGCTGCGGGCGCTGGGAGTGGCCGCGTGAGCTCGCCGGACTACAGCCGCGACGAAATCATGACGGTGACCGCCGCCCGGCAGCTGCGCAACGGCGCGGTGTGCTTCGTGGGAATCGGCTTGCCGAGTGCGGCCTGCAATCTCGCCCGCATGACTCACGCCCCGGATCTGGTCCTGATTTATGAGTCCGGCACGGTCGGCACACGGCCGGTCGTGCTGCCGCTGTCGATCGGCGACGGCGAGCTCGCCGAGACCGCGACCTGCGTCGTGTCGCTGCCGGAGATCTTCGCGCACTACCTGCAGCGCGGCCGCATCGACGTGGGCTTTCTCGGTGCGGCGCAGATCGATTGCTTCGGCAATCTCAACAGCACCGTCATCGGTGACTATGCGCACCCGCGCGTGCGTCTGCCAGGGGCCGGTGGTGCGCCGGAGATCTCCACCCACGCGCGCGAAGTGCTGGTGGTAATGAAACAGTCGCCGCGCAGCTTCGTACCGCGGCTCGATTTTCGGACCTCGTGCGGCTATCTGGAGGGTGGCGGTGCGCGCCATGCCAGCGGCTGTCCGGGCGCGGGCCCGCGCGCCGTGATTACCGACTTTGGGGTGCTGCGACCCCATCCCCAGACCGAAGAGCTGCAGCTAACCGCGCTCTACCCGGGTGTGAGTGTGGCAGCCGTGCGCGCGGCGACCGGCTGGCCGCTGCAAGTGGCCGAGGAGCTGGAGAGCGTGCCGATCCCGGAGCCTGCCGAGCTTGCGACTCTGCGCGACCTGCATGCGCGTACGCGCGTCGCCCACGCCAGTCCCGTGCACATCAACTTGTCCGCCGTGAGTCATCGACGCTGAGGATTCAAAACATGCGCTCACCCCACATTCGCACGCCGCTGCCCGGCCCCCGGGCGCAGGCGCTGCTCGCGCGCGACCGGCCCGTCACCACCCCGTCCTATCCGCGTGACTATCCGTTCGTGATGGCGAAGGGACGCGGCGTCGAGGTGTGGGACGTGGATGACAACCGCTTTCTGGACTTCATGAGCGGTATTGGTGTCTGCAGCACCGGTCACGCGCATCCGCAGGTCGTGCAGGCCATCAAGGACGCGGCGGATGACTTCCTGCACATCAGTTCCGACTACTGGCACGAGCGCATGACGCGCCTGGCAGAGAAAATCAACTCCCTGGATCCGCTGCGCGAGCCGGCGCAAGTGCTCGCCTGTCAGAGTGGTACGGAAGCTGTCGAGGGTGCACTCAAGCTCGCGCGCTACGTGTCCGGTCGACCGCGATTCATCGCGTTCCTCGGCGGCTTTCACGGCCGCTCGATGGGCTCACTCGCGTTCACCTCCAGCAAGTACACCCAGCAGGCCGGATTTTTCCCGACCATGCCGGGCGTGACCCACGTGCCCTACCCCAACCTCTACCGACCGCTGCTGGCCGGCGCCGACCAGGGCAAGGCCGTCATCGAGTACATCGAGACCGTGCTGTTCCAGAGCAACCTGCCGGCGCAGGAGGTCGCCGCGATCCTGGTCGAGCCGATCCAGGGCGAAGGCGGATACCTCGTGCCCCCGGACAGCTTCCTGCCAGGACTGCGGCAGCTGTGCGACCGCCACGGGATTCTGCTCATCTTCGACGAGGTGCAATGCGGTATCGGCCGCACCGGCAAAATGTTTGCCAGCCAGCATTGGGGCGTGACGCCTGACATCATGACGCTCGCCAAGGGGCTGGGCTCCGGGCTGCCGATCGGCCTGGTCGCGGCGCGCCGCACGCTCATGCAGAAGTGGCAGCGCGGTGCGCATGGCAACACCTTCGGTGGCAATCCGCTGTGTTGCGCGGCGGCCCTCGCCACTCTCGAGTTGGTGGAAAGCGAGTACGCCGCCAATGCCGCCAGCGTCGGCGAGTATCTCTTCGGGCGGCTGCGGCAGCTGCAGCAGCGCTTCGAGTGCATCGGCGAGGTGCGGGGCAAGGGACTCATGATCGGGATGGAGCTCGTGACGGACCGCGCGACGCGGGCGCCCGCCAGGGCGCTGTGCGAGGCCGTGCTGACACGCGCATTCCACAACGGGCTGCTGCTGCTATCCTGTGGCATGAGTACCGTGCGCTTCATTCCGCCGCTCATGATCAACCGTGGGCACGTCGATGAGGCAGTGGGTCTCCTCGAGACAGCGCTCACCGAAGCGCTGGCCGTGAGTTAGGCCAGCACCGTGCGCAGCGGCGCCATCCCGACGCGCGCCCTCGGGCTGCTCATGTGCACCGCGCTGGTGGTGGGTAACACCATCGGGGTCGGCGTCTTCATGATGCCGGCCTCGCTCGCCCCTTACGGCCTGAATGCGATTCCCGGCTGGCTGATCACGGCCGCCGGCTGCACCTTCGTCGCCTGGGTGTTTGCAGGGCTGGCGCGTACCTTTCCCGACGATGACGGACCGATTGCGTACGTCGGCCGTGCGTTCGGCAGCGGCGTCGCCTTCGCGGTCATGTGGTGCTACTGGGTCAGCACCTGGGTGACCAACGCGGTGCTCGCGACCGGCGTGGTCGGCTACCTGTCGATGTTCTTCCCGGTGCTGGGCACCAAGCGCTCGCTCGCCGCGCTCACGGCGCTGTCGCTCCTGTGGCTGTTCGTGCTGATCAATCAGCGCGGTGTGCGCACCGCCGGCTCGGTACAGGTGCTGAGCACCGCGCTGAAGCTGGTGCCGCAGTTCGGCATCATCGCGCTTGGCCTGTGGGCGCTGTTCGCGCCCCATGCGCAGCCGCTGGTGCACGCACCATCGACGCCGCTGTCGCTCACCTCGGTGATGGCAGCGTCGACCCTGGCACTATACGCAATGCTCGGCGTGGAAAGCGCAGCACTGCCGGCCGGCCGGGTGCGCGATCCAGGCCGCACGATTCCGCGCGCGACGTTCATCGGCACGCTGCTGGTCGCGCTCATCTATATCTGCGTCTCGCTGGTCCCGATGCTGCTGATGCCGCAGGCGGAGCTGGCAGTCTCCAACGCTCCGTTTGCGGATCTGTTTTCCCGTGTCCTCGGCTCCGCGTCCGGCAGGGTGCTTGCCGCGTTCGTGATCGTGAGCGGCCTCGGCTGCCTGAACGGCTGGACACTGATACTCGGGGAGCTCACGGTGAGCTTCGCAAGACACGGCGGCTTTCCACCGGTGCTGGGGAAGGTGAATTCACACGGGGCGCCGACGCGAGCCTTTGCGCTCACTGGGCTGCTGGCGAGCATCCTGGTGATCACCAGCTACAATGGGACCATGGTGGGCGCCTTCACCTTCCTCAGCGTCGTCGTCACTGCCGCGAACCTGCCGTTGTATTTCGGCTGCGCGCTCGCGGTGCTGATGTTGTGGCGGCGTGGTCAGATCCCGCACCCGGGCGCGCGCGAGCTGCGCTGGATCGCGGCCGCGCTCATTGCGACGGTCTATTGCGTGTGGGTCTCCATCGGCATCGGCGGTAAGTCGCTGTGGTGGGCGCTGGCGCTGTGCGCGGTGGGGGTACCGGTGTACTGGTGGTATGGCCATGTGCGCCGCGAGGCGATTGCCGCGCGCGCCTGACGCATACTGAGCGTCGCTTTTCCAACTGCAGGTACCTGCTCATGTCCCGCCAGGCCATCGCTGTGTTTGCGTTCATGCTGCTCGCGTGCAGCGCGAGCGCCGCCGGCAGCGCCACGAATGCCACCCGCTCGCATCCGCGCGCCCGGGATCTGGGTGTGCCTTTCGACGGCACGCCCGGCCCGCTGAATGCGATCACCGACGTCGACGGCGTCCTGGTGGGTCATACGACCCTGATCGCCGGCAGCGGCAAGCTCGTGGTCGGCAAGGGACCGGTCCGCACTGGTGTCACGGCCGTGCTGCCGCGCGGAACCGCTTCCCTGCAGCCGTCGCTGCAGCGCTTTTCCTTCGCCGGTTGGTTCACGCAGAACGGCAATGGCGAGATGACCGGCACGACCTGGCTGGAGGAATCGGGCTTTCTGGAAGGGCCGGTGATGATCACGAATACTCACAGCGTGGGCGTGGTGCGCGACGCGGTCATCGCCTGGCGCGTGGCCCACGGACCGGCGGATGCCACCGACTCGTGGTGGTCGCTGCCGGTCGTTGCCGAGACCTGGGACGGCTGGCTCAACGACATCAACGGCTTCCACGTCAAGCCCGAGCATGTCTTCCACGCGCTTGACAGCGCGCACTCCGGACCCGTGGAGGAAGGCGCCGTTGGCGGCGGCACCGGCATGATCTGCAATGGCTTCAAGGGGGGCATCGGCACCGCCTCCCGCAAGCTCACCGACAAGGAGGGCGGCTACATGGTCGGGGTACTCGTGCAGTGCAACTACGGTACGCGGCAGAATCTGCGCATCGCCGGTATCCCGGTTGGTCGGGAGATTGAGAGCGCGGAACCCGAACCCTACGCCCGGCTGCCGTCCGACCTCGCTGAACGCGGCTCTATCATCGTCGTCGTGGCCACCAACGCGCCGCTGCTGCCTCACCAGCTGAAACGCATCGCGCGCCGCGTGTCGCTCGGTCTCGGCCGCAACGGCAGCATCGCGGGCAACGACTCGGGCGACATCTTCATCGCGTTTTCGACCGCCAACCTAAGCGCGAGCGATGTCGATCACGTGGTCGATCTGAAAATGGTGCCGAACGGTTCCCTCGACCCTTTGTTTGCCGCGACCGTGCAGGCCACCGAAGAAGCAGTCGTCAACGCCATGGTGGCGGCACAGGATATGACCGGCGTCGATGATCACCACGTGCGCGCACTGCCGCACGATCAACTGCGCGCCGTTCTGGCCAAATACAACCGACTCACGCCCTGACGGGTGACCTCACTTGGCCTGACTCAGCTGCTTCATCAGCCGGTAGGTGAACTCGACGCTGGAGTAGAAATTGCCGATCTCATCGCGCTCATCACGGCCGTGCATGCGGATATCGTGAATATCACTCCAGCCGCCGCCGATCACGTAGCCGGGTATCCCCGCCTGGCGCGTGAAGAGCGAATCGGAAGATCCGTCCGACATGAAGGGCAGGACCATGACGCCCGGCCACATCGAGTGCACGACCCGTTGCACCGCGGCCATGAGGCTGGGCGTGGGCGGCGATTCGCCGGCGCCGGTTACCGTGCCGAGCGGCGTCACGGTGATTCCCGGATCCGCGACCGCGGCTTCGATCGCCGCCTTGGTGCCCGCCATCGTCTCGTCCGGCATGATGCGGCACTGCACCGTCGCCGTGGCGCTCTGGGCAAGCGCGTTCTCCTGCTGACCGCCAGCGAGCATGGTCGCCACGCAGGTGGAATGCACGAGTGCGTTGAAGGTCGGCTCCGCGGCAACCCGCCTGACCGCGGCGAGGTCGAGCTCCGGCGCCGCCAGCGCCTGCATGTCGGCGCGCATCCGGCCCGTTTGCGCCAGGGCAGCTTTGGCGAAATAGTCACGCATGGTCGGGGTGATCTTGAACGGGAACTCATAGTGTGAAAGCCGCACGAGCCCGTTGGCAAGCTGATAGATCGCGTTGTCGGCCCGGGGTTCCGAGGAGTGCCCGCCGCGGTTGACTGTTCCCAACGTGAAAGTCGCGTAGGTTTTCTCGGAGGTCTCGACTTTGAAGTCCAGGCGCCGGCCGTTATCGATTTCCCCTGAGGTGTCGTCCGGGTTGATTGCGATCGCTGCGTCAACCAACGCGCGGTGCTCGCGCAGCAGGTACCACATGCCGTCCTGCTCGTTGCCGACTTCCTCATCGGCGGTGAAGGCGACGATGATGTCGCGATCGGGAACAAACCCCTCCTGCTTCAGGCGTATGAGTGAGGCGGCCATGGCCGCGTCCTGATCCTTCATGTCCGTGGTGCCGCGGCCGTAGAAGTAGCCCTCCTTCTCGGTGAGCTGAAACGGCGGCAGTGACCAGTCCTTGGGGTTCGCTTCGACCACATCCAGGTGGCCGTGCCAGAGAATCGGCTTAAGCGTGCCCTTGCCGCGCAGCCTCACGACGACGTTCACTTGGGCAGGATACGCCTCCTCTGGCAGCACCTGCAGATCGGCGTCGCTGAACCCGCCAGCCTTGAGGTAACGCACCAGGATGTCCGCCACGGCCCGGGTGCCGACGTCGTGCACGGAGCGCACTGCGACCATCTCCTTCAAAAGATCGTGCGCGAGCTGGCGATTGACAGCTGGCGGTACAGGCCCGGGGGGCGGCAGGCTGGCGGCGGCAACGCCCCCGGTGATCAGAAGTGACACGACGGTGAGCAATGTAGTGCGAACGGTGATGGTCATGAACGAGTGCCGCGGCCCGTTCAGGGCGTTGCCAGAATCGCCCGCCAGTTGATGATTGCGTTCCACAGCAGGCGCTGATCGCCGCGATTCAGATCGCGGTGCAGCGGATTGAAGTTGAACGTGATCACGTGTCCCTTGCCCGAGGGTAGGTCCATGATCGCGGCGCGACCGATGAGGTTCTCCTCTCCCCAAGCCTGGCCGCTCACCACGAACGGCGCGCCGCCCTGATCACCCCACTCGAGCACGATGCTGTGGCGATCGATCGGTCCATCCAGACAGACCGTGCAGTACGCCATGCGCAGCCAGCGGCGTGGAATGGAATAGAGCGCGAAGTTCTGGCGGAACACCCAGCTGTGCGGCCCATAGCCATACGCGATCGGATGCTCGGGACGCGCGAAGGAAACCCGTACATGCGCGCCCGGCGTCCGGGTCTCGGCGTTCTGCGATGCCGCGGCGGCCGCCACACCGCCGCCCTGGGTACTGCGCGGGGTGCCACCCGCCTCGCGACGCACGCCGCGCACCAGGCCGCTCTCCAGCGGCAACATGGAGCCGCTGCCGAGCGTAATCAACAGGCCGCCGGCATCGATAAACTTCTGCAGTTCGGCAAGTCCGGCATAGCCGATGCCGCCGGTGATGTCATCGGAAGCCGCCGGCGTGCCGAAACTCGGCGTCGCGGTCGTCTTCTTGAAGGCCATCGGCCCCCAGGTCCTGTGGAGCCCCTCGATCTGCTCGGCGAGCTCTAGGTCGACGTGCGGATAAACCAGCACGTCGTATTTGTCCTTGAGCCTGCCGGCGCGAATGTCCTCGTCGCGGACATATATATAAGGTATGTGGCGCTGATCCAGCGTGTAGCGCGCCCAGCCAGCGGTATCCGTGTCTGCCCAGGGAATCCACACACCCAGGCGTGGCACCGGGGTTTCGTGCCTGGCTACATCCGGCACCGCGGCGGTGCTGGTGAATTCCAGTCCGAGCTCTGTTGCGGTAGCGCGTACGGCCGCCGCAAGATGCGGCTGTGGCGCAAGAACCCACGAGCCCGCCGGATATTGCCTCTCTTCGACGCTGAAAGCGCGCTCGGCAATGGCTACGTGAAATCTTGCGAGCGCATAGCGCGCCTCAAGCAGCCCTTCCTGGCCGGAGTCCTTCAGCAGAAAAACAGGACCCGACCCGGTAACCCTACCCGCGACGCGCGGCGCCTGGCTGAGTTGCGAGACTTGTGCGCTGCGCACCCGCGGATCGGCGGTCGGGATCACTGTCAGGTGATAGTGCGCCGGAAAAGACCACGAAACATCGTCATAGGCTTCGGGCGCATCTTTGGGATATTGCTGAGCCGTTAACAGATCCACGGCATAGTTGCGGTACGGCTGGTCGAGGCGCACCACGTAAGTACCGACCGGATACGTGCCCTCCTGCAGCACCAGCGGGGAACCGGCCCGATGCACCTCGATGCCGAGGGACAGGAGGCGCGCGACGAGCTGTGCGACACGCGTCGGGTCGCCTTGCCCGTCCGGAATCACGAAACCGTAGGGCGCTTCTTCGAGGCCGCGCCGGTAGGAATGCAACCCCTTCAGGTAGTAATTCCGGAGCAGGGTCTTCGCCTGTTGGGCCGTGTCATCTAGCGCCGCCAGCATGGCGGTTTCGTTGTAATTGACGTTGTCGCGGGCCGACCATAGGATCGGCTGCGGCGGTGCAGGCGCGGGCCGGTACCATTGCACGCTGGTCGTACGGTCGGAGTCGGGTTGCACGGTTCGCATCGTCTCGGCACTGCCGTTGCCCCAGGTTTCATAGCCGCGACCGTCGGCATTGTGGTTGGTCGCGATGGCATCAAGGTACAGGTGCGCGAAATCGTCGCCGAAGTTCCAGGTCCACACCCCCGGCATACCAAACCCGGTGAGCGTCTGCACCTCATGGAAGCTCAGCTCGAGCCGCTCCGCGTAGGTGAGCGGATCGACGTACTCGTTGATGGGATTGGTGCCGTTCCAGGTCATCAGCAAAGCCACGCTCTCGTGCAGGTCATGAATCACCTGCGGGTGCCACTCAAACAGCATGCGAAAGACCGCCTTGGTGGTCTCATGCACTTGCTGGTGCGCATCGCGGTTGATGTCCACGAACGCGTATTTTGACCAGTAGGGCGGCGCCTGGCGCGGCAGGCTCGCCTGCTCGGTCTTGCCCTTCAGGTAGCGGTAGAACCACTCGACCTGCTTGTCGCGCCCGTCCGGATTGGAGACCGGGTTGATCAGCACCACGAGATTCTCGCGAATGCGACGGATCATCGGCTGCTCGGAAACCGCGAGGCGATAAGCGAGCTCCAGCACCGACTCCGTGGAACCGGTTTCGTCCGAGTGCAGGCCGGCATTGAAGTAGTAAATGAGACGGGCGTCGGCGAGCGTCGCTTCAGCGGCGGCGGGATCGGTCCGGCGCGCGTCAGCGAGCGCCGCCGTCGCGGCTTTCAGGCGCTCGAGGTTTGCGATCCCGGTTTCATCGGTGATCGCGAGCAGCATGATGTCGCGTCCCTCCTCAGAACGCCCGATTGTAAACAGGCGCACACGCGGCGAGGACGCGGCGAGCGCGCGGCAATAGGCATAGGCCTGCGCCGAGTTCACCAACTCCCCCGGCGCCCCGGGAATGCGGTGCAGAAAGGTCCGCGGTGAGACCACGCTTACGGAGGCCGGTAGATATGACACCCAGGGTGACAGAAAGCGCGACTCGGTGGTCGCACGCGCGATCTCGCTCACCGAACCGGCTTCGGCCGTGTCCGGGGCGACCGACTGCGCACAGATTGTGCGCGGCGCCAAGGCGATGAGAGCCAGCAGGACCGGCAGCTTTTTGCGCATGCACCATTCCTCGCAGTCCGGCCGCAAACTTGCCGGCAGTGGCAAGCATAGCGGGTCGATGCGATCATCGCCCGATGAAGCTGGACCTCGATTTTGTTCGCTGCCAGTTTCCCGCGTTCGCGGAGCCTTCGCTCGCGCGGCACGCATTCTTCGAAAACGCCGGTGGCTCCTATGCCTGCGGGCCGGTGGTGAGCCGCCTTACGGAATACTACCGGCGGCTCAAGGTGCAGCCCTACTACGGGTTTCCCGCCTCCACCGAGGCCGGCGAGTGGATGGACGCGGCGCGCGTGCGCCTGGCCGAATACCTCGGCGTCACCGCGCAGGAAGTGCATTTCGGCCCCTCGACCTCACAGAACACTTACGTGCTCGCGCAAGCCCTGCGCACGGTGCTTAAGCCGGGTGATGAGATTATCGTCACCAATCAGGATCACGAGGCGAACAGCGGCTGTTGGCGGCGACTCGCCGCGCAGGGAGTGATCGTGCGGGAGTGGCGCGTGGATCCGCAGACGGGCGCCCTGGACGCAGCGCAACTGGACCGCCTGCTGACCGACCGCACGCGGCTGCTCACCTTGCCGCACGCATCGAATGTTGTTGCGCACATCAATCCGGTGGCGCAAATCGTCGCCCAGGCACGCGAGGCTCGCGTCATCAGCGTCATCGACGGCGTGGCGTGGGCGCCCCACGGCTTGCCCGACGTCGCTGCGCTGGGCGCAGACGTTTACCTGTTCTCCCTCTACAAGACCTACGGCCCTCACCAGGGATTGATGGTCGTGCGCGCTGATTTGCTCAGTCGGCTTGCCAACGAAGGCCACTACTTTAATGAACGAGAGGCGCTGAAGCGGCTGGTGCCCGCCGGACCCGATCATGCCCAGGTGGCTGCGGCGCGTGGTATAGCGGAATACTTCGACACTCTGGATGCGCATCACGGCCAGCCGAGCCCCCCGACCACCCCAGCCGGCCACGCTGCCCGCGCCGAGCGCGTCCGGCAGATGCTGCGCAGCGCTGAACTGCCGCTCCTCACGAGCATGCTCGAACACCTTGCGGCGCGCCGGGACATCCGCCTGCTCGGGCCGGCCACAGCTCAGCAGCGCGCCGCCACCGTGTCCTTCGTGACCAACACGATTGATCCCGGTCACGTGGTAAAAGCGCTGGCCGGGCGTGGGTTCATGGCCGGGCACGGTAACTTCTATGCCGTGCGTCTCCTCGAGGCCATGAACGTGGACCCGGACCGCGGCGCCGTGCGCCTGTCGCTGGTGCATTACAACTCGCCCGGCGAGGTGGCGGGGCTGATGGAGGCGCTCGAGCAGATCCTCGCGCAGCACGCGCGCCCGCAATGAACCGTCCTGGCATGGCGCGCAACCCGCGGTACGACGTCCTGTTCGAGCCGGTGCAAATCGGCCCGGTCACGGCCCGCAATCGCTTCTACGCGGTGCCGCACGCCGCCGGCATGACCAACTCGATGCCGCACATGCGCGCCGCGTTCCGCGAGACGAAAGCCGAAGGCGGCTGGGGCGTGGTCTGCAGTGGCTATGTCTCGATTGACCCGAGCTCCGATGACACGCCCCTGCCCTGCGCGACCCTGTGGCATGACGAGGATATCCGCTCACACGCGCTGATGACCGAGGCCGTGCACAAACACGGTGCGCTCGCGGGCGTCGAACTGTGGCACGGGGGCGGGTCGGTGATGAACCGCACCAGCCGCGTGGCGCCGCTGTCGCCTTCCGGCACCTCGTGGATGGCCACCCACGTCAACTTCATGGGCAACCAGCGGCCGCGCAGCATGGAGCGGGAGGACATCCGCCAGGTGCTCGACTGGCAGGCGCAGGCGGCGCGCCGCGCGCAGCGCGCGGGCTTTGACATCGTCTACGTCTACGCGGGCATGGGCTACCTGCCCTACGAATTCCTGTTGTCCGACTGGAACCAGCGCAC
>Ga0209167_10000353_pt1 | contig 37131 bp, 34 predicted proteins | sample Coa_R1_9_FD_187154 | JGI IMG/M metagenome (GOLD analysis project Ga0209167, IMG submission 187154) | Surface soil microbial communities from Centralia Pennsylvania, which are recovering from an underground coalmine fire - Coalmine... | ecosystem: Environmental > Terrestrial > Soil >...
CCAGGGTGGGCACACTCTCCTTCCTTTCCACAGCATACATCGGCTGCCCTCCAAATTGTTGGCACAAACGATGTTATCCCAAGGATCATCTTCTTTTCACGCATGCCTACCGGAAAGACACACTATACGAGACGCTCCGAAGAGAAAGGGCGTTCGGGAGCTCAAGATACGGGTGTATCCGAATTTCGTATTGAAAAAGATATATCGGTCACCCCCGGCCAGCGGCTGCCGGCCGGGCCGATTTCCTTCAACCCATTGTTTTTTAAAGCCAATTATTTTTTTGTTGTTTCGAAGATCTCTTGGCACCTAACTTGCGATGGTTTTGAAGCCGTTGCGTCACGGAGGACGCTTGGGAGAGAGGCGCTCTCTCGAAGCGACTCTGAAAAAAAATCTTAATCGGCTGGCGGATCGAAGAGCAGACTCGATGCCAGCCCTGAGGGGAGAACCATGAATGCCGTAAACCTGAACGAAGCCTTTGTGACCGATCTTATCCAACAGGCCTTCATTTACGCCCTGCCTGAACGAAAGGAGAAGATGGAGCGGCTCAACCTGCAGTCCACGATTCACGATCTGGGGATTCAATCGGTTGCCGCCTTAGAGATGGCCGGATTCATCGAGGATCGCCTCAATGTTCAATTCTCTGACGATGAGCTTGCGGCGATTAACAAACTGGAAGACTTCGCCACTCTGATCTTTAAGTACTCTTGATGACCGTCACGAAATTGACAGGGGGAGGATCCATGCTGCAGGCCAAATCTGCATCACCGAAATATCGACGGCGGGAGAGAATGTACCGCGAATATATGGAATTCTTCGACAGGGCGGAGAAAACCCGTCGCTGGCATCCCTTCAATGATATTCCCTGGGAATGGATGCAACGCTCCACCATCGCGGAACAGATCTCCGATAAAAAGGGGCTCGCGACAGAGGAGAACGTGGCAACGTGTCTCGAAACGTTCTGTGCCGTCGAACTTTTTATCCCGGACTACACCCAGAACGGCCTGAACCTCAGCCGCGAGATCTTCGGGCAGGCTTGGTTTCATCTCGCATGGGGTTACGAAGAGTCGAAACACGCCTTGACCTTTCGGGAATACCTGCTCCGTTCAGGCCTTCGGACGCTGGAGCAGTATATGGATTTTGAAGAAAAGATACTGGAAAAGCAGTGGTACCTCCCCTTTCAGACGAATCGCGAAATGGCTTGTTATGGCGCGCTTCAAGAGGTTGCCACTTACCTGATCTACGCCGCTCAGCGAGAAAAATACAAGGCGGAAAATAACCCGGTATTGGTCCAAATCTTCAACCTCATCGGGCGAGACGAGGCCGCACACGCGTCGTTTTACCGGAAATTCCTCCAGTTCGAATTCGAAGAGGATCCTCTCGGAGCCGCAGAAGATCTGGCACACGTGATCGCAAATTTCCAGATGCCGGGGGTCGAGTTGGTCCCTGATTTCGATCAGCGTCTCCAAACCGACGGAGTCGGGATCAGCACCCAGGTCTTCCTTCAGAGGGGAATCATGCCGACGCTGAAGGAATATGGAATGACCCGCCGAGATATGCTCCAGGCCCTGCACCGCAGGCGGGAGCGAGAGGCCTCGTTAAAGCCGGGTAGCGGTCGAATTTAATCTTTTATCAGGTTAGGATCACCCTCGTGATTCAGAGGAGTTCACATGTCTTATTCTGCGAATGACCGGCCAGCGTTACCGCGCGACCTTTATCGGCCCTCGCATCGCTGGGCAATTGCCTATCTGCTTTACAGTCTCTGTCTCTTTGCCGTTCCCTCCTATTTGTCCTATATGGCCCTGCGGGCCCAATGGCCGTGGATTTTTAAATTCGTGGCGATCTCGGCCCTCGTCGTCCCAGCCGCCTACGGAATCAATATGATGGGTTTTGTGGGCCACGAAGGAACCCATGGAAGCTTGTTTCGGCATCGACGTGCGAGTGCGTTAATCGGAATTTTTTGGGCTTCCGTGATCGTGACCTATATGGAAGCGGGGTTCGCGCTCAGCCACTGGAATCATCATCGGTTCACGAATCAGAAAGATGACCCGGATCTGTGGGCCGTGCGTCATTTGAAATCATGGTGGCAGAGGCTCCTGTTCTCCCGATTTATTTACAATACCCTCTATCTCAAGCAGACCTGGAACATGGCCCTCAATCGTCCCTCGCCCTTTAAATATAAGATGGGCTACTCCCGTCAGGACCAGACCCTGTTCGCGCGCTTGAACTTTTTTTTCGCGGCGCTGTGGCTACTTTTCTACGCCTGGATTTTCTTCCTCAACCCGAGCGCGGGCCTCGTCGGTATTCTTCTGCCCATGATCGGCGTCAATTTCGTCGGGGCTTCCCAAACCTATATTGACCATGCCGGCCTCGACGATCGTTTCTTTGCCAACGCGTGGAGTCGTACCTCGCCGCTGATGACCGTCCTTTACTTCGGGGCCAATTACCATCTCGAGCACCACGCCTATCCCGGGATACCCTGTTATCGACTACCGCGGGTCCATAAAATCCTGACGGAGAACGGCACTTACGGAAGGGTCAAGCCCGCCGTCGTCGGGAGTTTTCTCGGATCTTTTAAGGCCCTCAACCAACCTTATGAAGCCGGCGACTTCGGTCAGGATTTCGATCCGTTTACCCGCGCTTTGCCGGGGCCGCCCTGCGGGCCGGGACTCACCGCGGGGATTCAACCCGTAAAATCACAGGAGGTGTAAGGTGGCCACCGTCGCCAGAACAGAAGTTTCCGAAGGTCCCGACCGGATTACAGATCGAAGACGCATGTTGTACGAAGACCTGCAGGGCCTTCGAGAAGAGAGAGTCAGGGGCCACATCTATGTCCGTCAAAGCGGGGAGATCGTGGTCAAATCCTTTTCGCAGATTCTCATCGACGCGGCGACCATCGGCGTCGCGCTCCACGAAAGAGGCCTGCTCAAAGGAGAACGCGTCGGGATTCTTTTGCGAGAGCATCAGGAGTTTATTGCATCGTTTCTGGGTTGCACCCTCGCGGGATTGGTGCCGGTACCGATGGCACCTCCGATGCTCCATCAGCAGATCGAGCAGTACGCCAACGGCATCGTCAAGATCATGAGGGCGGCCGAGGCCAATGCGCTGATCGCCTCCTCGGTTCTGATTCCGGCGATTCACGACCGGACCGCGCCCTTTTTGCCGCAGGTCCAATTCCTTCATTTTGAGCAGGTGTCGCGCGCGAGGCCGGTCGGTAACCCAGAACCGGCCGATTTGAGTCCAGAAGACATCTGCTTCGTCCAATTCACTTCCGGCTCGACGGGAAACCCTAAAGGGGTGGTGGTCAGCTACGGCAATCTGGCGGCCAACAGTTTTGCAATCATGCGGGAGGCGATCGACATTCAGCCAGATGATATCGGCGTCAGCTGGCTCCCGATGTACCATGATATGGGCCTGGTGGGCAAGCTGCTCGCCCCTCTCGCCTATGCGACGCCGATGGTTTATCTTCCCACATCCCTCTTTGTGAGACAGCCGAGCAGTTGGATTGAAGCCCTCAGCCGTTACAAGGGAACGATCAGCTTTGCGCCCAATTTTGCTTACGCCTTGGCCGCCGAGCGGCTTCGTCCCGACCCGTCTCAGCTGGACCTTAGTCACGTCCGGTTGCTCGGGTGCGGGGCGGAACCGATTAACCCGTTGGTGCTGAAGCGCTTTGCAAAGGTCTTCGAGCCCTTCGGCCTCAACTCCGGAGCCATCACCCCTTGCTATGGCATGGCCGAATCGGTCCTGGCGATCACCTTCAGTCGAATGGGGCGCGGAATCGCGACCCTCGAAATCGACCGCGCCGCCTATGAAGGACATCAACGGGTCCTGCCTCCCTCGCGAACCGAAGACGCGGTCGAGCTGGTCTCCTGCGGCACCCCTTTTTCAGGACATCGGATTGCGATCAGAGACACCGACGGGAACGCCCTCCCCGAGGACTCCGTCGGAGAAATCTGCGTGAAAGGCCCGAGCGTCTCAGAAGGCTATTGGAGAAGTCCCGAGCAAACGCGCCTCAGTTTCCGGGACGGCTGGCTCCACACCGGTGATCTGGGTTTTCTGCATGCAGGGGAACTCTATATCAGCGGCCGCCTGAAGGACCTGCTGATCCTCAACGGCCGAAACTATTATCCGCAGGAGATCGAATGGACGGTAGAGGGCGTCAGAGGAATTCGAGGGGGAAGCGCGATCGCCTTCTCGATTCCCGGGCGCGAGACCGAGAAATTGATCATCATTGCGAAGTCGACCGCAAAAGATCGTGCGTTCGCAGACACCTTAAAAGAGCAAATCTCGAAAAGAATTTCAGAAGTTCACGGCCTCGCCGTCCACGACGTTGTCCTCCTCGGATCGAGCGTCGTGCCCAAGACCACGAGCGGGAAGATCCAGCGCTCTCAGGCGAGGGCCCATTACCTAAAGGGCGATTATACCACCGCGCCTTGAGCGCTTATCGGGGAGCAACCTCATGGCAACTGTTACAGCTCTGCGGGTTCCATTTCGAGACTACCCTCTGGCGGTCACAGAATATACGCCCGTGCGGCCGGATTCCACGCCCGATCGCGTGTTGTTGATCAATTCGGCCACCGGCGTGCCGCAAGGGTACTATCGCCCTTTCTCCCAGTTCATGGCCGAGTCGGGCTACCGGGTCTACACGTATGACTATGGCGGCATGAACCTCTCCCGAGCCGGGCGGGCCCAGGACGCACGCGTGACCATGCTACAGTGGGGAACCCATGATCTGGCATCGTTGTTAAATTGGGTCGCCGAGCGCCATCCCAGGGCCTCGATTCATTGCATCGGCCATTCAGTGGGCGCTCAGCTCGTAGGGCTCGCGGAGAACAATTACCGAATCGAGCGGCTCCTCTCGGTGGCAGGCCAGGCAGGCTACTGGCGACTCTGGCGAGGCGCCAACCGCGTCAAGGCCTGGATGACCTTCTTCGTTTTGGTGCCCCTCTTGACGGAGCTGTACGGCTATCTGCCCAAATTCGTCCTCGGTTCGTGCGAGCTCCCCTACGGCGTGGCGCGACAATGGGCACGGTGGTGCCGTCATCCTGACTTCATCGTGGATCTGGAGGGGAAACCGATACGCCAATACTTCCGAGCGTATCGCGGGAAGATCCTCTTTTACAGTTTCGCGGATGATCGGCTGTTCGCCCCCCGGCGGGCGGTCGACGAATTGAGCCGCTATTATTGCAACGCGCGCATCGAGCGTCGTCACATCGGGCGCGATGAGTCGGGAAACGAGGCGGTCGGTCATTTCGGTTTTTTCAGACCGCAATTTAAGTCGTCCTTGTGGCGGGAGGCGTTAACATGGCTGGCCCGGTAGTCTGCAGAGACGGATCGATCGCCCCGGTACGGGGACTCTACTGGAAATGGGCTGAATCGTGGATGTGGTCGGCCCCCCTCCCGGCGGCGTCCGAGGAGTCGTTGGCCTTCCGCTCTCCGGAGCGGATCCGAGAATTCCAGGCCGGGCGGCACGCAGCGCAGGCCCTCCTGAAATCCCTGGGATCGGACCACCCCTTTTTACCCGTCACCCGAGACCGCAGACCGGTCTGGCCCTTTGGTTGGGTCGGGAGCATCAGCCACAGCCGAGAGGAATGCATCGTCGTCGTTGGATCGAAAGATGCCTATCGCGCCGTGGGAGTCGATATCGAGCCGGTCAGGAACCTCTCCGAAAAAGTAACCCGAATGATCGCGACCGATCACGAACACCAATGGCTCTCCCGTGTCAGACCGCGCTCGCAGCAGCGGGTGGCGCGACTCCTATTTAGCGCCAAGGAGAGTTTCTATAAGTGTTTCTATAATACGTTTGGAGAAGAAATTAACTTTCGAGAGGTCAGCTTCTCGATCGATCCCGCCGGTCACCGGTTGCACTACCGTTATGAGCGGCCTGGCGCGTTCTACGCCGGAATGTTCGATTTCAAGGGCGAGTATTGGCAGGAACGGGGACATTTCGTCACCCTATTTTGGGCCCAACTCGCTCATTAAACGAAAACAAACGAAAAACGTCCAGGAGGATTTTACGATGAGAACATGGATCTGCGGAATCTGCGGATGGATCTACGTTGAGGCTGAGGGATGGCCGCAGGAAGGAATTGCTCCGGGTACTCGCTGGGAGGACATTCCCGAGGACTGGTCCTGCCCTCAGTGCGGGGTCTCTAAGCGAGACTTTCAGATGGAACGGCTCGAGGTCGCAGCGAAAAGCGCATAAGACCGCGCGCCCGACACGGTAATTCGGGAACGCCTTCACTTGATCGAGACCTGTCCGAGAGATTCAACCGAGCCCTCGTTTGCAGAGGACCGGTGTGACCACTCACCTAAGGAGGGAAACAGCATGTCGACTCAGGCGGATATTGATATCACTTATGGACTGTCCAACGATTTCTATACCCTTTGGCTGGATCAGCGCGTGACCTATACGTGTGCGCTTTTTGAAAGCGATCAGGATACCCTTGAAGAGGCGCAAACGCGAAAGTTGGAATATCATTTTCGGGCCGCAAGGGTCACCCCGGAGAGCCGCGTCCTCGATATCGGTTGCGGTTGGGGATCCAATCTGGAGTTTCTGGCCAGGGATAAAGGGGTCAGAGATGTCGTCGGCATCACCCTGTCGACCGATCAGTACAACTATATCCTCGAACGCAACACCCCCCGCGTCACCGTCGAATGTCTCTCCTACGAAGACTATCGGCCGAGGGAGCGGTTCGATGCCATCGTCAGCATCGGAATGTTCGAGCACATCGCGACGCCGGAGCAGGCCCGGAGCGGACGGCATATCGAAAAATATCGAAAGTATTTTCAACATGCATGGGAGTGGTCGAAGCCGGGGACATGGTTCTCGCTCCAATCGGTGGTGGGGCTGAAGGTTCCCCGCGGTCGAGCCCTCCGGGAATTGGCCTGGGGGACCCGGGTGATCTTTCCCGGGGCGATCTCCCCCAGACTCGAGGCCGTTTTGCAGTCGCTCAGTCCTTATTGGGAGGCCGTTGAAATTTACACGCGCCGAGAGGACTATGCTCGAACTTCCGCAGCTTGGCTCAGCCGACTGAAGGACCAGAGGGAAACCATCGTTCGGGAATGGGGACAAAAGGTTTACGATAACTATCAGCGGTATCTTGAAACCTGCGTGATGGTTTTCACCGAGGGCTATCAATCGCTGGCTCAGCTTGCCCTGCGACGCATCGATTAGAGCATCACCGGGTCCGGGGCGACCGACTTCTCGCGCCCCGACCGGGCGCTCGCCGACCGGCCGATGCGATGCGGCGACCCGAACCGTGAGCACTTCTCGATGGGCGAGCCGACTGGACCGTGCGGGCGGTCCCAAAGGAGGAGTCGATCTGATCCCGGAAGATATTTTTTTTACGGGCCGGTCAGAAGGGAGGCCAACACCGCGAGCACCAGGGCGGGAGGTGTGACCAAAATCCCCAGGCGCAGGAATTTCCAGAAGCTAACGTCTTCTCCGGCCTGACGCAGAACCAGCAGCCATAGAATGGTCGCCAACGATCCGGTCACGGACAGATTCGGACCGAGATCCACTCCGATCACCGTTGCGTTCTGAATCACCCCGGACACGTTCCCGATCTGGATCGCCCTTCCGACGATGAGTCCCACCGGGAGATTGTTGGCGACGTTCGACGCGAAGGCGACGCTAAACGCCGCGGATAAGCTCCCTACCCACGGATCCGATTTTTCAGCCGCCTGAAGGGCGATTTGGATCAGGCGGAGACCTCCGGCCTTCCTGATTCCTTCTACCAGGACGAACAACCCGGCCACCAGCGGAAGGACTCTCCAAGAGATCTCCCGAAGGACGCCGAGGGGCGCGTCACGGTCCTTCAGAGAAACCAGGGCACCTACTCCGAGCGCCACCAGCAAGGTCGGCAACCCCAAGTCCATCTTAAACCCGGAGGCTAGAATCAGGGCTAGGCCGGCTCCCGCAATTCCGTAACCGGCTTGCCGTCCCGCCGCAGAGAGATGCACCCGATCGACCTCGCTAGGGCTTTCTCCTTGAAGGTCTTTTTGGAAGGCCAGTCGCAGAACGACGAACGTCACAACGATCGCGGCGACGGAGGCAGCCCCAAAAATCCTGAGCCAGCTCGTGAGGGCAGGAATCATCGCGCCATAGATCACCAGGTTGGCCGGATTCGAAATCGGAAGGACAAAACTGGCCGCGTTGGCGATAAAGGCGCAGATGAACAGATAGGGAAGCGGATTCGCTCGTGCTCTCCTCAGTACGGCGAGAACCGCGGGGGTCAAAACGACCGCCGTCGCATCGTTCGATAGAAAAATGGTCGTGACGGTACCCACGGCATAGACGATCGCGAACAACCGTTTGTGGGAGCCCTTGGCAACCTTTAACGCGATAAACGCGGCCCAATCGAAGAACCCCTCTCGGCGCGCCAGTTCGGCCAGCAGCATCATCCCGGTGAGAAAGAGATAGACATCCGTACCCTGTCTGACGGCCGCCAGGGCATCGTGCACCGGGATGACCCGCAAGAGAACCAAAAGCAACGCGCCTAAAGCGGCCCAAATGGCCTCTGAGATCTTTTTGGGTCTGACCAGAACGAGCAAAAAAGTGACCGCGACGATGATCCAAATCAGGGCATCAGTCATGGGCCCCCGTACACCGGGCGACGAAATATTTTAGGAGAGCCGCGCTTGCGCATTGCGTATTCCGCTGAAATTTAATATGGACCCAGCCCTGGGCGCAACAACGATCTGTCACGTTCTTGACGCAAGACAGGGGTGCGTTTATATAATATCCGGCCTCGTTTGGACAATCAATGTGTCCGGGCCTTGATGAAATTCGCGCGCTTTCTCCTGATTACCAGTGCGGCCTCTGCGGACCGGTAAATTTGCCAGGTTTTGAAAGCGCCGGTTTCCCTGTTGTGTCATCAACGGACGTTCCGCGTTGCACTCCTCGGCGTGAGCCACCTGCTGACTGTTGTGTTTCTTTGTTCCTCTCGTCTTAAGATTCTTTCCCGGTATTAACTCTTGATTGCCTGAAAAACAGACGTACTGACCCTATGGGCTGACCCAAGATCGTTCATCCTGTGGCATTTGTGAAGGCCGTTTTTTCTGGTTCCCAGGACTTTTTCGCCTTTTAAACGGTTTTTCGGTAGACGTCATCGTGGGCAAGAAGCGCCCAAACCACCCGGGCATTCTTGTTCGCCAGGGCCACGGCGGCCACCGCAGTGCCACTTCGATCCTTCAAGTGTTGGATCCAAAGACTCAACGCATCCTTCTTTTTCCCGGCATGGTTGACGACTGATCGAGCTCCGTGGATCAGCAACGTTCGCAAATAACGATTCCCTCGTTTAGAAATGCCTCCCAGGCTGACCCTCTCTCCGCTGGGATGCTGCCGGGGCACCAGCCCTAGCCAAGCGGCTAAATGCCGGCCGTTTCGAAAAAGCTTCGGATCATTGATCGCCGCAACCAAGGCTGTCGCCGTCAAAGGGCCTATTCCGGGAATGGCCGCGATCCTCTGACAGACCGGATGCGCGTCAAAGAGCCGCTCAAGACGCCCGTCGATCTTCTCCAGACGCTGATCCAGATCCACAAGCTGATCGTAGAGGTCTCGGAAGGTCTCTCTGGCAGACGCCGTCAACCCGACTGCCTCATCCTCCAGAGCTATGGGCGCTCTCAGTTCTGCAAGCTCTATCGGATTTGGCAAATTTACCGGCCCGCAGAGGCCGCACTGGTAATCAGGAGAAAGCGCGCGAATTTCATCAAGGCCCGGACACATTGATTGTCCAAACAAGGCCGGATATTATATAAACGCACCCCTGTCTTGCGTCAAGAACGTGACAGATCGCTGTTGCGCCCAGGGCTGGGTCCATATTTAAATTTCGGCGGAATACGCAAAGGTGACTCGAACCGCGCTTCAAAACGCGGCGAGCGTAGCGGGTCTGATGCTCATGACCGAGGTCATGGTCGCCGAGATTCCCGAAGAGAAGCCGAAGATCCCCCCGATGTTGGGTGGCGGGGGAATATGTACTAAAGTAGATCCCCATCGCGTTCAAGATCGGTTGACGGCCGGTATCTAAAATGATACTATATTTCGTACGTTATTAGATACTGATAGGAGGAAGGAGATGGTAGTCAGTATTACGGAGGACATCAAATCCGCATCCGAGCTGAAAAAACATATGCGAGAAGTGTTTGATCATGTCCATAAGACGGGTCGGCCGGTGATCGTCACGGTCAATGGACGTCCGGATGTCGTTTTGCTGGATGCGGCCGTCTTTGAGAATAAGCTCAAAGCGCTCAACCTTTCCCAGTTACTGGCGGAAGCAGAGGCTGACATATGCTCCGGTCGAACCCAATCCGCTCGCGCATTCCTGAAATCGTTGAAGAATGGCAAAAAAATATCGCGTTAAGGCGACCCGTCATGCCGAGAAAGATATCCAATCGATCTACATCTACCTTTGCAGCGCCAGTCCTCAGGCCGCGCAGGATTTTCTATCCGAAGTTGAAAAACAGATCTCTTCCCTGGAGCGTTTCCCGTTAAGATGCCCGTCAATTCCGGAGGCCTCCGAAATCGGAGGTTCATACCGGCACATTCTTTACGGCGAGTATCGAACGATCTTTCGCGTCCATGCAAATACGGTTTATATTCTTCGCGTCATCCACGGCGCGCGTCTTTTGGACCTGCGTGCGCTTGAATAAACGTTCTCCGGTTGACTTGCACTGAACTGACCACGTGGCCGAAAACCACTGGAATATGCGCGGATCGCTATCTAAGCCTCTCTTTTTTCATTCGGGGTTAATCATAAATCCCGTCGGCAAACCAGTGTTTTTTCCCTAAATCCTGGAAGATTCGGTAGATCCCGCCGTCCTGCAACTGCACATCCCAGTAATCTCGCGCCAGCGCTTCATCCGACCACCACCCTTCTTCCAATCGCCAGGGTCCCGACGCGACAAGGATCTTTCCAGAGAGGCGGCGGAAGACCGGTTCCTCGTTCCTTGTTTTGACCGAAACCGGTTGAGGTGGCGATCCTTCTATTTGTACCTGCAATGGGATCTTCGGACGGAGTACCCGAATGGCCGCGACCAGGGGCTTGCGCTCCAGGAGGGGAGAAGTTCGCAAAGGCAGGGGAGGAACATAACTAGACAGGGCATGCCGCTCCGGTCGATGTCCGTCAACCCTCCGGGGAGAACCGATTCGGTGGGCTCCCATCAGAACTGATAACCGTGCAATGACCGTCGCAAGGGCATCTGAAGAGTAAGTCGCCGGGCCAAAGAGGGAGAATTGAACCTGTCGGGGCTGCTCGGGATAGGCGAGCAGTGCCAAGCCCGTCACCGGTGCCCGGGGAGGGCGTGCGGAGAGCTCCAGAAAGATCAATTCGGTCAAGGTTTTTACTTCCGTACTCGGAGCGGCCAGAGACAGGGTACGCTCCTCCCTTCCTTTGGGATCGAGCGCCAGGGAGAGATCCAGACGTCGGCAAGCCGCCCCCGAGACGATCAGGCGGGCCATGAGGCGCTCAAGCATCGGGTGTACGACGGTGAAAAACTGCTCAAGATGATCAAGGGGCCACTCCAGGTCGATCCGTTCAGAAAGGATCAAAGGTCTCTGCCAGGAGATGAGCGGCTGGTCATCTTCTCCCCGGGCGCAGCGATGAAGTGCCAGCGCCTCCGGTCCGAGGCGTTGGGCCAGCTCTCCGGCGGGAAGGACTGCCAGCTCTCCCGCGCGATGCACCCCCCAGAGCGACAGACGCTCAATCAGGACCGGAGGGGCATCCAGCCATGCCAGCGGAAAAGGCGCCAGAAAGGAGGCTTCTCCACCCAAAGGGATGAAGGTCGGTTCTCCTCGAGAACGCCGGGCCGCCACCCGCACGCAGATCCGGCCTCCGGACACCCCAACCCAGGCCGTCAGCCCAACAGCAGCCACCTTCCGGATCGCCTCTTCAACAAGGTTTCTTTCACTCCGGACTCCCTGCAGATCGAGAAAGACACATCCGGCCCCCGCATTTTCCACCATGGGAGAAAGTCCGGATGCCGCCTCCAGAAGCGCCTCTTGAGCGGACTGTTCGGCCGCGAGGTCTCGGGGTATCGCAAGCAGGCCGGGAAAGAGGGTGAGCGCCTGGCTCAGGGAGTGCCCCGGCCGGATTCCGCGGCGCGAGGCGGATCGATCCACGGCGAGAATCGATGAGGTCATGCCCTGCGTCTCTAAGATGGCCACCGGCATTCGGGCTATCTGGGGATCCCGCCGAATCCGTGCGGTGAGCGGAAAATTAGGAACCAGCAGACAGGCAATGCGCTTTGACATCGATGATGTCCTTTGCCATCGGGAGAAAAATCTTCCCGGAGAGTTCCCGCCGAGTTCCCCTCCGTCTTTTGATGCTGAGATCGACCGAAAGACCCATCAGCAGTTTCGGGGCGTTCCGGTCCCCCGCCCAGAGGGGCCGGGATCGATCCGCCCTCACGGTCAGATCGGCTGCCGAGCCTGTTAAAGGAATGAGGGTTGAAACCCACAAAACGGCCTTCTGATCGCGCGCCGCACGGGAAAGGCGGATCCAGACCCCTTCATTAAATCCCGGTCTGGGCCTTTCCGGGAGATCCAATACGACCAAGGAAAATCCTGAATTGAGAATCATCTCGGCGCTGTGAGCCGCCTCTTTGGCCTCCGAGGGACGAACCCATAATAGGCGTGTCAAGTCGATTCCCAGCGCGTCTGCTGCCTGAGGATCAAGATGACTCCCCAGGTCGATGAAGGCCGCCAACTCTCCGGCGCGGGTGGCGGCCGAAAGTACCGCGAGATCCATCGCGAAGCGACCGCTCGAGATCTTTCCCGAAATTTCAATCAGTATCCCCCGCGGCAAGCCTCCCTCTTCGAATCGGTCGAGCAAGGGGATATGGGTTACCCAGGTCGAGCGGCGTTCTTGTCTCCGCAGAAGCTCCGACCCGGTGATTACCCCTAGGCCCGGAAAAGGGGGGGGTTTAGGAAACGGATTGGAGGAGAAAGGATAGGTAGACATATGAATACCTCATCATGCCCGATTGAGAGGTCCTTGTCAAGGATTCGTATTGCATGAAGGATTTTAGCGAGGAAGGGAGTCTAAGATCGGCGAGGTGCTGTTCCATCAGGCAGGGATCTTCGTGAGACGGTATCCAGACCTGTACCGACCGATCAACCGGGGTGAACCGAGCCCGGATTGGTTTCACGGCCCGGGTATGTTAAGCTCTGGGCCCAGGCGCGAAACAATTTCCGCCATCACGATGTGCCTGGACCGGATTGAATTACCCGTTTGACCCCGAATGCGTGAGTATTCCGGGCCAAATTTATATATGGACCCAGCCCTGGGCGCAACAGCGATCTGTCACGTTCTTGACGCAAGACAGGGGTGCGTTTATATATCCGGCCTTGTTTGGACAATCAATGTGTCCGGGCCTTGATGAAATTCGCGCGCTTTCTCCTGATTACCAGTGCGGCCTCTGCGGACCGGTAAATTTGCCAGGTTTTGAAAGCGCCGGTTTGCCCTGTTGTGTCATCAACGGACGGATAATTTGTCATTTCGGTTCTTGGGAATTAAAATAGAACAATAGTTTTCACACAGTCTGTGCGTGCAGCGGACGCGCGTGAAGCAGGGTAGTGCTTTGCCAGCATCGTGCCCGCGCGCCGCTGACGCAGGCCGTTAGGCCGCGCACAGGCTTCACGACCGCCATCAATTCCCAGAAGGAGCACCATGGCCAAGTACCTGATCTCTTTTCCAAGCGCGGCGATGGTTGTGCCCGATGGCGAATGGGGAGCGGTGGGCCGCGACGCACACGCTGTGATTGATGAGGCGAAAGCCGCCGGTGTTTACGTCTTCAGCGGCGGAATCGACGAAGACGTCCCACCCATACTCGTCTCTGCTGACGGCGCGGTTGCAATGGGCGGCTATCCTTGGGCGCCCACGCTCGACGGCGGCTTCACCGTGTTGGAACTGCCTTCGCGCGATGAGGCCATCGCGTGGGCGGCGCGCATCGCCAAGGCCTGTCGCTGCGACCAAGAACTGCGCGTCTTCGGGTTCGACCCGCAGTCCTAAGGACAGCACTGAAATGGCGCGGCAAGTGCGGCCTAACAATTCATTCAAGCCGAACCCGCTTCGCGGGTCAGCTTAATTCTCTTTCTTTCCGTAATTCTCAGTTCTCAGCCTTCTGCGATATATTGAATTGTAGGTGAAAGGGATAATTTTTCGGTGACGTCGCCTGCAAGAACATCCTGGATTTTACAATTTAATTCGGAAGAATCATTCGCCGAGGTGTGATTCGATCGTCCATCTTTTCAACCTCGCACTCAGAATTTGCAGGTTTTTTCTGGCTGTTTTTCGAGCTGCCTCAGTGAAAATCATGGCTTGGGATCTCACCGGCGGTATTCAGTCGCCAGATCCGCTCGGCTCGAACCGAAAGGGTCCCATCCTGTTTCTGTAGGATTCCTTCAACAATCAATGCAGCTGAAGAGAGAATCACTGCGCGGTACTTTCGGAAGAGATCGGGCCGGATAATGGCTTGGGACATACCGCTCTCGTCTTCAAGTGTCAGAAAGACAAAGCCTTTTGCCGTCTGTGGCCGCTGCCGGACAATGACCGAGCCCGCTGTGCGAACATTCTTACCATCCGGTATTTGGGTGAGTTCTGCCGAGGAACGAACCCCCTTTGCCTGAAGTTGACCGCGTGCGTACGCGATCAGGTGAGCGCCGGTCGTCACCTGAGCGCTTTGATAGTCGGCCAGGGTCTCTTCATAGCTCGACATTTCCGGTAAAGGTGAAACACCTTCTTCCGGAAGATCGTCCAGCAACGGACCCAACGGCCGCGACACCTTCGCCGCCTGCCAAAAGGCGGCCCGTCGTGTGAGCCCAAAGCAGCCGAGCGCCCCTGCATGTGCCAACTTCTCGAGTTCATTTTCATGTAGTCCGCACCGCCTGGAGAAATCTATAAGATTTTGAAATGGCGCCTCGGACTGCTCCTTTTCGATCTTTCGTCCGGCGGCTTCACCTAAACCCTTTACAAACCGAAGCCCCAGTCGCACCCCCTGCATCTTCTTCGTTCCCTCCCACCGGCAGCCCCACCCGGAACGGGCGACATCGATGGGATGGACGGTGACCTGATGGCGTTGAGCATCTTTGACGAGGGTCGCGGGATGGTAAAATCCCATCGGCCAGGCATTCAGTAGCGATACATAGAAGGCTGCCGGATGATGCGCTTTGATATAAGCGCTCGCATAGGCGATCAACGCAAAGCTCGCCGCATGCGATTCGGGAAACCCGTAGAGAGCAAATGTGGTGACCATCCGGATGATCTCTTCACGCGCTTTCTCGTCAATCCCCCGTGCGGTCATTCCTTCTCTGAGCTTCAGCTCAATCGCCTCCATCCGCTCAACAGAACGTTTAAATCCCATCGCCCGGCGCAACTCCTCCGCTTCTCCGCCGGTGAACCCGGCCGCGACCATTGCGATCCTCAGCACTTGCTCCTGAAAAAGCGGCACGCCCAACGTTCTTTTTAAGATCGGCTCCAAGGATGGATGAGGATAGACGACCGGCGATCTCCCTTGTCGCCGGTCAAAAAAGGCATGAACCATTCCGCCGACGATCGGACCCGGCCGGATAATCGCCACCTGGACGACGATGTCATAGAAACATTTGGGGGCATGACGGGGAAGCGACGCCATTTGCGCCCGGCTCTCTACCTGAAAAATACCGATAGTATCGGCCTGATTCAGCATTTTGAAGACCTTCGGGTCATTCTGTGGCAGATGCGCCAGATCAACCGCCACCGACTCGTGCCTCTGGATCATCGGTATCGCTTCTTCCAAAGCCGCAAGCATTCCTAGGCCGAGGAGGTCAATTTTTAAAATACCGAGATCGGCGCAGTCTTCCTTGTCCCACTGAATCACGACCCGGTTCGGCATCGAAACGGGCTCCAGAGGAACGATCCGATCGAGGCGTCCCGCCGCAACGACCATCCCGCCGGAATGCTGGCCTAAATGGCGCGGCAGATTCTGCATCCGAAGCCAAAGCCGCAGCATTTTCTTCGTATGCGAAGCATTGGGGTCCAGCCCGTAGGCTGCAACTTGAGCCAAAATAATCTTTGGGTCCTGCCGGATTTCATCACCCGAAAGACTGCCCACGGCTCGTGCCAGCTGGTCGACCTGCTCCTTTGTATAGCCGAAGACTTTCGCCACTTCCCGAATCGCGGAGCGGGGGCGATAGGTAATCACATTTGCCGTCATCGCGGCGCTCTGCGCCCCATATTTGGTATAGAGGTGCTGAATGACCCGCTCCCGCTGATCTCCGGAGGGAAGATCCAAATCGATATCGGGCCACTCCCCCCGCTCCTCCGACAAGAATCGCTCGAAGAGCAGCTCCATGTTGACCGGATCGACCGCCGTGATGGAGAGCGTATAACAGACGGCACTGTTCGCGGCGGAACCACGCCCCTGAACCATGATCCGCTCTCGCTTGCAGATTTGGATGATGTCCCAGACGATCAAAAAATAACCGGCCAGATCCAGTTTTTCGATCATACCCAGTTCTTTTTCAATCTGCGCACGCGCCTGGGATGTTAAGGGCCGAAAGCGTTCCCGTGCTCCCTCCCAGGTGATCTTTCGGAGGTAGGAGATCGGGGTCTCGCCTAAAGGAAGGGGATAGTCGGGAAATCGATATCCCAAGTCGGAGAGTGTGAAATTCAGCCTTCCGGCTAACTCCACGGTCGCAGAAAGCGCTTCCGGAAGATCGGGGAAAAGCCGGTTCATCTCAGCCGCCCCCTTCAGATGGCGCTCTCGATTGACCGCTAAAATCCCTCTCCCCATATCAAGCGTGGTGTGATTGCGGATGCAGGTGAAGAGATCGAAGAGCTCCTTGTCGTCCGGCTTGGCGTAGCTGACCCCATTGGTCGCGATGACCGGGAGGCGGGCGGCGCGGGCGAGATCAATCAAGGTAAAATTGCGCGCTTCCTGATCCCGGCGCCGGTGCCGCTGCAGTTCGACATAGAGCCGTTGCGGAAAAAGAGCGGCAAGGCGATCGAGCGTCCGCCGCGCGGTGTCAATCGGCTGCTCTTGCAGAAACGCCGCGGCGAGTGGTCCCTCGTCGCCGCCCGTCAAGCAGAAGAGCCCGCCGGCGTAGGCTTCAATTTGTTCCCAGGTCACTTGAAGGTCGCCTTTCTTTCGGCCGAGGGCGCCTGCTGTCAAGAGCATGCAAAGGTTCTGATAGCCGGCGCGAGAGCCGACCAGCAGTGTGAGGCGGGGAAGGGGATGCAGGACTGTCCGTTTTGCTTTTGCGGAGGTCGGGAGAGGTGTCTCTTCCGCGAGAGCGATTTCGGCACCCACCAATGGACGGATACCGGCCGCTCGGGCGGCCTTGTAAAAGCGGGGAGCGCCGTATAGCCCGTTTTTATCGGTCAGCGCCAGCGTGGAATGCCCAAGCGCTTTGGCACAATCAACCAGATCTTCAGGAAGAGAAGCCCCTTCAAGAAAAGAGAATGCCGAAACGGCATGCAGCTCGACATAGGGGAGCATGGGATCACTCCTCAAATCAAATTTTCAGCCGGAAGAGTCCAACGACCTCTCCCAAGATCCGGAAGGTTGAATCTTTTTTCTGTCACTTCATTTGGAGTAAATTTGTTTGCAGGCTGGAGGATGAGACTCGTTTTTTCCCTTGAATAGTTGCTTAACGGTGGCTTCTCCTTCCGCCAATGGACAATGATCTCTCCGAATGGCATCGGTTTGAGGCTTCTCAAGTCCCCATCCAAGATTCCCGCCTCTTCATGCTCCCTTTCTTTGAACTTTCAATAGAAACGATTCTTTCCATCCTCCAAGAGGGATCGACCGGTAGGTTTCCATGGAGATTCTCCTCAGCCGGCATCGCCGCCGGCGACTGTCCTAAGGATGGGAATGTTGCGACTTGAGAGATGCCCGGGAACCGTGCCCCCTTTCCCTTTCGGAGGAACCTTTCGTCTCTAACACCATAGATGTTTCTCGACCGCCCGAGTGCCAACCGTTCCAAAATGTCTGGCAATTTACCGCCGGAAGGACGGATAGCCCAGCTTTTCCAGCATTTATTGAAGGAATGCAAGGATTTTATTTGACCTTCAGCAATGGGTATTCATATGGCCACCATTCTACCGACCTAGTGAAGAAGGAGTCAAGAGACCATCGCGAACGGCTTAAAAAACGGGTACTCATACTTCGTCCAATTGTTTCAGTCTTTTCTACCCAAAGAATCGCCCTCTGACCGCCTTGTTGACTGCACCGCAGAATCAGACCGAGCCCCTGCTGGCTCCAATCAGCGCTGCCAGAGTCCGCATGGAAGGCCGATGGAGACGCCGCCTACAGGGGACAGAATGCCGAGTCCCCTTTGATCCTGGCGGACATCGTTAAACCCAAAAGACATCGGCTCCCGCATATACATCCATTTCGCCAACTGGCCTCGGCTCAAGTCGAAGGGTTTCAACCATCCCGAAGGGGACACTAAAGAGAGACACACCCGAAGAACGGCGCATTGACCGGCGTTCTCAAAAGGACTATATTCATCAAGATCTTAACTCGGGAAAAAGACCAGCCATCGGAAATGGACAGGGTTCCAAATCGGTTTTTAATCATCTCATTCGTTCTGGGTCTGCTTGCTCCGTTTTTAAGCCTCGAAATTATTTTACTCGCCTTGACCCGGTGGTCTGAATACCCTTCCTTCCGGTACATTTCAGGAATTATCACCGCGATACTGAGCCCCGGAGTACTCGTCTACTTCTCGTATACCCATTTTTTCAGACGGACGGACTTCGGAACCATTGTCTCGCTCTCATTTCTCGCCAATGCGATTTTATATACCTTTATAGGATCTATTTTTCGGGCCGGACTTTATAAAAATCGGAGGCTTTTAGCTTTGGCCCTGTTGATGTTGATCGGTCTGGCGATCTGGGGGGTCTTCTGTGTAAAGATTTAGAGAATCGAAGACCCGCCGTGCCGACCCGTGGGAAAAAGGGATATGACCACTTGCCTCGAGTCGGAGGACCGTCCCGTCGCGCCTCACCGGTCTACTCGGCCGATCTGCTCCAGGAGCGCTTCGCTTGGTGCTGGCTTTGGAATTCATCTTGGGTGTACTCCCATCTTTAAGCTGTGGGTCACACAGAAGCTCTTTGGCCTTGGGATGAAGCGGATAGATGAGCACCCACTTCGGTGGTGGGTCGTATAGCGCATTTGATGCTTGACGTAGCCGCGGAACAGCTGCCAGTTGGCGGCGCGGTCGCAGGCCCCGCGAAAGCGCTGGGGGTCGACCAAGGTTTCTGCCAGCAAGAGCCGATGGCCGTGCACGGCCTGCCAATCGGCACCGAGGCGTCTGAGATTCAGGGATCAGACCCGGGAGGCAAGATTCTGAAGATGGGCATGGGGCAGGATGAGAAAGCGGCAGTGGTTGGCGATGAGGTGAAGGCGCTGATACTGCAGGAGTGGGGGCCAGCCGATAAAACGGTCTCGAGGCCGGCACTTGAGGGCCGCCGCAGGCCAGCCAAGCAGGGCAAACCACTCTCCGGCGCGCTCGGCCACATAGCGCAGCGACTCCCCCACCCGGTGCGAGAAGCCCAGGTAGTGATGCCGGCGCATCAGCTCTTCCCAGCGCTCCCCCGGAGAATCGGCCGAACGATGATTTCCTTCAGGAGGCCCGGATGGACCCTTTGAAATTCCACACCCAAAGGTTAACCCATTCGCAGGAACAAAGTTCAGAGAAAAATGAAAAGACTTCAATCACCACTATTTATCTAAAACATTGGCGTAGCCCTGGCTTCGCGACTATTTCTCTTGACGTAGTGCACATTCTTCGGTATGTTTTAACAAAAGGTTTGGCCCATCTCAATTACATCTGCGGATCGTCCCGGAGGAACCGTGGAATCGACCCTGCGTCAAGGTCCCGATCTCCGGCCTCCCGCCCCGTTCTCTCTCGGACGTAGGAATTCAATCGTTTCAAGAATTGATCCATTCGAACGATCGGTATGCGAGCCGTTTCTCCAAAACCCAGGAACGTATTACCTTCCAATCCATAGCCAAAACCCGATCGTATTCGAAGGCACTGCCAAAGAACCTCCCTTTTAGAAGTTCCTAAAGGGACTTGATCTTTGAAAAAATAGACAGAAATCCAGGAGGAGCCTTGGACTTCTGGAACCCGAATCAGAGCTCATGGACCTTCGGGGTCGGCCTGATGAGGCGTAAGAGAGGCGCAAAACCGATGCGGAGCGCCTCTGTTGCGACCCGTTGCGGAATCAACAGAACCCCGAGGCATCTCGAGAGCGTCGAAGTCGAAAAAGGATAGTTGATGTGTCCTGTCTCTGCTCCGGAATCAAAGCCGATGGACCAGCGGTGGGCCACACCGAAATTTGAGGCGGTTCCTTATTCCTACCCCAAACCCGGGAGGATCCAGGTTCCGCTAAACCGGTCTGTTCTGAGAGGGTGACAAAATTGAAGATCTCGAGTCCACCGGATTCCCCGCTGAAAACGGAATACGCCCTTCGCGGCCGCTCTGGCCTGTTGCCTCGAAAGTCTCTGGCAGGCTCACTCCTTCTATTGATTCTGCTGTATGGATGCGGAGGGGGGGGAGGAACCGGGGGCTTGCCGAACGGAGGCCCAAGCCCAGCGGGCAGCGTCCGAGGCAACGCCGGAGACGGCGCAACATCGGTCATAAACTCCTCGGTATTCGGCACGGTCCTCGGCGGAACCTCCCCGATCTCGGGTGCCAAGGTGATCCTCTATCAGGCCGGGACCTCCGTCGGAGCCACTCCCGTCTCTCTGGGCTCCGGGTCGACCGATTCCAAAGGCCAGTTCCTGATCTCCTTTGCGATCCACGATCCCGCGTCAATTCTCTACCTCGTCGCCACCGGGGGAGACGCAGGAAAGGGCCCAAACGCGGCGATTGAGCTGTCCGCGATGCTGGGCAAAGCAAATCACTTTCCTTCCCCCGTTGCAATCAACGAGGTCACGAGCGTCGCCCTGGGCTATGCCGCAAGACCTATGATCAGCCCTTCCAGCGACCCTTCCGTCGCAGGACCGACTCCATCCATTGAAATCGCCGCAGCAACATCAGGGGTTCTGATCGATCCCGCTGCGGGAACGGTGCAGTCTTCTCTCGATTCAAGCGTGCAGAACATAATAAACGGGCTGGCGGATATATTGGCCTCCTGCGTCCAGGGGTCAGACTCAAACTGTACCGCGCTCTTCTCGGGGTCCACCGCGGCGGAGATGTTCGCCGGCCTCCTGACCATCGTGGAAAATCCGTCAATCAATCTCTCCGCAATCTGGGGATTGATCGGAAACAATGCTCCATATTCTACGACGTTCCTGCCGCCGTCGAGCCTCTCGTTAGCGCTCCGTTTTCCCGGGACGTTTAGCTTCCCCACCCGACTGGCCATCGACGGAGCCGGGAATATCTGGGTAGCGAATCCGGGAAACGGCAGCGTCACGGAGGTTCCTCGGGGGATCACGCCCGCCTCCTGCGCCGCCTCCCCTTCGGCCTGTATCAACTTCTCCGCAGGAGGAATCACCGCTCCCAATGGAATGGCCATTGATGCCGCCGGGAACGTCTGGGTGGCGAACGTCGGCGGCACGGTCGTGGAGATTCCCAATGGTGTGACTCCGGGCTCGTGCGCCGCCTCCCCTTCGGCCTGCATCAGCTTCGAAGGGGGTGGCGTTGAGAATCCCGATGGAGTCGCCGTCGACGCAACCGGGAACATTTGGATCGCCAATTTCGGCAACAGCAGCGTCACCGAGATTCCGATCGGGGCGACCCCCGCCTCCTGCGCCGCCTCCCCTTCGGCCTGCATCAACTTCTCCGGGGGAGGAATCAGCGGACCCAAAGGGATTTCGGCCGATTCAGCCGGGAACATTTGGATCGCCAACTTCGGCAACAGCAGCGTCACCGAGATCCCGGTCGGGGCGACCTCCGCCTCCTGCGCCGCCTCCCCTTCGGCCTGCATCAACTTCTCCGGCACGGCGTTCAGTTTTCCGGATGCGATCGCATCCGATTCTGCCGGGAACATTTGGGTCGCCAATTTCGGCAACAGCAGCGTCACCGAGATCCCGGTCGGGGCGACCTCCGCCTCCTGCGTCGCCTCCCCTTCGGCCTGCATCAGCTTCTCTGGAGGGGATATCAATCAGCCTTATGCCGTTGCGGCCGACGCCCAGGGAACGATTTGGGTCGCCAACTTCGGCAGCAGCAGCGTCACCGAGATCCCGGTCGGGGCGACCCCCACTTCCTGTGCCGCCTCCCCTTCGGCCTGCATCAGCTTCTCCGGAGGGGGGATCAACAATCCCTACGGCATCGCGCCCGATGCGGCCGGGAATCTTTGGATCTCCGATTTTACCGACAGCAGTTTGACGGAATTGATCACGACGGCGGCCCCGACAAAGACACCCTTACTGGGAGCACCCGGGCGACCGTAGCCCATCACCGGTCTTTTGATCGTCCGGGGTGGATCCAAGTCAATCGTTCAACCCCCTCTAATCCATCCACAGAATTCGTGGATAACCTGTGGATAAATCCCGTTTCGCGATCAGTTCACCGGGGCTTTTCCTGGGTACGGACCAGATTGCCTCTTTCATAGGCAAATAATACACTTATTTATCATATAGTTATAAAAGTTGTATCTCGTCCGCTTCACACAGAGCGGATTTCCGCGGGAACCGGTTTATTATCCACAAGAAATTGTGGTCATCTGTTAGATGACCCACTTAATTCGGTGGTCTCGAAGAGGTCTTCTTGTCGCCCGTCAAAAAATATGCCATGTTGGCCTCAAACCTTCGGCCTACTTGCCCTCTTTTTCGGACGCCCCCCAGACTGATCGAGATCCCATCTCCAATTGAGAATTTCCGGCAGATCGATCCCATGGCGACGGATGTAATCTTTGTGGTCAAGGAGCCGATCGCGGATGAACTGCTTGAAATAAGCGGCCTTCGATCCCAGACCCGGTACGCGGTCCACGACGTCGCAGGCGAGGTGAAAGCGGTCAACCTCATTGAGGACCACCATGTCGAAGGGTGTCGTCGTGGTTCCCTCCTCCTTATATCCCCGAACATGGAGATTGGGATGATTCGTCCGGCGATACGTCAGGCGATGGATCAGCCAGGGATAACCGTGGTAGGCAAAAATGATCGGTTTATTCTGGGTGAAGAGGACATCAAACTCTTTGTCGCTCAATCCGTGCGGATGCTCGCTTCTCGGCTGGAGCGTCATCAGATCGACGACATTAATAACCCTGATCTTCAGATCAGGAAATTCATGCCTGAGCATTTTCACCGCCGCCAAGGTCTCAAGGGTGGGCACATCGCCCGCGCAGGCCATGACCACGTCTGGATCTCCTCCCGCGTCATTGCTGGCCCATTCCCAGATCCCGAGCCCGGCGGTACAGTGTTTAATGGCCGCGGACATCTCCAGCCATTGCAGCTCCGGCTGTTTGCCCGCGACAATGACATTTACGTAATGCCGGCTCCGCAGACAGTGGTCGATCACCGACAGGAGCGTATTCGCATCGGGGGGAAGATAGACGCGGATGATGTCCGCCTTCTTATTGACGACCGCATCGATGAACCCGGGATCCTGGTGACTGAATCCGTTATGGTCCTGGCGCCAAACGTGCGAGGTGAGTAGGTAGTTGAGCGAGGCGATCGGTCGTCTCCACGGAATCTGACGGCTTACCTTGAGCCATTTGGCATGCTGATTGAACATCGAATCGACGATGTGAATAAAGGCCTCGTAACAGGAAAACAGACCGTGGCGACCGGTCAGCAGATACCCCTCCAGCCAGCCCTGGCACAAGTGCTCGCTCAAGACTTCCATCACGCGGCCGTCGGGCGAGACATGATCGTCGCTCTTTAAGATCTCGGCGGTCGAGGTCCGATCGGTGATATCGAACAGATGCGTCAGGCGATTTGACGCCGTCTCATCGGGCCCGAAGACTCTGAAGTTGCGCTCGTCCCAATTCAGCTTCATGATATCCCGAAGGAATGCGCCCAAGATCCGGGTCGACTCTCCCGTCACCGACCCGGGGCGGGGAACGGCGAGGGCATAGTCCCGAAAATCCGGCATCTTCAGGTCCCGCAACAGGATTCCGCCGTTGGCGTGCGGATTGGCTCCCATTCGACGCTCCCCCCGAGGGGCCAGTTCCGCCAATTCCTGCTGGAGCCGCCCCTTCTCGTCGAAGAGGTCTTCGGGCCGATAACTCTTCATCCATTGTTCTAGCATTTCCAGATGCTTCGGCTTCGCGGCCAACTCCGCCAGAGGGACCTGATGAGATCGAAACGTCCCTTCCACCGCAAGGCCATCCACCACCTTTGGCCCGGTCCATCCCTTCGGAGTACGCAGTATAATCATCGGCCAGGCCGGGCGGGTCTTAAATCCGTTGCAGCGCGCGTCGGACTGGATCTGCTTGATTTCGGACACGATCCGATCGAGCGTCCCCGCCATCTGCTGATGAACCTTGGCGGGATCGTCTCCCTCCACCAGGTAGGGCGTGTAACCAAAACCGCGAAAAAGCTCCTCCAGTTCCTTGCGGGGGATCCGCGCCAGGAGCGTGGGACCGGCGATTTTGTATCCGTTGAGATGAAGGATCGGCAGCACGGCGCCGTCGTGGACAGGGTTCAGGAATTTGTTCGCGTGCCAGCTGGTGGCCAGTGGTCCGGTCTCCGCCTCGCCATCGCCCACGACGCAGACCACCCACAGGTCGGGATTATCCAGTGCGGCACCCGTCGCGTGAGCCAGGGAATACCCAAGCTCTCCGCCTTCGTTAATCGAACCCGGCGTTTCCGGCGCCGCGTGGCTAGGTATCCCCCCCGGAAAGGAGAACTGGGTGAACAACCGTTTCATCCCGGCTTCGTCCTGAGAGATCTCCGGGTAGCGCTCGGTATAGCTTCCTTCCAGATAGGTGTTGGCCACCAGGCCGGGTCCGCCATGGCCGGGACCCGCGACATAGATCATGTTGAGGTCATATTGATTGATGATCCGGTTCAGATGAACGTAGATGAAAGTCAGCCCGGGCGTCGTTCCCCAGTGGCCCAGAAGTCGCGGCTTCACGTCCTGGAGTGTCAATCGTCTCTTTAGGAGTGGATTGTTATAGAGATAGATCTGGCCCACCGAGAGGTAGTTGGCCGCACGCCAATAGCGGTTCATCTTTTGAAGGAGATCCTCCGACAATGGCTCTCCAGAGGACGCGTTCTGTTTCGCCTTCATAGAGTTGCTCCTTTTTGGGTTGAGCGCTCAAACAACGGGAATGCCCGGATCCTGTATCCTCGGTGAGACTGATCTCATCCAAACGAAAATGCTCTTTAAATATGTTCGAATCGACCTACTCTAGTCAACCCCACGATTTTCTGATAAGCTTCCGCTCGGCGGGACCAGGGCCTTGCCTTCAGCGGGGAATGCCGCGGAGCCTTCATCCGAAGGACTCGGTCTGATCGCCCGTCCCAGATCCAACGGTGGACCGACCCTCTTCTCCCGGTTTCTGCTGCTTGGAAAATTCGGACGACTAGACCCAGAGATTCATCGATCCACTCGGAGGCCAGGGCATGCTCGGTTTCGAAAAACTCATGCTGAGGGACATCATTGACCCAACGGCGCTTCTCGGAGCACTGTTATATGGATTGATCCTCCTTATCATCGCCAGCGCCCTAGCTCACTTCCTTCGCCTGGCCGTCGAGCGGCTGATCGCCCGGGACACCCGGGGGATGCTCGACCCCACCATGGCCATCTTTCTCACCCAGTTGGCCCAAGTCGGCATCTACGTGATCACCTTGATTTTCTATGCGCATTTGATCCCCATGTTGCGCTCGCTCGGAACAGCGCTTCTCGCCGGAGCGGGGATCGCTTCGATCGTCCTGGGTTTAGCGGCACAGAACGCCCTGGGAAATCTGATCGCCGGGATTTCAATCCTATTGTATCGCCCTTTTCGGGTCGGGGACCGCGTCCAAATCAACGCCCCCAGCGGATTGGAGACCGGAGATATCGAGAGTGTCACGCTAGGATATACGGTCCTGAAAACATTCGATAACCGCAGGATCGTCATTCCCAACAGCGCCATGGCCAATCAGGTGACGATCAACCTCACCACCGAGGATCCGAGGGTCATGGCGGTGGTGCCGTTTGGTATTGGCTACGCATCCGACATCGACAAGGCCCGATCCATTCTGATGGCCTTGATTCGGAACCATCCCCTGGTTCGGGAGGCCGTAGGCTGCCCGGTGACCCAGTTGAAAGATTCGAGTGTGACCTTGAGCGTTCGGGGCTGGTGCGCCAATCCGGGGGACGCCAAACAAGTGGAGTATGATCTTTACGAGCAGGCCAAAAAGGAGTTTGAGCGGGAAAACATCGAACTACCCTATCCCTATACCAATGTCATCCTGAAGAAGGAAGAATAGCTTCCCTCAAATCGCCTCCCCCTTCCGACCGTGGATTCAATGGGGCCGTCAAGGGCGGGCATTCAGGAGCGCCGGGCTCGACTGAACCGCTGAGGAATCGTACCGACGGAGAACCGATGGAACTAATTTTGAGAGGGAAAGAAGCGTTTGGACGTCCAGGGATCCCCCCCCGCTGGACGCGCAGCGAAAAGGAAGGGGTGGGAACGGCCTATCATACCGCGAGCCGGATCTGGTTCACTCTCGCCCATGGCATTCTGAATGAGGTCTATTTCCCGAGGGTCGATTCTCCCCAGACCCGGGATATGGGATTTCTCGTGACCGATGGGAAGAGCTTTTTGCATGAAGAGAAACGGGACTTGACGACGAGGTTGGAGTACCTGGACTCCCATTCGCTCGGATACCGCATGATCAACAGCGATCCCGAAGGACGCTACCACATTATCAAGGAGGTCATCGCGGACCCGCACCTTCCCTGTGTCCTGACCCATATCCGATTAGAAGGCGACGCGACATTCCTCAAGGGGATTCGACTCTTCGTTCTCCTCGCTCCTCATCTGGAGGTCGGCGGATGGGGAAACACGGCGGCCAAGGAAATCGCCGCGGGACGGGAGATTCTGGTCGCCTATCGCAATCGGATTCATCTCGCCCTGGGCGCAACGGTTCCATTTTTAAAAAGTTCATGCGGCTTCGTCGGCGCCAGCGACGGCTGGACCGATCTTCAAGAAAATTTCGAAATGGATTGGGAATTCGATTATGCAAAAGACGGAAATGTCGCCGTCACCGCAGAAATCGATCTTTCGGAAGGCCCGGAGTTTACCCTGGGCCTCGCGATGGGATTCGGTCTGCACGCAGCGACCTCCACGTTGCTTCAGTCGATCAGCGTTCCCTACCGAGAGCACCGGACCCGCTTTCAAGGCCAATGGCAGAGGGCCTGCTCCCATGTATTTCCCCTCCAACACCTTTCAGGGGATAACGGACGACTGTACCATACCAGTCATAGCCTCCTGCTGGCCCATGAGGACAAGACCTATCCCGGAGCGATTATTGCTTCGATGAGCATCCCGTGGGGAGAAATTCACGGGGACCAAAGCGGACTCGGAGGATATCACCTCGTCTGGACCCGCGATCTCTGCAACAGCGCCTCCGGACTTCTGGCGGCAGGAGGATCCGAGACCCCGCTACGTGCCCTCATCTATTTGGCCTCCTCTCAAAACGCCGACGGTGGCTTCTACCAGAGTTTCTGGGTCGATGGGACCCCCTATTGGAACGGGATTCAGCTGGACGAGGTGGCCTTCCCCGTCCTGTTGGCCGGGCAGTTGGGCCGGCATAACGGACTGAAAGAGTTCGATCCTTACCCGATGGTCCTGAAGGCGGCCGCGTACTTGATGGAACGGGGACCGATCACCCCGCAAGAACGCTGGGAAGAAAACAGCGGATACTCTCCGTCGACGCTGGCCTCCAACATTGCGGCACTCATCAGTGCAGCCGAGTTCGCCCGTCAACGAAAGGAGATCGAAACGGCGACTTTCCTGGAGGAATACGCCGACTTCCTCGAGTCCCACATCGAGGCGTGGACCGTCACCACACAGGGAACGCTTTTGACGGATGTCCTCCGACACTATGTGCGGATCCAACCGGTCGATCCGGACGATCCCGTTCCCCGGGACGATCCGAACAACGGCGTCATCCTGATCACCAACCAGCCCCCCGGCACTCCCTTCACCTTCCCGGCAAAGGAGATCGTCGACGCGGGGTTCCTCGAGTTGGTTCGGTACGGAATTCGCCCTGCAGGCGATCCGCTCATTGAAGATTCGCTCCGAGTGGTCGACGCCTATCTCAAAGTAGAGACCCGCTTCGGTCCGGTCTGGCGACGATACAACCATGACGGCTACGGACAACGGGCGGACGGGGGTCCATATGCTGGTTGGGGGGTCGGAAGGGCCTGGCCGCTCCTGACCGGGGAGCGCGGCCACTACGAACTGGCCACCGGGCGGGATGTCGGCCGATACATTCGGGCGATCGAAGGATTCGCCTCTTCCGGCGGGATGCTCCCCGAACAGGTCTGGGACGCTCCCGACCAGCCGGAAGGGTTCATGTACTTAGGCCGTCCGACCGGCTCGGTAATGCCTCTGCTCTGGGCCCATGCGGAATATATTAAGCTCCTGCGCTCGGCGCACGACGGAAAAATCTTCGACCTCATCCCGGCGGTGGCGGAACGATATTTAAAAAAGAAGGGGAGGAACGATCTTGAAATTTGGAAATTCAATCGCCAGATCCAGTCCGTCCTCCCCGGCGTCACGCTCCGCATCCAAATTTCGGCTCCATTTCGGCTTCACGCGACACTCGACGGGTGGAAAACCGTCCACGAGAAAGAGGCCCGTAGCACCGCCATCGGGATATTCTTTGCCGACATCGGGGTTCCGGGAGAACAGCGGGCGCCGATTCAATTCACCTTCTATTGGCCGAAAGGGGGGCGTTGGGAGGGACGGGATTTCGCCGTCGCGGTCCGGTCGGATCCCTCCTAGCGCCCCCCACCCGTGTTGACGCTCCTGTCGGCGCACCGTCACCCTTCAGAAAGATCCTTCCCCAAAAACAATAGCTGACCCATAGCAGCAGAGGGCCTAAAACAGATCGGCGGCCTTGGGCAAAAAGAGCCCGGAATGACCGGCTCCGCCTCTCGGCCCAGGCATCTGATGCACACCTCAGGTCCTTCACCGAACGCCTCGCGGAGCGCGGCGCGATGCGCCACTGAATAACGGGATCAAGAACGGGTCGCATTGGAAACCGACGATCTTTTTCTGGCATACGCTTTGCTCAACAATCTCAGAAGTTCCGTTCGCAGGGGCCCGAAGCGAGAAGGCTTCGGTCTTTGTAATTTAACCCGACGACGAACGGCCAGCCCGAACCCTCGGGAGGCTCGAACTTCTTCGGAGGAAAAGCGGATCGGCAAAAAAACGGCGGAAGCCTTGGAGCCCCTCTATTTCAAAAATAGGACCCCGTGAGTATACAAACGCGCCGGACCGGCGGGCGGACGCCTCTTGTCCTTTTTCCGCTCTTTAGGCGACGGTGCTCTGTTAATCAAGGAGAAATCGGAATGACCCCCAAAACAGCAGTCGTTATGTTACTCTGCGCGTCGATTTCCGGCCTCCTTCCCGATCCAATCCACGCCCAGTCCCTGCCCGGACCGGCCGAACAGCCTCCAAAAGGAACACCGGTTCGTGCCGTCGAAAAAAGTTACTCCGACTCATTCGATCGGGTCTGGAATACCCTGATCCAGGTTTTGACGCAAGACAGATTAGCCGAAAATCCCCTGGGAAAAATGTCGGCCGATAAAAATGCCGGAAAGATTACAACCCCGACGTTTCGTTATTTCAGAATTTACTCTGCCTGGCCCGTGGACGAGAAGGACTACCGGGATACTTATACCGTTACGGTTTCAAGCGCCGTCAAGACTGAGGAGAATGAAGCCAGGGCGAAAGCGGCGGAGACCGATGCCAAACGAGCGGAGGCGAAGGGAAAGACAGGAGAGGAGGCGAAAACTCTCAACGAAGAGGCGAGCAAACTGGAGGCCGAGGGCGCAAAGTTGGCCGCAGAGGCAAAGCAGAAAGCGGAGCAGCCAAAAGAGGTCACCGTACGGATCGAGAGAAAATTCGAGATGTACGACAACAGGAAAAACTCTTGGGTCGACGCTGATCCGAGCGCTCAGAAGGTTGGAATTTCAGCGGAGGCCCTCTTCAGCGCCACCGAACATCAGTTGGCCATAGGAACTCCACCGCAGACGGACGCGAAACCTCTTCCCCGAGCCGATCTGGTCCTCAACCCTCCCCTTTTGGGTGCGCTCGGATGATCCGTCCGGAGGAACCACTGAAGGTCAATCGACGCCGATGACATTCCCGGCCATACACCGCGGGGAAAGGCGCATTGACTTCCTCACCTGGAACCTTGCATCGCCGTCACCCGATTCACTCTGCCTTCGCTCCCCCATCTTAGAGGACTCCGGACCTTCGATCTCCTCGAACTCTCATGATCCCACGCCCGGTCTGAATCCGAACTCGCGGGCTACAGAGGTCTAAGCGCCCTAAATCCGGAGGGTCCGTTCTGAGGTTGCCTGAGCGGGTCGGCCGTGTTAGAGTGTCAAAACACGGGACCCTGATTGCGCGGCTCCTCTGGCCGGAAATCACGGACCGGCTGGTGTTCCAATTAAAAAAACGAAGGAGAAGGCCGGCAGAACACCGGTCCCACTCAAACTCGAGTTCACTCTCCAGCAAGAAGGCTGTACGATCGGAGATGCGGCATAACAGAGACGATCTTCCGGGTTTTAGATCCTTAGGTCGGATCCTTTGTTTACCACTTCTCGCTCTCTACGTCGTGGTCCCTCTCCTGTATGGGTGTCAAAAACAGGTCGGCACCGTTTTCGCCCTCGCCATCCATCCGAAACATCCCGACATTCTTTACCTCTCCTCCGACAAGGGCCTCTACAAGACCTCGGATGCTGGAAAGAGCTGGAGCCGGGTGGAATCAGGACTCGGCACCTTTCAAATCCTCTCGATCGCGATCAATCCACTGATGCCCTCCACGCTCTATGTCGGCACTTTCTCTGATGGGGTTTACCGTAGCGCCGACGGAGGCCGTAACTGGATGCTGGTCAATACCGGGATGAGGGACTATATCGCGGTGGTCAATGCGATCGCGATCGATCCCCAGCAACCGGCCGTTCTTTACGCCGGAACGACGATGGGGATTTACAAGTCCCTGGACAACGGAGGAAATTGGGAGCGCATCAGTACCGGCCTCAACAGCGTTTTCGTCGTCGCGCTGGCCGTCGACCCGGAGAATCCGGACGTGGTCTATGCCGGGACCAGCGGGGGCGTCTATAAAAGCCGCGACGGGGGAGCACGATGGGCCATCTCCAATACCGGGATGGTCGAGAAGGGTCCGGAAAACTCGATGGGACTCGGGGTAAACGCCATCGCTTTCGATCCGAGGCACTCGGGCCGTCTCTTTGCCGCAACCGCCCAGGGTCTCTTTGAGAGTCGCGACTCCGCAGAGAAATGGATCAAAAGAGAGATCCCGGATTCCTTCGTCCTGACCGTGGCCGTCCAAAAAGGACCGCCCTCATTAATCTATGCGGGAACCAACCGTGGTCTCTATCTCAGTCGAGACGATGGAGAACATTGGCAAAAGATCACCACGCAGGAGATCCGAACCATCGTCATGGATCCGGCCAGTCCCGGGGTGATCTATTTGGGAACCGGAAATGGACTGTTCCGATCGGACGATGAGGGTAAGGGCTGGCGCCCCGTCGAATTTGCTCGGTAACCCAGCCCTTCAGCTGAAGAACGCCCCGCCATTGATCCGTTCCGGCAATTGGTGGCGCTCACGACTTTTGAGTCGTTAACCGTTCCAACTCCCGCATGACAGAGCTCTCCAGTTCCAGGAGCGCCGCGGCAATATCTTCTTCCAGGTGCCTCACTTTTGAAGTTCCGGGAATCGGGAGCATCACTGGAGACTTCTTGAGGAGCCAAGCAAGCTCCACCTGCGCGGGCCGAGCGCCCAGGCGCTGCGCCACCTGAGCGAGGGGGCTGCCGGGTCCCGCCAGAACACCGATCGCCAGCGGGTACCAGGGAATGAAACCGATCTCCTCCCGAGTGCAGTAATCGAGCACCCCCTCCGACCCCCTGGCCGTCAAATTGTACCGGTTTTGCACCGTGGCAACGTCGGCCATTCGTCGGACCGCGTTGATCTTCTCAATGCTCACCTCCGACAATCCGATGTAACGAATTTTTCCCTGGCTCTGAAGATCGAGCAGCGCCCCGATCTGGTCTTCCAGCGCGACTTTTGGATCGATCCGGTGAAGCTGGAACAGATCAATTCTCTGGAGCTTGAGCCGCCGAAGGCTCCCTTCGCACGCCGATCGGAGGTGCTCAGGCCGCCCGTCTTCAACCCACTCATCCGGGCCGGGACGCTGGAAGCCAGCCTTGGTGGCAATCACGAGGTCGCCGGGATAGGGATGGAGGGCCTCCGCGATCAGGCGCTCGGCCACTTCCGGGCCATACGAATCAGCGGTGTCGAGAAAATTGACCCCCAGATCGATTGCGCGCCGCAGGACGGAAATTGCCTCGGCGCGGTCCGACGGCTCGTCCCAGACGCCTGGCCCGGTCAGGCGCATCGTACCGAATCCCAGACGGTGAACGGGCAGTTCTCCAGCAATCATAAAGACACCGCTTCTGGCAGCGGGTCGATCGAAAAACTCAGGTATCGCACTCATAAAAGGTTCCCCCGCATTTAAGACCCAATGCAGACATTCTTCTTTTTAATAGAGGCGCTACCTCCTGTATCAAGCTGAGAACTACCCCCGTTCCTACGATCCCGTCGTCCCTTAGCCGCCCTGCCGTCGCCTTTCACTTAGGCTCAGGGATCGTCGAGGCTCTTCTTTAGGTTCTGGCAGCACCCTATTTTTCGAGCATCGGCTGGCCTTCATGGCTGACCAGCAGGTCGTGCATGTCATTTGCCTGCTCTTCCTCGTTCTCCAGAATTCTCTCCATCATCAGGCACGTCGTCGGATCTTTCTCGCCGAAGTAGCGGACCATCTCGCGGTGGGTTTCAACGGCGATACGTTCGGCCACCAGATCCTCTTTAATCATGTCGACCAGATTCTCACCCTCCACATACTCCGTGGCCGCACGAGAGGTGACTCCGTCCGGATTCAGGTTCGGCTTACCGCCGAGCTGGTTGATTCTCTCAATGAGGAGATTCAGATAATCCTCTTCTTCCCTCGCGTGCTGCTCAAATTCCTCTTTCACGGCCTCGCCGGAGAGTCCGGTCGCACACACCGCGTGAAATTTGTATCGGAGAATGCAGATCGCTCGGTCGCAACGGCATGATTCAACAGGGCGATCGTGTCCTCCACCTTACCTTCATAGTTTTGCGTTACCGCACCCTCGCTTAAACGTTCCGAGCCTTACGGCGGATCTCTTTAAGATCGGCGGGAACCCGGAAGTTCTCATAACGGCTTCTCCTTTAACATGTGGGATCGTCCGCCCAAGCCTTCTAGATTGTCCGGTTTATCCACCATTGAATCATCCCAGGAGAACCTTTCATCCATAAGGGGACGTGGACAGACCTCCAGCGCCCGGGGGGCTCCGGCCGCGATTTCACGCCGGATCGTCCGGTTCCAGCGCTCCCTCATCTCAAGATCGCGTAGGGCGCGCTCCCGAAACCTCCCCGCGATCAGACTCTCGGTGCTGCTATTTCTGATTTGATGCGTACTGAAACGGAGGGAGGGCCTTAACGACGTCTTTCGTCGCTCCCGGAAGAATCATTTTACCACTCTCCTCTTTGACTTGTTTCGCCGGGATTGCGACCTCGTGTCGGCCCAGGCCTACGAACCCGCCTGCGCCGACGATGAGATAAGAAACAGTCTTATCGGGGGCGATAATGATGTCGTCCACCTTCCCTACCTTCTCATTCTTGTCGTTATAGACAGTGTTGCCCAGAACCTGCTTCTTCGCGCTCCACCCGAGAGCAACCTCTTTCATCTCCTGGACCGCGACACCGACCGGGATCTCACCGGCCACTTGGGCCATTGCCGGCCCGGATACCAAAAGGGTGATACCAGTCAGTGCCAAAAGTAGAGTTCGCTTCATCTGAATCTCCTTCTTTGAAATCGGTGATTGGACTTCAGGGGAAAGCCGCCCGGAATACACTCCGCCCCCTCTCCTGCTTCCTGCAACGATAATCCCAGTTCTCTACTGCAAGATCGGTTCTCTTTCTCAAGCGGGCCAGATCGGGTAAACTCGAGTCCGAATCTGATTTTCGCAACGAGCTGAAATTATTGTGTTTTCATGGGTCTTTCCTCCTAAGGTCCCGGTAGGAGGGGTAAATTTCATCGCGGTTCTCCATTGGGCCGTTGCAAAATTCTGCAGAATCTCAGGCCATTTTTGCCGCCTTTTCTCGCCCCCGGTTCACCTCCAGGAGGCGGTGAACCGCGTCACGTTGTCAGAAATCGCAAATGCACGCGGATCACGGCGAGCGGAGAGGGAAAACCTGAGAAGGAAGCTCGGAGCGGTTGGAATTACGGAACAAAAAATGGAGGCGCCGAGCGGATTTGAACCGCGGAATCGCAGTTTTGCAGAACGAAAGAGCCAATTTACCGCCCAATGCGTGGGAGTGCGGCAGAGAGCCATAATCCCCTTGTTTACCAAGGAGTTTCCGCTCTCTAGAGTGCCGCAGAATGCGGTGTGGGTTGGTCCAGGAACGGGACTAAGAGCGGGACCAGAATCCGGAGCCCCCGGTTCCCCATGGGGAGTAGGGGACCGGGTAGCGGTACTTAGCGGGCCCCATACCGGTACCGTTCCGTGTCTCTGCGGGTGCCTTCCCCGTCATTACCTGTTCATGGGAGGCTCAAGTCCTCTGGCAAAGTGCGGACAACTAGAGGGTGAGATTCCCACGCGCTTTACGCTTTCGGAACTGGTGAACGAGAAGCGCGGTATATCTCCCGAAATGGCAGTACGGCTGTCCAAAGTTTTCGGAGGCAGCGCCGAAAGCTGGCTTGTTCAACAGGCACAGTACGACCTGGCCCACGTCCATGCCGACTGTTTGAAATTGAAGCGGCTCGAATTGGCTTAGGATCGTTGCGTAAAGTATGGGTACCCACACATGCAGCTTTATTACGGCGATAATCTACAAGTCTTGCGGGATTCCATTGCCACCGAAAGCGTAGACCTCATCTATCTTGACCCCCCTTCAACAGCCAGGCCACCTACAACGTTCTTTTTAAAGGCCCGGTGAGAAAGCAAAAGCTCAAATCGAAGCTTCGGCCTGCGTCAATCCGAGCAGTTCAAGACCCGGTGGGAATGGGCCGACCTGGACCGGGGGATCTTCACAGTTCCCCGAAGCAAGTCGGGCCGAACCCGCCGCCTCCCGCTCGGCGAAGGGTGCGCTATCGATTCTCCGGAGTTTGAGGTCCTGGATTAACTCCCCGTATATTTTCCCTTCCGAGAAGTTTCCGGGGCAGCCCAGGGACGGGAGGGCGGTCGCGGTGAGGGTCTACCTCTCAGCCCTCAAAACAGCGGGGATCAAGGGAGTGAACTGGCACACGCTGAGACATACGTTCGCAAGCCGTCTCATCATGGCCGGATCAGGACGGTCCAGAAACTCATGGGCCACTCCACGATCACCATGACGATGAGGTACGCTCACCTCTCCCCGGCTCATCGGGAGGCCGTCAACCGCGTCGAGTTGCGGAAAATCGAGATTGGGAGCGGGACCTATGGGGCCGGGGGAAAGGAAACCGAGGAGGCAAGAGCCTCAGAGCATATTGAAATTTGGAATGAAAAGATTGGAGGCGCCGAGCGGATTTGAACCGCTGAATCGCAGTTTTGCAGACTGCTCCCTTAACCACTTGGGTACGGCGCCGAGGGGAGGATTTTATCAGAGCCCATATCCGCTGTCAACGACGCCGAACGCTTGACTCGCCCCGCAGTATCACCCCAACCGGGGTGGAGGCAGTCTCCTCTTCGAGCTTGGACTAGATCGGCCCGGTTCAAAACAACGCCCTAAATGAAAATCGTCTCGGAGTCGGGGGAGACCAATCTCTTCAGGAGAGGCTCCTTTTGATTTTGAAAACATGATCGTGTTCACGCGCATGATCCGTCACTTTTAATCCGACGATCTGCCCGCCCCTCGCATCCTCCACCTTTTCATGATCGATCTCCATTGACTCGATCGTCTGCTCAAAATCGGTGGTGTGGCCCTTTAGGTGAATTCGATCACCGACCTGAAGGGTGCCCTTGGTCATCTGAAGGACGGCAACCATGAGATCTGAGTAAAAGTGCGTCACAATTCCAATTAATTCTTCGTTCGCCGAAACCGGCAGGGGAGCAGGCGTCTCTGACGGAGGAGGAGTCGATTCAACGGTTCCCGAGAGCTGCTCTACCGTCATGCTTTTAACAGGTGTCGAAGGCTCCGCCCTGAGTACAGGTCTCTTCTTCGGACTCGGGGTCCGCTTGGCTTTCTTTGGCTTCGATTTCGCGGTGGGTGTTTGTGTCCCCTTTCTGACCGATTTAGCGGGTGATTTACGCACCGATTTGGCCGATTTTGGGGTCGACCTGGTAGTCTTCTTGGGCTTGGGGGCGCGAGCCGACTTTGCCTTGGTTTTGGCCTTCTTTGTCTTGACTCTCGAAACAGCCATGACCGATCGTGTTTTCGGCGTTCCCTTCTTCTTTTTTTTCATCTCCCCTCCCCAAGTGGCCGCGTTTTCCTCAGACATCCTCTCCTGAAAAATGCGCGCTCGAGACAATCGGATGGGTAAAAAATTCAACTATTTCATCTGTACGTGAAAACAAAAATATTGTCAAGAGGATGCGGCTAAAAAAGGCCGGAAAAAGAAAAGGGCGTCGCCGATCCATCCTTCCCGTTCCCAATGACCGAGAGAAGACCCTCCTGGACCTTTTGGCCACCGCCGGGCCTAGGGCGATTCCCGGACAAGAGAAACCGATCGGCTGGGCGAAGAATGGCCCGTTGACATCGCCTAGGACATCGTTCCCTAAAACAAAGATAGAAGGGCTGAAAAAATAAGAAAGCCCTCTTGGCATTGAGGTTTCGGGTGAGTGTATTCTCACCTGAGAGGTGAAACCTTTCAACGCAGGAGGGCTGAGAGGATGATACGACAACGGAGCTGGGATTCAAGATCGAGAGGACGGAAGAGGAGCTGACGGCGCACGGGGGTTTGGCGCTCCTTGCGCAGTACAGCCATGGGCTGGGGCTCAGGGAGTTGGTGGACCG